>BNJU01003331.1_pt1 | contig 152535 bp, 238 predicted proteins | sample 8539281 | NCBI WGS metagenome assembly BNJU01 (sample SAMD00202456, study PRJDB9452) | human saliva metagenome | isolation source: human saliva | place: Japan
TATGGAAATGGATTAAATAAAGAGACTTTGGGATAAATAGACAATTTTTACATGCTTACAAGGTAAAATTTACACATCCTGCGAGTAAAGAGGAAATTGAATTGGAAATACCTATTTTTTTACTGATATGAAAGACTTTTTAGAAAAAAATAAAAAAATGAAAAAAATTCCATAATTTACAAAAAAATTATTTTACAAACAAGAATAAAAAAATTTACAATTTGATACTATTCCCTATTAAAAACAATGGAGTTTTTTTATAATTCTGTTTAACAAGGGGTTAAGATCCCTTGTCAGAAAATAAATAGAAAAATCATTTCTTTTTTTAATGGGGTTTTAGTATGAAAAAAACAAAAAAAGAAAGGAGAAAAAAATGAAAAAAATTTAATTTTTTTCTGTTGATTTAATAAATGACAGCATTTTTAAAATCACTACTGATTTTTTTCGATACCGATTTTAGTGTCAAATATTTTTTTCAGCAACTTTACAATATGGCGGACATTGCTATTGTTGGACACACTTTAGGAGACGATTCACTTGCAGCAATTGGGGCCTCAGCAGCAATTTTTTTGAGCTAATTTTTCGGTTTTGCGCTTGGAATTGGGAATGGGCTTAGTATGGTTGCAGCTAGAAGTTACGGAGCGAATAATAAAAAAATCTTTTGAAAAAAATCGGTTGCAGGTTCGATTGTTATTGGACTTATGGTAACAATTGCCGTAATGATTTTTATCAAGATTTATTTTAATGCCATTGCTAAAAAAATTTTACACACACCTGAAAAATATCATAAATGAAGCGTTTGAATACATAAATATTATAACAATGTTCATAGGAGTAACTTTTTCCTATAACTTGTCATCAGGACTTTTGAGAGCAATCGGAAACAGTTTTATGTCGCTTGTATTTTTAGTAATTGCCTCAATTTTGAATATTTTTTTCTTGATATTTATTTCATAACTTCCCTAAAAATGGGAATTGGTGGTGCAGCAGTCGCAACTGTTATCGCACAAGCAATATCTGTAATTTTAAGCGTAATTTACATTTACATAAAAGAACCAATTTTAATCCCAAGAAAAAAACATTTCCGATTCGACGCAAAAATTATACAGAGAATTGCTCGGACAAGGAATTTCAATGGGATTAATGATTGCAATTGTATTAACAGGATCACTAATTTTACAATACGCAATAAATGGATTTGGTTATTTAATCATCGCTGGACACACTTCGGCAAGAAAATTAATGGGATTTTGCAACATTCCACTAACAACAATGGCACTTGCACTAGCAACCTTCGTTTCTCAAAATAAAGGAGCCGACAGAGTCGACAGAATACGAAAAGGTGTATTTTACGCAAACCTAATGGACATCTTTTTTGCAATCGGAATCACAATTTTCGTTTACCTATTTTCAAAAAATATGATTCACCTAATGTCTGGCTCAAACTCCGAAGTAGTCCTTTACAACGGCTCAACCTACCTAAAAATCGCCTCTCCATTTTTCACAATATTAGGCGTTTTATTCAACTTAAGATACGCTCTGCAAGCTCTAGGAGAAAAAGTAATCCCCCTAGTTTCCAGTATAATCGAATTTTTTGGGAAAATAATTTTCGTAATTTTTATTGTGCCGCAATTAGGATATTTCGGTGTAATGATTTGCGAACCGCTGATTTGGATTGTGATGACTGGGCAGTTGGCTTGGGCGTTTTATGGGAATGAGTATATTAGGGAAAAAAACTGGAATAATAAAAAAACAGGGCATTGTTAAAATGATGTCCTGTTTTTATAATTTATGAAAAATTAATTTGTTATAAGACTGCAAAGTTTCTTGGTATCTGAAATACGATATAGATCCATTTTAGGTCTATTTCTTTTTTTATCAAACGAATAAGATAATTTGTAATCTGAAAAAAACTTGTGTTTTATCATTTAAGTTTGTAAAATAGATAGAATTTTTCATTTTCTTTTTACTTCGTAATCTAATTGTGAAAGTTCAAGCGAAACTTTTTCCTGTTTTTTTAATGCTGCACGATTATCCAATATGCTAACTGAAATAGACGGCTTGCCATTTTCATTTAAGAATTTTTACATAAGTAAGACCTTTAAAAAGTTCTGTCAACAGAATAAGGACATCTCCAAACTTTAGAAGATATTTGGTCAATGTTAGTCAGAAAAAAACTTAAACTGTAAATTAACAAAGAAAATAAAAAAATATAAATTTTTTTCATAAAATCACTCCCTAAATAATAATTTTTTCGTATATTTTATAATATTTTTTTAGGAAAATCAACAATAAAAACTAATATTTAAAAATTTTCACATTATTTTTAGAACTAAACGCATTTTGAAAAAATCCATCGGATAAGTTAAATTCAAAAGTTTCACGGCTGATGTAACCGACAGTTTTGTCGCTTTCGTAAAGTTGAATGAGAAAATCTGCCATTTCTTCGGATGTATGATAGTTTGGATAAGATTTATCATAATCAAAATTAGTTTTACCAGTTGCGACATTTCCAAAGTTAGTTTTGGTTGCAGCGGGTGCTAGGACTTTTGCTTTTAATTGTGCGTTGTTTTGCTTTAATTCTAGTGCGAGTCCTTCTGTGAAAGGCGTTTACGTAGAATTTTGTGGCACAGTAGACAATTCCGTTTCGGGACGATTGTGTAGCCTCCTGCTGAGGAGATATTGATTAATTGAGATCCTTTTTCGTTGTGGTAATCTTGGACGTATAAGGAAGATAACAAAGTTAATGCTTCTACATTGAGATGAAGCATATCTGAAATTTTATTTAAAGGCTGCTCTTTTACATCACCATACATTCCAAAACCTGCATTGTTTATTAAAGTTTCAATGTGATAATTGTTTACTTTTGAATATAGTTCAGGGATTTTACCGACATCAGTTAAGTCAAAATCTATTACAATAATGTCCAAATTAGGATTTTTCTTCAAAATTTCGCTTTTTAGATCTTTCTAGTAAATTATTTCTTCGTGCAATCAGAATAAGATTTTTTTATTTCTTTCTGCAAATTTTTAGAGCCACAGCCCTTTCCTATTCCCGAACTTGCTCCTGTTATAACAGTATATTTTTGTTTTTCATAGTTATTACCTCCATAAATTTGATAAATAAAGGATAACAGTTAGAGTATAGTATAAGTCAAGAGTTTTTTGAAATATTTTCCAAAATTAAAGTTTTTTAATAATTTTTGCAGGTGTCCCAGCTACAATCACATTATCAGGCACATTTTTTGTAACAGTTGAATTTGCTGCAACGACTGAATTTTCTCCAATAGTTACTCCCGCTAAAACTGTAGATCCAGCTCCAATCCAAGCATTTTTCTTTATAATAATTTCTCCAGTCGTAAGTCCTCTTCTTTTGCTTGGTTCTAAAATATGATTTACAGTGAGCAGTGAAACTTTAGGTCCAATAAGCACATCATCTTCAATTGTAATTCCTCCTAAATCAACAAATATTGCTTCTTTATTCACAAAAAAATATTTTTTTCCAAAAAGAAATATGTTTTCAAAGTCAGTTTGAAATGGTAAAAGAAACTGTAACGGATTTATTAATTGATTTACCAGTTATTTTTTTCAAGATACTCTAATTTTTTTCTTCATTTGTTTTATATCCATTATTCATTTCAGCAATCAATTTTTTTCATTTTTCCCCTTTGGCGATATGAATTTCTTTAAAAAGTTCATCATCTTTCAAAATTTCTTTTACTTTTTTTAATTTTTTTCTAATAAAGTTTCCATTTTTTTCCTCCAAAAATTTTTTTCTTTAAGTTGTTTTTTTATTTTTACATATTTAGTATAATATAAAACAATAAAAAAATATCTAATATTTATAACTAATGTTTCATATATTAGTTTTAGTTATAGTAAAAAGGAGACAAAAATGGAATTAAGAGTTTTAAAATATTTTTTTAGTTGTGGCAACAGAAAGAAATATTTCTAATGCAGCTAAAATTCTTTATGTTTCACAGCCAGCACTTTCAAAAGCAATTAAAAAAATTTGGAAGAAGAATTAGGGTGTTACACTTTTTTAAAAAGAGGAATCGGAATATTACTTTAACAGAAGATGGTGTTTATTTTTTTAACAAAAAGCAAAAGAAATTTTTAGCATTAGTTGATACGGCAGTTGCCAACTTGACACAAGAAGATATTGTTGGAGGAGAGATAAATATTGGTGCAGGTGAGAGTGCTCAAATGGGACATATTTTTAAGATTATTAATGATATGATGATTGATTATCCAAATATAAAAACAAATGTTACTAGTGGAAATGCAGACGAAATACTTTTAAAACTGGATAATGGAACTTTAGATTTTGCAATTACATTTGGGTTTGTGGATAAAAGTAAATATGAGCATTTGAGTTTGCCCTGGTGTGATAAATGGGGATTGCTTGTAAGAAAGGATAATTTTCTTGCAAAAAAAGACTATATTTTGTCCAAAGATTTAGAAAAATATTCCTTTAATTATTTCAAAACAAACAAATGTGGATAATTTTTTTAGCTGGCTGGATAGGAAAAAGTATAGAAAATTTTTAATGTTGTAGGTACTTTTAACTTACTTTATAATGCATCATTAATGGCAAAGCAAAAATATTGGAAGCGTTCTATGCTTTGATGGAATAATAAATACGAGTGAAAGCAATTTGAAATTTATTCCATTAAAACCGGAGCTTGAAACAGAGATGAGCATTATTTGGAAAAAAATCAAACTTTATCAAATGTTTCAAAAAAATTTTTTAGAAAAATTTGAAAATATACATTTCTAATTATAACTAAAAATTATAGTTATATATAAATTAGAAGTATTTGAAATAGTTAAAAAAATGATGTACAATTCACTTGTGAAAAAAACGAAAGAAATAAAATATCAAAACAAAGGAATGTGATAACAATATTAAGAAAAAGATTATTAGTAACTACAATATTAGGAATAATGAGTATAGGAGGAAATATTATGGCAATACCTGCAATTAAACAAGTGAAAGATTCGAGTATAAAATTAGAACAAAAATGGGATAAAATTTTCCCGGAAAGTAATAAAGTTGAGCATACGAAAGTTATGTTTAAAAATCGTTATGGAATAACTCTGGTTGGGGATTTGTATGTTACAAAAAATATTGGAAATCAAAAACTATCCGCAATAGCAATTTCAGGTCCATTTGGAGCAGTTAAAGAGCAATCATCAGGACTATATGCTCAGACATTGGCAGAAAGAGGATTTGTAACATTAGCGTTTGATGGTTCATATACAGGAGAAAGTGGAGGACAGCCAAGAAATGTTCCATCACCTGAAATTAATACAGAAGATTTTAGTGCGGCAGTTGATTTCTTAGGAACACAATCATTTATTGATAGAGATAAAATCGGAATTTTAGGAATTTGCGGTTGGGGAGGATTTGCTTTAAATGCGGCAATTTCAGATACTCGTATTAAAGCAGTTGCAACTTCTACTATGTACGATATGACAAGAGTTTCTGCAAAAGGTTACAACGATTCGGTTGATGCAGAAGGAAGATATAATTTGAAAAAACAATTGAATGAAGCTAGATGGAAAGCCGTTGAAAATAATTATTCTGATGTAGTACCACCTGTTAATTTAAGACAAGATCAAATAACAAAAGATACACCAAAATTTGTTGCTGATTACTCAGATTATTACACAACAAAAAGAGGATTCCACCCTCGTTCAGTAAATTCTAACCCAAATGGTGGTTGGACAACAACTGGAATGTTACCATTAATTAATATGCCTATATTAGAATATGCTTCTGAAATGAGAACACCAACTTTAATAGTTGCTGGTGAAAATGCACATTCAAGATATTTCTCAGAAGATGCCTATAAAGCATTGGGAAATAAAAATAAGGAATTATACATTGTAAAAGGTGCAGTGCATACAGATTTATATGATGGTGGAAAAAATCATGTAATTCCATTTGATAAATTTGAAAGTTTTTTTAAAGATAATTTGAAATAAAATGATGAATTTAGGCTATTGTATTTTGCAGTAGCCTTTTTTTGTTGTATAATAGTTTTGTAAATTGTTTTTGAAAGGGGAGCTAAAAATAATGCAAATAAAGGAATTTTCAGAAAAAACAGGCTTAACTCCATATACAATAAGGTTTTATGAAAAAAAGGACCTGTTTCGTGTAAAAAGAGACGAAAAAGAATAGAAGAATATACGATGAAACTGATATTGAATGGATAAAAAAATGTTAAAAAGATTAAAAAGACATGGGAATGAAATTGAGTGAAATTAAGAAATATTCTGATTTACGATATGAGGGGAACGAAACGATAAAAAGAAAGAATGGAAAATTTTGACAAATCATAAAAAAATATGTAAACATAGAAATTGAAAAAGTGGCAAAAAAATATTTACAAAAATCTTGATGATAAACTTGAGATTTATGATAGTTTTTTAAAAAGTATTTCTGAAAAAAATAAAAAGGGTCATAAATATATAGAAATTAAGGAGAAAAAAATGCTTGCAGATACAAATATAACTTGGGGATTTGTCTTGTTATCCCTTTTATAATTCCAATATTAATTTTATTAACTTTCTGCTTTTTTTGTTTCAAAACGAAAAGTTTAATTTTTCTTATCGCATTTACAATTTTATCATTATTATTTGTTAGGTATCTTCGTTTTCCTTATGACACAATTAATCGTAACAGCGAACTTGAAATATCAAAAAAATTTTTTTGATAAAGAGAACTTTAAGCTCGGATTCGGAACATGAAGTTTATAAACTTGTAGATAAGACAAAACCTGAGGATTTAATTTTGTATTTAGATGGATTATCTAAAATTAATAATAATTGGATTGGCTATATTGAGGAAACAGATTCTTATGAAGGAAAATATGGTGTCAAACCAGAAACATATTTTTTTGATTAACGATAATAAGATTGAATATAATTTAGATGAAAAAAACTTTAGAAAAAAATTAAATTTAAAAAGAAATAAAATTACAGAATGCAGAGCACTTTTGTTGACAAATTTGGAAGTAAAAAGAAATTATGTATCAATATCAATTAGATAAAACAGGAGATTTAGATGAAAAATATTTCTTTAAATTCGGAATTAAGTAAAAAAAATTAGAAACAAAGTATAAGAAAGATAGGGTATTTTATTTGGCATTTTTGGAGTGGAATGTTATTTTTTTGGAAATTATTTATTTGATTTTTGAAAAAAATAGAAAAAAAACAGAGTTTAAGATAATACAGAAAAATATGCTTATTTTTAGTAGAGCGAATATATTGCTTGCCAGTAAGCATATTTTTTTATTTGCTATATTCTTTCCATTAAAAATAATATAGTTGTTATAATTCCGTTTAATAAATGCTCCTGATCCCTTGTAAAAATAAAAAAAGAATGAAATTGGCAATATATTTTTGAGAAAAAAATTTCATATAGAAAAAAATAAATTTTATATGATAAAATATGAGTAATTTTAAGTTTGTTAGAAATAACTTTTCTGAAGTAAAGAGTCTTGGCTCTTTATAAAGATAAAAAGAATTGCGTTACTGAATATACCTGCTGTATTTATTGGAATTCTTTGGGCTAAAAAAAATAAAGACAAGGAGAAAAAAAAGGATGGAAAAAAAATGAAAAATAAATTTATATCGAAAGTAAAAAAAGCTTTTTAGTATTAGTTTTATTTACAGTAATTTACTTTTTTTCTTTCAGAAAACAATATATCCGATATTAGCACTTTTTGTTCTGGCTGATTTTTTTGCGATGCCGTTAGCAGGCGCAATTATTAATTCTCTAGAAATTTTAAATCTTCCAGAAATAGTTATTAATATTATTGGTATTGTAATTTCAGGAATTGCTTTGATAATTGTGCTTATACTTATATTTTTACTTGGGATATTTGTGCAGTAAATTTTTTTGAAAAAAAATAAACAAAACTGTATTAGGTGGTGCAATGATAGCAATTTTGATTTATTTTGTATATAAAAATTTTTACAGAAACAGATGAGAGTACAGCAATGTTTGCACCAACAGCACGGGAAATACATATTTTCTGTACAGCATCACATATTTTTTTATACAATCGGAGTATTTTTATAGCGAAAAAAAGTTAATAAAATATTAGATAGAATAAAATTTAAAAGAAAAAAAATAAATAAAAAAAGGAGAAGAAAAATGAAAAAAATACAGATAAACTTGTGACGAAACAGGATAATCCTTTAGGATTAATTTTTATTTTCAATAATTTATTTTTTTAGTTCAGGAGGGATATATCCAGCATTAGCATATTTATTTTTGGTTTGCTTCTGCATTATTTTTCTGCAGCGATTTTTTTGTAGCTCCAGAACATATTTTTGAAGATTTCTGTAATTGTGTTTTTCGGTGATTTCCTTGATAATAATATTGGGAATTATGTATTTTTTTAGGATATTTGTGCAAAAGGATTTTTTTGAAAAAATGAATAAAAAAAGGCATTAATTTGGATAATGATTGCAATATTGGTTTATTTTTGTGTTTAGAGTTTATTTTTTTGAAAATAAAAAAATAGTTCGTTGATGTCTTATTTGACAAATGGGAAAAAAATATATTTTTGTATAATGTCACATATTTCATTTGTAATTGGAGCATTTTATAGCGACAAAGTTAAGAAAAATTTTTAGGCAGTATAAAATTTAAAAAGAAAATAGTAATTATTTTTTTATAAATCCAATTTGTTTATGGCATTTTTTTATCTGCTATACTTAGTAGAAGCAGGTAATTTGTTTATAAATAAATTGGAAATTTTTTTATAAATTAAAAAAATAGGAGTATAGTTTATGAAAAGAAAACACAAAAAAATATAATGTTGCTTGGGACAGGTTCTAATGTGGGAAAAAAAGTATAATTAATGCGGGGTTTTGCAGAATATTTTTATCAGAACGGGTATAGCGTGGTACCGTTTAAGTCGCAGAATATGGCTTTGAACTCATTTATTACAAGGGATGGAAAAAGAGATGGGAAGAGCTCAGGTGGTGCAGGCTGAAGCCGCTAATATCGAGCCACAGGCATTTATGAATCCGATTTTTGCTAAAAGCCTACGACAGATAGAAAATCGCAAGTTATTGTAAATGGGAAAGTTTACAAAAAAATATGGATGCGAGGGAATATTTTTGCTTATAAGCATAATTTGAAAAAGGATATAATGGCGGCATATAATCACATAAGGGATAACTTCGATATTTGCGTGCTGGAAGGGGCAGGAAGCCCTGCAGAGATTAACTTGAAGAAAGATGACATTGTAAACACAGGGATGGCAGAAATGGCTGATTCGCCTGCTATTCTAGTTGCCGATATTGACAGGGGCGGTGTTTTTGCGGCAATTTACGGGACGATTATGCTGCTTGAAGAAAGTGAGAGAAAACGGATAAAAGGTGTAATTATAAACAAATTTAGGGGAGATAAGAGCCTTTTGACTCCTGGAATTGAGATGATTGAAGAACTGACAAATGTGCCTGTTCTGGGAGTAGTGCCGTTTGTTCCGCTTGGAATTGAGGAGGAGGACAGTCTGGGGATTGACAAGTATAATGTGAAAAAAGAAGGGAAAATTCAGATTTCGGTTATTAAACTAAAGCATATATCGAATTTTACTGACATTGATCCACTTAGCCATTATAACGATGTTTCCTTGAAATATGTTACAAAAAGTTCTGAACTGGGAGATGAGGACATTATTATTATTCCTGGTTCAAAAAATACTGTGGAAGACATGAAGGACTTAATTGATAAAAATATAAGCAGGGAAATTATAAGGCTTGCAAAAAAAGGAACAATAGTATTTGGAATTTGTGGCGGTTTTCAGATAATGGGACAAAAAATAATGGATCCTCAAAATATCGAATCTAATCTAAAAGAAATTTCAGGCTTAGATTTACTTGACATAGAAACTGTTATGGAAACGGCAAAAACAACAACACAGTATGAAAATAAAATAAAAAATGCCGATGGAGTGCTAAGCGGAATGGAAGGCATTGAAATAAAAGGCTATGAAATACATCAAGGCTACAGTTATCCTGTAAATGAGGAAAAAATTGAAATAAAGTGCATTTTTGACGATGAAAAGTTAAAAGGTGCTGTGAAAGGCAATGTTGTCGGAACGTATATTCACGGAATATTTGACAATTCTGAATTTACAAATCATTTTCTGAACAAAGCAAGAAAACTTAAAGGGCTAGACAAAGTCGATGAAAAACTTTAGTTTCAAAGAATATAAAAAAACAGGGAATATGATAAATTGGCACAAATTTTTGAGGGAAAAATGTCGATATTGATAAGGTTTATGAAATAATGGGGATGGAACAGAAAACAAAAATAGGTTAAGAGGATAGTGTCCAGAATTTTTGTATAAACTAATAAATGAATCCAGTAAATTCAGTACTTTGTTATTTTTATTTATGCAAAAAAATTTTTACATGTCCCAATTTTTTTATTTGTTGAAAAAAAGTTTGTGGTAAATTCATTGTTAAAAATAGAGTTTAGGAAAAAAACTGTCTTAATAAAAAAACTGCACCTTTTATGTTGTATATAATTTTTTTGGGTGCAGTTAAGTTAATAATTTGTGTCTATTTCTTAATGAGAATAGTAATAGTATTCACAATTGTTCTTTTTTAGCGCCATTACATTCTTCTTCATATCCAACTACATCTGGCGTTGAACATCTGATTAAAGTCAATCCAAGTAAGCCTATAATTAATATTTTTAAATATTTTGTTCATAAAAAAATCTCTCCTAACTATTATTTTGGTTAATTGTTTAATAATCTTCATATGTACAGATTCTTCCAGTTCCAAGCGTACCTGTATTTGATCCGCTGCAACCTGTAAATCTTTTTGTTTTCATAAGGTGTTTTTACGGCACTCTTTCTTACGTCCGTTTCTATCTAAAAAGACAATGCGGTCTATCAATTGAGGTTTTTTTCCTGTTCTGGTATCATATTCCCTACCTGTCATAACGTCATCTCTTTTAACTTCTGCCCAAAATTTTGGACTTAATAATTCACAACTTGTAATTGTTAATCCCAGTAAAATTAAAGCCAAAAATTTTTAAATATTTTTGTTCATAAAAATCTCTCCTAACTGTTATTTGGATTAATTGTTTAATAATCTTTATATGTACAGATTCTTCCTCTTATATCTCTCTCTGAGCCGCTACAACCTGTAAATCTTTTATTTTCATAAGGGGTTTTCCGACATTCTTTCATATTTCCATTTTCATCTACAAGGCAATGTGGTCTTGAATTTTTGGTTTTTCTAGTGTAACTGTCATACTCTCTACCCATCATATCATCTTCTCTTTTTAAGTCTTTGCCATTCTCTTGGATCCAGCAATTCACAGCCTGTTATTGTTAATCCCAGCAAAAATTAAAAGCCAAAATTTTTAAATACTACTTTCATAGACTTTCAACTCCTTTAATTTTAATTTATTCAATATATTTTATTTATTGCTATTATACCTTATCTTCTAAAGATTGTGATTTAAATCACGTTTGTTTTTTGTGTATTTTTGCATAATTTAATTTTGAGCATTGCACAGTACTATTTCTGCTTAAATAATGAATATTTATAAATATTCAAATATATGTTTGATTTTTAAAAAGATTTGTAAGGTAAAATGAAATGAGAGATTGTATAAAAATGATTTTTTTGAAAAAGGAGGGAAAAAAATGGATTTTCATGGTGGAAATATTTATAAAAGTATTTAGGGAAAAAAATATAAAAGAAATACTAGATTACAGTTCAAATATTAATCCTTACGGAGTGCCTGAGAGCCTAAAGCAGAAGATTGCTGAAAATATTGGGATTCTTGAGAAGTATCCTGACCCTGATTATGTGGAATTGCGTGAAAAATTGGCTCAGTTGAATAAAGTTGAACTGGAAAATATTGTGCTGGGAAATGGTGCAACAGAAGCTATATTTTTTGTTCATAAAAGTAATAAAGCCCGAAAAAGTGCTGATTGTGTCGCCTACTTTTGGTGAATATGAAAGGGCAGTAAGAGCGTGCAAAAATTCTGAAAGTCAGAAAATTGAAATTGAATATTTTGAATTAGAAGAAAAAGATGAGTTTAATCTTAATATTGGGAAATTAAAAAAAGGAACTTGAGAAAAAAAATATGATTTGGTAATAATTTGCAATCCAAATAATCCGACTGGAAAATTTTTAAAAATGGCTGAAACAGAGGAAATTCTGAGAGAATGTAATAAATATGATACAAAGTTATTTATTGACGAGGCATTTATCGAATTCCTAGAGGACGGTCTAAAGGAAAGTATTGTAAACAGTGGGGAAAATAAGAAAAATTTGTTTGTAACTCGTGCATTTACAAAATTTTTTGCTATTCCAGGACTACGATTGGGATATGGAATTTATTTTGACAAAAATTTAGAAAAGAAAATCGCTGAAAAAAAAGAGCCGTGGAGCGTGAATAATATTGCTGAAATGGCTGGAATAACGGTGCTTGATGATACAGAATATATCGAAAGGACATTAAACTGGATAACAGAAGAAAAAAAATATATGTATGAAAAGCTGGATGAAATTTCAAGAATAAAGCCCTATAAAACAGAAGTAAACTTTATTTGTGTAAAAAAATAAAAAGATGAATTGTTTTCTAAAAGGGCTGAATGTGAAAAAAAGTTGCGGGAAAAAAATGATGGAAGAAGGTATTTTAATAAGGGATGCATCTAATTTTAAATTTTTTTGGATGAAAGATTTTTTTAGGCTGGCAATTAAGGATAGAAGGAGTAACGACAGAGTTATTGAGGCTTTGAAAAAAATTTTTAGAATAGAAGATAGGCAATTGTAAAAAGTAAAGTAACTAATATCATAAGGGATCAAATCCCTTGTTAGAGAGCGTAAAAAGAAAAAAATTAAAAAAATTTCAGAATACTGTATTTATCAGAATTTTTTTAGACTTTTACAAACAGTTAGAATAAAAAAAGAAAGGGATGTTATTTATGAAGAGGAAATTATTGTTTATTTTATCATTGTTTTTAATTTTCTCAATTTTTTTCTTTTTGGGGAAAAACTTTTCCAGAAAAAGGCAAAAAAATATAAATGGATTCGTTCCAAAAAGGCTGGAAAACTGTTCTTTCGGCTAAAGGGATTTAAGTAATGATAAACTTGAAGATGTTGCCATCATTATCGAAAAAAACTGATAAGGCAAATATTGTAAAAAAACGAGAATCTTGGCTCTGAATATTTAAACTTAAATCCAAGAATACTTTTTGGTTTTATTCAAGCAAAAAAATGGAAGTCTATATTTTTGGCAGGCAAGAATGATAAAGGTTTTATCAAAAAGCGAAGGAAATAAGGAAAGTCCAAACTCTTTATGGATACTTTAGACAGCATTAGCATAAAAAAATGATATTTTTAAAAATTAAATTTAATTATTTTTTTGAGTGCAGGAAGTCTGGTCTGTAACACAAAAATACCTACACTTTTTAGATTTCAAAACCAAAAAGCTTTGAACTTATCGGATTTGACAATAATTCATTTATGAGAAATTCTGGCGACCAAGAGAAACTTAGCATTAATTTTTTTCAACTAACAAAGTAAAAAAATCATTGCTGGCGGAAATATTTTTTTGATGAAAAAGGCAAATAAAACCTAAGGAGGAATGGAAAACTGTAAAAAAATATGTGTTAGATGAGATGACAAGCGATATAGTCGATGAGATTATGAAATATATTTATTAGTATTTTTAAATGGGGAATTCTTATGACTTATAAGATCTTCCCTATTATTTTTATTTTTGTTATAATCAATATTAAATTGAATTGACAAAAAAATGGAAAAGTTAATAGAATGTAAGTAGGCAACAATTTACGGGGCAGAAGGAGTATAAAATTTAGATGAATAATTTATTTAATCAGAAAATACTGGCTAAAAAAAAGTTTGAAGAAGAAGTAGATTTGAGTAGACATAATTTATCTGAAAGAAGAAAAGTATTAGATAAGTGGATAAATAACCTTGAAAATGGAGTTCTGGATAATTCTAAGGAAGAAGAATTTCAAGGGGAATTTTTATATGATATATTTACAACTGTTTTAAGGGCTGTGAATAAGTCGGATGGTCAAAAAGAGTGGAATCTTGAGAGGGAAACGAAAACTAAAATGGATGGTCAGAAGGCTGATGGAGTTTTAGGATTTTTTGATGTGGATGGAAAGAAAGATGTAAGGGCTGTAATTGAGCTGAAAGGAGCAAAAGTTTCTTTGGATGTAAGACAAAAAAGAGTTGGAGATACTAGAAGTCCTGTAGAACAGGCATTCGGATATGCACCAAAATATGGGAGTAGTTGCCAATGGGTAATAGTCTCAAATTACAAGGAAATAAGACTTTATAGACAAAATGAAATGAACGAGTATCAGGTATTTTTTCTTGAAAAGTTAAAAAGATGATTTGGAATTTAAGAAATTTATTTACGTACTTTCATTTTATTCTTTAGTTGGTACTGAAAATAAAAAAAGCAAAAACAATGGAACTTTCTGAAGAATATCAGAAAAAGCAAGCTGAAATTGAAAAAAAGTTTTATAACGAATACAAAACTATTAGATTACATATATTTGAAAAATATGAGAAAAAAAATAATCCTACAGTAAATGAAAATATTATAATTGAAAAAGTTCAAAAAAATTATTGGATAGGTTTTTTGTTTATTTGTTTTTGTGAAGATAAAGGATTGCTTTCCAAATGAGATTTTTTTACAAAACTTTGGAAAAAAAGGTAAAAACTTTGGAGATATTTTTTTGAAGTTTTTAAAATGCTTTGTAAACTGGATAAATTTAGGGAATGTAAGAAAAAAATATTGCTCATTTTAACGGAGGATTGTTTAAAAAAATGATGATGTTTTTAGATGGACTTTATGTAGATAATGAAGTTTTTTTGAAGAAATGCGAAAAAAATTTCTGAATATGATTTTGATTCTGAACTGAATGAAAATATATTAGGGCATATTTTTTTGAGCAATCTGTAAGCGATATAGAGGAATTGAAAAAAATCTGTATCAGGAGAAGAATTTGATAGCAAGAAGAGCAAAAAGAAAAAAAGATGGAATTTTTTTACACACCAAAGTATATAACAAAAATATATTGTGGAAAAATTCTATAAAAAAACTGGCTTGATGATAAGAAAAAAAGAACTTGGAGAAGATGAACTCCCTGAACTTACTGAAAAAAAGATTTTTGAAATAAAATATGCGAGTAAAAAAAGTGATAAAAAGAATTTATAGTGAGAATTTTTAAAAAAACATATAGATTTCTGGACAAAAATACAGGGAAGCTGTAAAAAAATATAAAAAAATTGTAGATCCTGCTTGTGGAAGTGGAGCATTTTTTAATCACGGCTTTTGAATATTTATTAAATTATAATAATTATTTAAACGATAAAAATTTTTGACTTGACTGGAACAAAAGATTTATTTTTCAGATACTACAAGAGAAATTTTTACAAAAATAATATTTTTTTGGAGTGGATTTGAATAAGGAAAGTGTGGAAATTACGAAATTATCATTGTGGCTAAAAACTGCTGATAAGAATAAAACATTGGCTTCACTTGAAAATAATATAAAATGTGGAAATTCATTGATAGATGACCCTGAAATAGCAGGAGAAATGGCATTTGACTGGGAAAAAGGAGTTCCCAGAAATATTTGAAAATGGAGGATTTGATATTGTTGTGGGGAATCCGCCGTATGTTTCAGCAGAATATATATCAGAAATAGAAAAGAAATATTATGAAAAAAATTTATTATTCTGCTTCAGGTAGACAAAATTTGTATATAATTTTTTTATGAGAAAGCATTAAACATATTAAAAAAAGTGCTAATTTAGGATTTATTACACCTTATACAATTCTAAAAAAACATGTATTACAAAGAAATAAGAGAATACATTCTAAAAAAATGCAAAAAAATATTAGAAATAGTAGATTTTAAAGGCATTACAATTTTTTGAAGATGCAGGTGTTGATTCAATAATTTTTTTATGTTAAAAAAAGAACAAAAAAAGAGTATAAAAATAACTTACATTAGTAATATAAGGATATTTGAGAATCAATTGTATGATATAGATTTTTTTCTAATCAAAAAAATATTAGAAAAAGAAGATTTGTCAATGCAATTTTTCTAAAAAAATGACGAATTAATTAGTCGAATTTTTAGAAGATAAAAAAATATTTTTAAAAATTAAAAAGAAATAGTAGATTTTAAACAAGGAATAATAACTGGGGAAACAAAAAAATATTTAGTTTTTAGAAAAAAAAGGATATGTGTGAAAAAAAGTCTTGACAGGTGCAGACTTTAACAGATATAGGCTTTCTAATTCTAATCAGTACATAATTTATGATACTAAAAAAATTACATAGACCTAGAAAAAGAGAGTTATTTGAAGTAAAAGAAAAAAATTATTATTACGGCAAACAGGAGCATTTCCAATTTGTATGATAGATAACGACCAGTACTTTACCTTAGATACAGTACATAACGGTATATTAAAACAAGATAATTTTGACATAAAATATGTTATGCTTCTCTTAAATAGTAAATTTTTTTAAGATTTATTTATGAAAATATGATAAATGAAAGTGGCAAATTATTTGCACAAGTTAAAAATAATTTATATTGATGAGTTACCAATAAAAAGAAATTTCACTTGAAGCACAAAAAGACTTTTTATTAAAAAAAGCTGATAAAATGTTATTTTTAAACAAAAATCTTCAAGAATTATCTCAAAAAAATTTCAACGAATGATTGTAAGAGAGTTTGGTTTAGAAAAAAATTTCTACTAAATTACAAAATTGGTATTTATTAAATTTTACTGAGTTTATAAAAGAGTTATCAAAAAGTAAAAGTGAAATTAAACCTTTCTCAAAAAAGCTGATTGGGAGGATTATTTCATCGCAGAAAAAAATCAAAAAGCAGAAACATTAAACAATGAAATTACAAAAAAACAGATAAAGAAATTGATAGGATGGTTTATGAGTTGTATGGGTTGAATGAGGAGGAGATTAGGATTGTTGAAAAGCTAAAAAAAGAAGAAAAATCGAGTTACAAGAACTACAAATCAATTACATTTTTGAAGATTTAGATCCAATAAGATTTGAAGAATTGATACTAGCAATGGCATATAAATGGAGAAGATGGGAATCAATAAATCATTTTGGAAAGTTAGGAAGTGATGATGGAATTGATATAGAAGCAACTGAAAATTTCGATGATAGAGAAAGAATATATATATTTCAATGTAAAAAGATACATAAAAAAATTTCACAGTCACAATTAAAAAAATAGTAGATGAGTTTTTATCAAAAAAAATAATTTGTTACCAGATGTGTATGTTTTTAGTAGTAAGTTGCTCAATAAGTAAAAATATTGAATTTATGAGAACTTATTTATCTAGCAAAGGAATAAAAAAATTAATTGTTTGGGACAAATCAATTTTTAGAAACAATGTTATATACAGATTATCAAAATTTATTATTTGCATATTTTGGAATTAATTTAATAAAAGAACATAATAATAAAATAAAAAAACAATTAGACGAAATGTAGCATTGAAAAAAAGATGCACTTAGATTTTTTTGAATAATAACAGTATAGGTAATTATAGTGTAACAGAACATCTAAAAAAAGCCATTTTTTTAAAATTTGGATTTACTAAAATGATTATACATTCAATTTATGATAAAAAAATTATCCTTATGAAAAATACGTTGTTAAATAATGATTATACAGGATATTTCAGAGTAGATATATATGATTTTTTTATTTTTAATGGTTTAATAGTAACAGATGGATTTGTTGGAGTAAAATTAACACAATTTAAAAAAATGGTAAAAAAATGAGCAACAAAATGAAAGCATTACGACTGGGATATATACCTTTTGAAAAATATAATAGAATATGATATGGAGGGGGATGAATTTTATGATAATCCTCATCTATATTGTGAATTTATAAATGTATGTGATCCATTTGAAAAAAATAGGCTATGCAGTTTTAGTATCAGATGATGAATATCAGATATTTGATGAAAGTGAGACATTAAAAAAATAGAAGAAATTAAATTTGAGAAAAAGGGGAAATAGAGATGGAAGAATTATATATTTTAGGAAATGGATTTGATTTATATTTGGAATTAGAAACGAGATATGAAGATTATTTTAATTCAAGAAAACTTGATGAAAAATTTTTTTAAGAAATTGGAAAAATATTTATAAAAAAATTACCAATATGGAAAAAAATAATAAGGGTAAAAAAAGTATTAGTAATAGTTGATAATACAGGTTTAAGAACAGAAATAGAAGAACTGTACAATAAATACAAAATTGAGAATTTGTTTTATTTATATTTATCCTTCTTAAAAAAAGAAAATTTGAATTGGAATGAAGTTGAATCCAATATTAAAAAAATTTATAATTTATACTAATGAAAGTTTAAAAAAACAGTTGAAAATATACTTGAAAATGCAGTAATGAATAAATTATATTTTTTTATATTTTTAGTTTCTAAAATTATAATTTTTAAAAAAATAGATGAGATAAAGAATGAAAATGAAAATAAACGAAATGATGAAGAAAAAAAGAGAATTTAACTATCTTGATTTTTATGATGGAGCAATTAAACTCATTTGAAAAAGATTTTTGGGAATTATATAGGAAGTTTAGAATTAAAAGAAGAAAATAAAAATAGACTAATAAATATTTTTTTAGAACGACTTGTCGAAAAAAAATTATAAACTTTAATTATAGTATATTTTTTTACAAGATTTAATAGATAGATACAAAGATATAGCTTTTTTCAGAAATAGAAATTCCTAGGAGAATAAAGCCAATAGAAAGTATAGTAAATATACATGGTGATTTTTAAAAATCCAATTTTTTTGGAATAGATAGCCATAATTCAGAAGAACAATTTCAAAATTTTACTAAAACATCAAGAATTTTTAAATAATGATACAGTAGGAAATTTTTGAATTACCAAAAGCCCTGAAAAAAATTAGGAACAATTAATTTTTTTGGACATTCTTTGTCAGAAGCAGATTATTCATATTTTTCAAAGTTTATTTGATTATTACGATATTTATTCTTCAAATATAAAATTAAACTTTATGTATTCTGAATACGATAAAAAAATGATTTAACGAGAGCAAAAAGAGAAACACATAATAATGTTGTAAAATTAATGAACAATTATGGAGAAAAAAATTAGAAAATAAAGATAAAGGAAAAAAATTTATTACATAAATTATTAATTGAGAATAGAATTAAATTGATAAATGTTGATAAAGAAAATAAAATTATTGATAATTCAAATTATAGTTTTAATTAAAATTTATAAAAAAATATAAAAAGAAAGGAGCGATTACAAATGAAAATAAAAAAATCTTCACATAAAAGAATACAACGGACTTGAAAAATTTAGATATAAATTTTTGAGTCAAAAGGAAAAAGTTTTTGGATTTGATAGTTCTGGCTGGGATTAATGGGATGGAAAAACTAGAGTTTTTGGAAAGTGTATTAGATTTTTTTATAAAATAGAAATGTTTTACAAAAAGTCAAAAATAAAAATTGAATTATTTTACGAAGAAATAGAAAATGAAAGTATAAAAAAACAGCAGGAAATATTGATGTTTTTATAATGAACTAAAAAAATGGAGCAAAAGGAGCATTTCTTAGTCCAAAATATTTAGAAATTAAAAAAATATTGAAAAAAATTTCCTAAAATAATTTATGTTCCAACTGAAATTAATTTTCAAAAAGTTCAAAAAAAGCACAAACGAATTTTTAAAAAAAGAATATAATTTTTATTAATATCGTAGATTCATACGAAATTAAGGATATTCCGTCGTATATTGCGACACGGATTTCAAAAGTTGCGAATGAAGAGGAAGATTTGACAATGGGACAAGTTAGAAAAAAAGTTTTTGCGGAAATTAATGGGATTTTTGAAATTTTGGAGTTGGATGTGAAACTTTCGGAAATATCGAAAGATGAGAATAGTATGCCGATTTTTTACTGATTCTAGTGGGAAAAAAATTTGGAATAAATGAGACTTTTCTTCTGGGGAAAAAGCAGTTATTTTTACGGACTTTGGCAATAAAAATGCTGGAGCCAGAAAATTCCATAATTATGATTGATGAGCCTGAATTGTCGTTACATCCGAAATGGCAGCAAAAAATTGTTGATGTTTATAGAAAAATTGGTAGAAATAATCAGATTATTTTGGCAACTCATTCGCCACATATTTTAGGAAGTGTGGAAAAAGAGAATATAATTTTATTGGAAAAAAATGAAAATGGAATTGTAGAAGTTAAAACGGGAGATGAGTTTGGAAATTCATATGGACAGACTACAGGAAGAATACTTGAAGATATAATGGGATTAGAAACAGATAGAAATCCTAGTGTGAATAATTTACTTACTTTGGTAAAAGAAATGGTTAAAAAAATGATAATTATGAGAATTCTGAATTTAGGAAAAATATACTAAAATAAAGGATATTTTTAGGAGAAGACGATAGAGATTTATTTTTTTGGTGGATATGGATTTGCAAGTGAAGAAAAGGGAGAAAAAAATGCTGAAAGTAGATAAAAAAATGATGAGCCAGAGTTTTTTTACGGAATTTAAAAAGAAAAAGTAATCCAAAAAAACTGGAAAGATTTTTAATTTTTAAAAATAAAGGGCAAACTAAAAGAGTATATGCTTGAAAATGAGCAGAAAATAGATGGAAATTATTTTTTTGTCCTTATTGTGAAAGACAGATTTCTGTTGAGAAAAAGTCAAATTGAGCATATAAAACCCTAAAGACAAATTTCCAAAGTTGTTTCATAATTATAGTAATTTTTTTGACTGGTTGTCTTGAAAAATCAAACTTGTGGTTCAACAAAAGGGAACAAATGGGATGATAATTTTGTGAATCCAGTTGAATATAACCCTAGAGATTATTTTGAATATAGTATTAGTACAGGCGAAATAATTCCAAAAATATGAAAATGGAATAGAGTATGAAAATGGCAATGAAAACAATAGAAATTTTAAATTTGAATCAAAAAAATTATGTGAAAGCAGAAAAAGTTTTATTTATCAAAATTCTTCAAGAAAAAGAAGGAAAAAAATAGTAATTAATATTGAAAAATTTAAAATATATAACAAAATTTCCTACGCTAAAAGAATTTCTTTTTAAAAAAATTTAAAATCTGCAACTGAAAAAAATAAATAAAAAAACGGAGAGAAAAAAATGAATGAAAATTTAGTAAAAAAATTTTTTTATATTCTAAGTTTTAGTTATAAAAATTTGAGTTTGGAGGAAAGGGAAAAAGTTTGTAAAAGAAGGGTATAGACATATTTTAGGGAGTATTTGGAAAAAAAGGGTTATAAAAGGGTATGTGGCTGTTGAAACTTGCCTTAGGGTAGAGACTTTTATCTGGATGTTAGCAGAGAATTTGAAATTGAGAGGTTAAAGAGATTTTTAGGGTTGAGAAGATGAAGGACTATGAAGGGACTGAGGCGGTGCATTATTTGCTTCGAGTTATTTGTGGGCTGGATTCGATAATAAAGGGGAAGATCAAATTCTTGTGCAGGCTTAAAAAGGCTTATTTTGAGGCTCTTGACAAGGAGACTACATCTTCATTCTTGAATATAATATTTAATCAGGCGATAGAAACTGGGAAGAGATTTAGGGCAGAAAGCAGGATAAATGAGAAAAAAATATTTCACTGGATTCGATTGCTGTGAAATTTATAAAGACAAAAGTTTGAAAGTCTTGAAGATAAAAAGGTATTTGTAATTGGAGTGGGAGATTTGAGCCAGTCGATTCTTGCGCTTCTTCACAAAATGAATAATTGTCATTTGACGATGACAAATAGGAGCTTTGAAAAAAATCCATTGAGTTGCAAAAAAAGTGTTTCCAGATGTCCAAACGGCGGAATTTAGTGAAAAAAATATAATATTATAAAAAAATATGGATATTGTGATAAGTGCCACTTCTGCACCGCATTTGATAATTGAAAAGGCTAAAATTGAGGATATTTTTAAATGATGGAAAGAAAAAGGTTTTTTTCTTGATTTGGCAGTTCCTAGAGATATTGAAATTAGTATTGGAGAATTTGAGAATGTTTCCCTTTATCATTTGGAGGATATTTGGGATGAATATAATAAAAAAATGTGGAAAAAAACGAGATGAAATTGTGGAAAAGTATTTTTACATTATTGAGGAGCAGTTAAAAAAAAATAGCGGAAAAAAACTTGAAAAAAAGAAGAAAATATAAAAAAATCAGAAAAAAATATTGAAATAGGTGAAAATGGATGAAATCAAATAAAATAATTATTGGAACGAGAGGGAGCATTTTGGCACTTGCACAGGCGGAAAAAGGTGAAGGAAATGCTGATTGAAAAATACGATGAATTAAGGGAAAATGAGGATTTTTTTGAAATTGAAGGATTTGATAAAAGGAAACCGCTAGAAATAGAACTGAAAGTCATAGTTACAAAGGGGGACAAGGACTTGCGTGATTTTACAAAAATAAAGGGAACGACACAAAAGGACTTGTTTGTGAAGGAAATCGAAAAGGAAATGCTGGAAAATAAAATAGATTTGGCGGTACATTCGTTAAAGGACATGCCGCAGAATACTCCAGAAGGGCTTTTGAATGCGTGTTTTCCAATGAGGGAAGATAATTGTGATGTGCTTGTTTCAAAAAGTGGGAAAAAATTAAAGGAACTTGATGAAAACTCTGTGATTGGGACAGGGAGCATAAGGCGGGAAAGGGAGCTTTTGAATTTGCGAAATGATGTAAAAATAAAAGCAATTCGTGGAAATATTCACACAAGACTTAAAAAACTTGATGATGGGGAATATGATGCGATTGTGCTGGCTGCGGCTGGATTAAAGAGAGTTGGACTGGAAAGCCGAATTACTGAATATTTTGATACAGATTCTTTTATGCCTGCACCAGGACAAGGAATTTTGTGTATTCAATGCAGGGAAAATGATAATAAAATACGGCATCTTCTGGAAATTATAAATGATGATGAGGTTACAATGATGTGTGAAGCTGAAAGGGAATTTTCAAAAATTTTTGATGGAGGCTGCCATACTCCGATAGGCTGTTCATCGGTTATTGAAGGGGATACATTAAAATTAAAGGGAATGTTTAATGATAATGGAAGCAGAATGCTTAAAGAAGTTGAAGGAAATAAGGAAAATCCGAAGGAAATTGCACAAAAATTGGCTGAAGAAATAAAAAAAGGAGTCTGAAAAAAATGAGAAAAAGGTAAAGTTTATATTGCGGGAGCAGGCTGTGGAGATGAAGGGCTTATAACTTTAAAATTGAAAAAGGTGATAGAAAAAGCTGACTGCATTGTTTACGACAGGCTTGTAAATAAAAATATCTTACAGTATGCAAAGTCTGATGCAGAACGGATTTATATGGGAAAAGAAAATACGGCTGGAGGGAAATTGCAGGCGGAAATAAATAAAAAACTTGTGGAAAAAGGGAAAGAGGGACTTTTAGTATTGAGATTAAAGGGAGGAGATCCTTTTGTATTTGGGCGAGGTGGAGAGGAAATAGAGGCATTAGTCGCTGAAAATATTGAATTTGAGGTAATTCCAGGGATAACTTCTTCAATTGCTGTGCCGGCTTATGCTGGAATCCCTGTAACTCATAGAGGAATTAATACTTCATTTCATGTATTCACTGGACATACGCAATTTAATGGAACAGAGATTGATTTCCCAGTTATTGCAAAATTGGAAGGAACTTTAGTTTTTTTAATGGGATTAAGCAATCTTAAAAAAATAGCAGAAAACTTGATAAATAATGGAAAAAGATCCGAAAAACACCTGTTGTGATAATAAAAGATGGAACTACGACAAGACAGAAAAACTTATATAGGAACATTGGAAACAATAGTAAATACAGTAAAAGAGCATAATGTAAAATCGCCTGCCATCATTTTTGATTGGGGAAGTGGTGAATTTACGTGAAAAAAATGAAATGGTTTGAGAATAAGCCGTTATTTGGGAAAAAAATATTCTTGTTACGAGAAATAGGGAAAAAAACAGGGAAATATTTCAAATAAGATAAATGAACTTGGCGGACAGGCTTTGAGCCTTCCATTTATTAATATAGAGTATATTGATTTTTGAAATGCCTGATTTGAAGGGATACAGTACCCTTTTTATTTAACAGCATAAATTCTGTTATTGGATTTATGAGAAAAAGTAAAGGATATTCGTGCTTTTAGGAAATGTTAAAATAGGTGTCGTAGGAGAAAAAAACGGCAGAAGAAATTGAGAAATATAAAAATAATTCCAGATTTTTTTATCCAAAAAGAATATACGGTAGAAAGGCTGGCTAGCGAAAGTGTGAATTTTACTAAGGAAGGAGAAAAAAATACTGTTTATAGTATCTGATATTTCTCCAGTAAATGAAAAAAATATTCAGATTTATACAATCGAAATTATGAAAAAAACTTGTAGTTTATAAAACTCAGAAAGTCGAAGTGGAAAAGGAAAAAGCTGAAAAAAATACATAAAAAGAAAGCGACATCTTAATGTTTTTTTAAGTTCATCAACCTTTAAAGCCTTTGCTGATAGCATAAACTTAAGTGAAAATGAGGAAATAAAAAGAAATTATGAAAAAAATAAGGTTATTTCTTCGATTGGGCCTGTTACTACAAAAAAACTATTGAGAAATATGGATTAAAAAAATTGGGATAGAAGGGAAAAAAATATACTGAAGAAGGACTGTTTCAAGAAATATTGCAATATGTTATGTCCGAATAGAAAGTCAAATTCAGGGTAAAACAATAGTTTTTTTGAAAATTATCTAAAGTTTATAAAAAAAAGTTTGTATAACTTTTTGCTTGACTTTTTAAAAAAAATGATGTATAATTTATTGAAAAAAAGTAAAAAAATATTCTGGATAAACTTGTATTCACCCAAGAGAGTGGAGCAAGTCACTTTACGGAATTATAATAAGTAACACATTTTGGAATTGATAAAGACTTACATATAAGTGAAATTCCGAAATGTTAGGATAACTGTACATCCTTTAATATATTTTTATATTATAAAAAGCAATCTTGAATATCTTTGATTAAGTTTTTCAAGTTACGGTATGGAAGTGAAATTTCTATTTATCAAGTTAAATGAAAGTATTAGAAATTTTTGTATAAAAATAAAAAAACTGCTCTTTTTGTCTGGCTCATATTCAAGACTTTTAGAGCAGTTTATATTTTTTATCTACCGAATTGTTCTTGTTCTAATTGCTGTTGCTGCTGCATTTTTTGCTGCATGATACGTTGCTGTTCGATGGCATTTGGAGTTTTTTTGCAAGAGTTACTGATACTTCTGATGTTTTTTTCCATTTCTAGATATAGTTAATTTTACAGATTGTCCGACTTTTTTAGCGGCTATTTCTCCAACGAAGGCCCCTGCGGAATTTACTTCCTTTCCATCAACTGCTGTGATAATGTCATTTTTTGTGATTCCTGCTGCTGCTGCTGGACCATTTGGAACAGTACCTGCTATAAATACTCCGTTTGAAGATTTTAAGTTAAGGGCTTTTACTTTATCTGCATCTAAATTTCCTAAGTATATACCAATATATGGTTTTTTTCAAATTTACCAGTTGCGATAATTGAATCTTTTACAGTCGTTACCAAATTTGCTGGAATTGCAAATCCGATTCCTACACTTCCTCCGCTTTGTGAATAAATTGCAGTATTGACTCCAATAACTTTTCCTGTAATGTCAATTAACGGACCTCCACTATTTCCTTGGTTAATAGCGGCATCAGTTTGAATAAAGTTTTCAATTTCTTCGATTCCAAGTGAACTACGTCCAGCTGCACTTACGATTCCGACAGTCATTGAATCATTTAATCCTAATGGATTTCCAAAGGCGATTGACCATTGTCCAATTTGAACTTGATCTGAATTTGCAAATTCTAACGGTTTAAATGTTTCATTTGAATCTATCTTCAATACGGCAATGTCAACTTCAGGAGAAGTTCCTACAAGTTTTGTACGATATTCACGTCCATTTGAGAATTTTACATAAATTTCATCTGCACCGTCAATAACGTGATTGTTTGTAACAACATATCCATCTTTTGAAACTACAAACCCTGAACCAAGCGAACCAGACTCACGTTTTTCCTGTCCTCCAGAACGTCCATATAACAATTCTTCCAAAGGATTGTAAGTATTTACCGTAACAGTTTTTTTTGTTCTAATATTTACGATTGAATCTTTAACGCTGTTATGCACACCTACAAAGGCATCTTGTGTTTGCGCTGCATTTTTAGTATATTTTTTCAGTTCTTCTGGAGAAACTGTTTTTTGCTGTTCTGTTGTGCTATTTGTACTTTCTGAATTATTTCCAGTCTTATTAGAGCAAACTTTAAAACTAAAAAAATAACATTGAAAGCAAAAGCAAATTTTTTTATTTTTCTTTTTTTATGAAATTCATTTTTTTCATATATAATTACCTCGTTTCTATTCTTTATACTAAACCCTATTTTTAAAAACAGTAAATATATTTATTTTTCTTACAAGGGTCAAAAATTCCTTGTTAAATAAAAATTTTGTAATAAATCCATTATTCTAATGGGAAATAGTATTAGTTCCTGTCTAAAAGGATTGGGTATATTTTAGTGAATAAAAGTTTTTTTATCCTTATGATTTTTTATTTGAATTTCATTTATTAGCAATATTTTTTTGCAATTTTATAAACTCCATTTGCCTATCTTGTTTTTTTCTTCTATAATATGTTATCCTATATTTAGAAAAAAATTAAAAAAATATACAAATAAATAACTGTAAAAAGTAAAAAGTTATAAAAATTTAAAAAAATACTGAATTAATAAGATTTCAAGGACTTTTACAAATAAATATAAAAAAATAAGGAGAAAAATCAATAATGTTTAATAATTTAGGAGACAGATTTAAAGATATATTTAAAAAAAGTCAGCGGCCAGGGAAGTTGACTGAAAATAATATAAAGGATGCTTTGAGGGAAGTTCGGTTGGCATTGCTTGAAGCGGATGTAAATTATGGCGTAGCTAAGAATTTTGTGGCAAAAATTAGGGAAAAAGCTCTTGGAGAGCAAGTTATTAGCGGGGTTAATCCAACACAGCAATTCATTAAAATTGTAAATGATGAATTGGTAGAAGTGCTGGGAGGTTCAAATGTTTCAATTGCTAAAGCTGAAAAAAATCCTACAATTGTAATGCTTTCTGGGCTTCAAGGGGCTGGGAAAACTACATTTTCTGGAAAATTGGCTAAACATCTGAAATCAAAAGGGGAAAAGCCGTTTTTAATTGGAGCGGATGTTTATAGACCTGCTGCTAAAAAGCAATTAAAGGTATTGGGAGAGCAAGTGAAAGTTCCAGTATTTACAATTGATGAGAGTACGGATGCATTGGAAATTGTAAAACAGGGAATAGAGGCTTCAAAGGCGGAGCATGCTACTTATGTAATTATTGATACGGCAGGAAGGTTGCATATTGATGAGCAAACTTTATGCATGAATTGCAGGATATAAAGGATAGTTTTAACCCAAATGAGATTTTGCTTGTCGTTGATGGAATGACTGGGCAGGATGCGGTTAATGTGGCTAAAGAGTTTAATGAGCAGCTTGATATTACGGGAGTCGTGCTTACGAAACTGGACGGAGATACTCGTGGTGGGGCAGCCCTTTCAGTAAAGGAAGTTGCAGGAAAGCCAATTAAGTTCATAAGTGAAGGGGAAAAACTGGATGACATCGCACCGTTTCATCCTGACAGGCTTGCTTCACGTATTCTTGGAATGGGAGATGTCGTTTCACTTGTGGAAAAGGCACAGGAAGCTATTGATGAAAAAGAAGCCAAGAAAATGGAGGAAAAGTTTAGAAAAAATCAGTTTGACTTTGAAGATTTTCTAAAGCAGTTTAAAATGATAAGAAAAATGGGATCAATCGCTGGAATTATGAAAATGATACCAGGAGTTGACTCAAGCATGATTGACATGGGAATGGCTGAAAAGGAAATGAAAAAAGTTGAAGCGATTATTTTTTCAATGACAGTTCAGGAAAGACGTGATCCGAAACTTCTAAAAAATGGAAGCCGTAAAATGAGAATTGCTAAAGGAAGCGGAGTTCAAGTAAACGATGTAAATAAATTAATAAAGCAGTTTGAACAAATGAAGCAGATGATGAAAATGTTCAATAGTGGCGGTATTCCAGGACTTGGCGGAGGATTTATGAAGGGCAGAAGAAAATAAAAAAATATACGTCAAATTTCTGAAAAAAATAAACTGGACTTATAATGTTTATCCTTTCGCACGTGAAATATCAGGAACTGTAAAAATTTCAGGAAATGATATGAGCAAAGGGAATTTATAGAAGGTCTGTTTCAAGATGCAAAATCAAAATTAAAATAATTTTATGAAAAAAATCAAATTCATATTTTTTTAAGATTTACTGATATATTTGATAATTTTAAAAGAGGATGTCTCATAATTTAAAAAAATAATTTTACTAACATAAATATTATTTTTATTTATTTTGTGAGACAGCCCCTTTTTTATATTTTATTAAAATATTAGAACCAGTTTCTGTTGTCGTCAAAAGCATCCCCATTTTGTCCCTTTTTCTTCGATAAATAGTGCAGTCAGGGCAAGCATAAGGATTCTTGTATTCTGTACCGTTTTTTTGTGCTTCCCAAAGTGCCAAGTCAGCATTATCTATGGTATCACAGCTTTTGCATAAACATTGCTAATGAACTTACCAATAAAATCAATTTTAAAACTCTTTTTCATATTCATCAATCCTTCAAATATTTTTTTCAACAGTATTATAATACAAAATATTCTTTTTATTCAATAAAAATTTTTGATTTTTTATAATTTTTATTATATAATTACATAAAAGTAACTGCATAATGAAGAAGTGATTGATTATGAACTACAATAAGTTTTTTTAACAGGTATTGAAGTGAAAAAGAATATTATTTGCTGTATTCTTTTTTTGTAAAAAAATATTAATTTGAAAGGAAAGAAAAAAATAAATGAAAAAAAGTCTATTCTAGTAACAAGTTTTGGGACATCGCATAAAGATACACGAAAAAAATGTCTTGATTCAATCCAAAGGGAAGTAGAAGAAAAAAATATGGAAATGAAAATGTGGAAAGAGCTTTATACTTCAGGAATCATAAGACGGATAATAGAAAAAAATGAAGGATTCATATATTTGACCAGAAGGAAGGACTAAAAAGTCTTAAAAGATAAAGGGTTTGAGGAAATAATAACAATGTCTTTGCATATTTTTAGATGGAATTGAATATTCAAAACTTGATGACAAGTTTGGAAAAAAATATCAAAAACCGCTTTTTGGCAGATGATGAAGATTTTAAGAAAATTGTAGAAAATAAAGAGTTTAATGATCTTGAAGGAAATGATGCCATAGTGTTTATGGGGCATGGAACTGAAAGTGAGGCAGATTATACTTATCAGAAATTACAAGATGAGTATTTAAAAGCTGGGAAAAATAATATTTTTCATAGCTACTGTTGAAGGAAAAGTGACTATTGAGGATATTATTGAAAAAAATGAAGGAAAAAGACTTTAAAAAGGATATTATTAAAAACCTCTTATGATAGTGGCTGGAGATCATGCTAAAAAAATGATATGTCTTCTGATGATGAAGATTCGTGGAAAACAATATTAAAAAAATGAGGGCTATGAAGTAACAAACTGTTTTAAAAAGGAATGGGAGAGTACAAGTTTATTCGTGAAATGTTTATGGATAAACTGAAAGATATTTATTATTTGGCTTGACAAATATAGGAAAAATAATATAACATTTATAGTGAATAGTAGGTGTTTTAAAAACTTAATAAGGAAATCGGTTAAAATCCGATACAGCCCCCACTACTGTGAAACTGACGAAAGTACAAAAAAATCCACTGAAATGTTTTTAAATATTTTTGGGAAGGGTACGAGTAGGATGAAGTTAGTCAGGAGACTTACCTAATATTTTTTTATAAAATTTTCTGGGAAGGGAAGATTTAGTATACATCAATAAAATAAATCAATAGTGGTTTATTCCATAAAATTATTATATAGTAGTAATATAGTAATTATTATGGAAGTTTTTGACGTATATTAAATTCGGCTTTTAGCTGATTTTTTTAATTTATTTAATGCCATACTATTTCTAGTTAAATAGCAGATTTATTATAAATTTAGAACTATATATTATTTAGTAAAAGTTAAAAATTCCTTTACTACTAAAAAAATAAAATATTAATTCTATTTTTTTAAGTCTGACATTATTAAATTGTGGAAGGAGAAAAAAATGAAAAAAAGAGAACATTATTGTTTTTAGTTTTAACTAGTATGTTATTGGTAGGTGTAAACGGTTATTCAATGCACATAATGGAAGGATTTTTACCAATAAATTGGGTTATCGTGTGGTTTGTTGTATGTATTCCGTTTTGGATTTTAGGGATAAAAAAACTTCAAACTGTTTCTAAAGGAAGTGTTAAGGATAAAATGACGCTTGCATTGGCAGGAGCATTTATTTTTGTGTTGTCGGCGTTGAAAATTCCGTCAGTTACAGGGAGTTCGTCACATCCAACTGGAGTAGGACTTTCAACTATTTTATATGGACCATTTGTAACTTCAATTTTAGGGACAATTGTATTGATATTTCAAGCTGGATTGTTAGCTCATGGAGGATTTACTACTCTTGGAGCAAATACAGCTTCAATGGCGATCGCTGGACCAATTGTTTCGTACTTGATTTATAAAGGACTTGCGAAGAAGAATAGAGCAGTTGCAATATTTTTGGCAGCGGCAATAGGAGATCTTGCAACTTATGTTGTTACATCTTTTCAGTTGGCACTTGCATATCCGTCGCCTGAAGGTGGAGTACTTGCTTCATTTATTAAATTTGGAATGGTGTTTGCAGTAACTCAAATTCCACTTGCTATAATTGAAGGATTGCTTACAAATGTTGTAATGAACATACTTGACAAATATGAAGTAAAAGGGGTGGAAGCATAATGGATAAGAATAAAAATAAAAGTATTTTTAAAAAGAATATTATTTTATTGGTTTTAATACTTTTGATAGGTGTCGTACCGTTACTTCTCGTAAAATCTGAATTTGGTGGTTCAGATGACAAGGGAGAAGAAATGATTAAAACGATAAAACCTGATTACAAGCCTTGGGCTAAAAATTTAATAGAATTGCCTGGAGAAGAAACTGAAAGTTTACTTTTTGCGTTACAAGCAGCACTAGGTGCAGGAATTGTAGGATATGTTTTAGGATATTTCAAAGGTGAAAGAAAAAATGCTAATAGATAAAATATCATATACGAATCCCATAAAAAATATTAATCCTGGAATAAAATTTACGTTGTCAATGATGACATTAGTATTTTTGCTTTACACGGGAAGTAAAGTAGTATTTATTTTTAATCTTATACTATTTAACTTACTTCTTTTATTAAATAAAGCAAGAACACTCGCAACTTTAGTCGTGAGATAAATTGCACGAAAATTTTAGTAAGCATATGGGGAAACTTGTATGTAGACACGGAGCAAGACCGTGCAACAAAGAAACTGGATTGCTGGGAACTCTTAAAGCTAGTATAACCACAACATAATATCTAAGTGAAAACATGGTATAAGTGTGAAGGTGGCGAAAGCAGAAAAAATATACTAGATGGTGCAAGGTTAAATCCTAAACATTATGATAATAGACAATCAGCAGCTAAGCCTGAAAAGGAAAGTTCAACGACTATCCCTCGTGAGGGGAGTACAATACAAGCGATAGGTATTGGAAGTGGTTTCGCCTAAGGTGTTGAAATACACTATGGATAAGATATAGTCTGTGCTTGTTAGAGATAACAAGAAGTTCAAGATACTAACCTATTAACAAGTTAATGGGAATAAGATCGGGAGAACTGCACAAGTAGTAGCGAACTTATGTGAACGACGCTTCCCACTGTTGTGGGGTTTTAAAAACTTTAAAAATATTTAAAAAAAACAGATAAAATGTAGAATACATGGTATAATATCTCTGATGAAAAGGAGGTGATATCTATGTATTTAACATTAAAACAACAGGTAAAACATCTTAGTAAAAAGGAGTTTAGGAATTTAAAATATTTATCTCATATAGCCAAGAACTTAACTAATGAAGTTTATATATAATATTAGACAATACTATTTTTAATAAGAAAAAAAGTATTTAACTTATAACGAAAAACTATAAAATGCTTAAAAATAGCGAGAACTATAAAAAAATTAAATTCTAATATGGCTCAACAAATTCTAAAAAGAAGTAGACGGAAGTTTCAAATCATTTTTTTGGACTTTTTAAAACTTGCTAAGAATGGTCAATATAATTTTAAAGATATAAAATTACCTAAATATCTTGCTAAAGATGGATTTACAACTCTTGTTATAGGTTTTGTAAGATTAAAAGATGATATTCTGGTAGTTCCTTATTCAAATTCGTTTAAGAAAACTCATCAGGAAGTTAAAATTAAGTTACCACCAGTATTAAAAAGGTAAGAAGATAAAAGAAATTAGAATAATACCCAAAACAACATTCTAGGTACTTTGAAATTCAATACATTTATGAGGTAGAAGAAGTTCAAAGGGAATTAAATAAAGAAAATGCACTAGGAGTTGATTTAGGTATAGACAATCTTTGTACTTGTGTTACAAATGCTGGAGCATCATTCATAATAGATGGTAGAAAATTAAAATCAATAAATCAATACTATAACAAGACAAATGCAAAATTACAAAGTATAAAAAGATAAGCAAAAGATTGAGCGAACGACATTAAGACAAAAGAGAATAACTAGAAAGAGAAATAATCGCATAAATGATTATCTTTCAAAAAGCAGCAAGAATAATAATAAATTATTGTCTTAATAATGATATAGGAAGAATAGTTCTAGGATATAATGAAGATTTTCAAAGAAAAATCAAATATAGGAAGTATAAATAATCAGAACTTTTGTAAACATACCATATGGAAAAATTAAGAGATAAATTAATATATCTATGTAAACTATATGGAATAGAATTTAAAGCTACAAGAAGAAAGTTATACTTCAAAAAGCAAGTTTCTTTGATGGAGATGAAATTCCGATATATGATAAAGAAAATCAAAAAGAATATATATTCAGTGGAAAAAAAGAATAAAAAGAGGACTATATCAAACAAGTACAGGTAAACTCATAAATGCAGATTGTAATGGAGCATTAAACATATTAAGAAAAAAAGTAAAGTTGTGGATTTAAGTATCCTATACAATAGAGGTGAACTGGACACGCCTAAAAAGAATAAGGATAGCATAGGACTATCAAACTTCTTAGAAAAATTTTTAAATAATTTTTAAAGATTTTTAGAACCCTGCGAATTTAGTCGTGGGAGGTTCAGTTGTAGTAAAAAGTGAAAGCGAAAGATTTACTAAAAGCTGAATTTTATTCCAGACTTTTATTTATTTTAACAACTGTAATTTCATTATGGCTAATAAAGGCGAATATCTGGACATTTTTTTGCTTCGTTCATTTTCGTCAATATCAGTAATTTATTTTCTTATTTGCTCAACACCGGTTGTAGATTTAGATTATATATTTGAAAAACTAAAATTTCCAAAAAAATATTTAGAGAGATGTTTTTTTGCTAATTTACAGATACATATTCTTGTTATTTGATAATAAAGAAAAGTCTCAAAAAAATGCACAGGAAGTAAGGCTTGGATACAGTAGTTTTTAAAAAAATGGGATGAAATCATTTCCAATGTTAGTGGTAGTATATTAAAAACATATTACTATAATCTTAATTCTATAAAGGCTGTAGAATCAAGAATGGGGAAAGAATTTATTTTTTTCTCATAGAAAATACAAAAAAATTGGATTTGAAACAATTTTTTTAATAATAATAATTGCAATAAACTTATATTTGGTGGTAAAATAAAAATGCTTAAACTTGAAAAATATAACTTTTTTCGTATGATAATGAAACAGAAGCGTTAAAAAAATGTGACTTTGAATATTGAAAAAGGAAAGAAAAACATTATTTCTTGGGGAAAATGGCTCAGGAAAAATCAACTTTATTTTTTTAATAATGAATGGACTCTTGAAGGCACAAAAAGGAGACATTTATTTTGAGGGGAAGAAGGTTAAACATAAAAAAAAGGATTTGGAGGAATTGAGAAGAAAAGTTGGAATAATTTTTCAAGATCCTGAAATACAAATTTTTGCTCCGTTAGTTTTTTTCAAGAAGTGGCTTATGGACCTGAAAATCTTGGATATTCTGAGGAAAAAGTAGAAGAAAATGTTAATAGAGCAATGAAGGAAATCAATATTGAGGAGTTGAGGGATAGACCTTGTCATCATTTGAGTTATGGTCAGAAAAAACGGGTTTCAATAGCGGCAATTACGGCGATGGAGCCAGAATTATTGATTCTAGATGAACCTACAGACTTTGGTTGGATTCGAAAAAAATACAAAAAGAGTTTCTGAAATTTTTAGATAATTTTTTTCTAAAAGCTGGGAAAACACTTGTAGTTTCGACACACGATACAGATTTTGCATATGAATTTGCTGACTATATTTATGTTCTTGATAAAGGGAAAATTGTAAGACAAGGTAGTAGAGACGAAGTTTTCGAGGATTTTGAATTTTTGAAAAAATTAAATTTGAATGTTCCAAATGTTTTGAAAAATTAAAAAGTTATCTTAAGTATAGAAATCTTGATGAAAATGATTATTGTAAATTTTTTTGGAGGAAAAAAATTTGTTATGAAAAAAATATTAATATCAGGAACGATGAGCGGAAGCGGAAAAACTACAGTAAGTAGCATTTTGATGTCTGCATTAGAAAATGTGGCTCCTTTTAAAGTGGGACCAGATTACATTGATCCGACTCATCATGAGATATTTACAGGATATCATTCACACAATTTGGATATTTTTATGACAGGTGAGGATGCTGTGAGACAGATATTTGAGATGTATTCGCAAGGCAGGGATATTTCTATTGTTGAAGGTGTTATGGGACTTTATGATGGAATTGGGAACGAAAAGGACAATTTTAGCACGGCTCATTTAGCAAGAGTACTTGATATTCCCGTAATTTTAGTTGTGAATGCTAAAGCGATTTCAACAAGTATTGCGGCAGAAGTTCTTGGGTTTAAGATGTTTGATAAACGAGTGAATATAAAAGGTGTGATTCTTAACAATGTTTCTTCACAAAAATTGTATGAGAGCTTGAAGGAAGCAGTTGAAAAATATACAGGAATTGAGTGTTTAGGCTACATTCCTAGAAATGAGCAACTTGCTACAGAGAGCCGGCATTTAGGCTTGAAACAGGCTTTTGAAGAGGATAATGCACAAAAACAGGAATTGTTCAAGGAAATTGCACAAAATTGTTTGAATTTGAAACGGATAAAAGAAATTGCACAAGAATTTGAGTCAAGTCGAAATATGGACAATTATGCGAAAATAGGACATCTAAAAGATAAATTTAAAGAAAAAAGAGTAGCGATTGCTAGAGATGAAGCGTTCTCGTTTTACTATGAAGCAAATATTGATTTGATGAAATTTTGTGGAGTGGAAATAGTTGAGTTTAGTCCAATTCGAGATAAAAAACTTCCTGAAAATATAGATTTTATCTATTTTGGTGGAGGTTATCCTGAATTATTTGCAAAAGAGTTGAGTGAAAATATTTCGATGAAAAATAGTATTGTTGAAGCGTGTAAAAATGGCGTGAGAATATTTGCAGAATGTGGTGGATTTATGTATTTAGCAAAAAAATTACGTTTATTAAATGGTGAAATTTTTTTGATATGTGTGAATTTTTGATATTGAAATTGGGATGAGAAAGCGCTTAAATATTGGAAGATTTGGGTATATCAATATTGAAACTGCAAATGGGATAAAATTGCGAGGCCATGAATTTCATTATTCGGAAATTTTGGAAAAATAATGAAGTGAATGAAAAATGATTCGGAAGGCTATTTTTATAATATTTACAAGAATAATGGGAAAGAATGGAAATGTGGATATATGAAAAAAATAATGCGATACTGGGTATCCGCATATTCATTTTTACTCGAATGTGGAGTTTCTTGAATTTTTTTGTTAGATGTGAAAAAGAGATTAAGAAGATTTTGAAGAGAAATTTTAATTTTAAAGATTTTTTTAGAAAAAGATACAAGATGTCTCCATCTTCTACAATTGGGAGTATTTCACGATTGTTGAAAAATGAGGAATTTTTGATTTTTTTGAAAATAATGAATTAGAAGTGTGAAAAATGATAAAAAGAAAGGAGAGTGTGGTAGTTATTATCGCACAATGAAATATGTCATATATTAAAGATCCAAAATCAATAGAAGTGAGAAGTTTTGAAATAATAACTGAAGGATTGGCTGGGAAGGCTGATCATTTTAGTGAGGAAGAGCAATTGATTGTGAAAAGATTGATTCATACAACGGGAGATTTTGATTACGTAAATATTGTTGAATTTCAAAATAATCCGATTGAATCAGCAAAAGAAGCATTAGAAGCTGGGAATTGCAGAATTTATTAAATAAAGTAAGAACACTCGTGACTTTTAGTCGTGAGATGAATTGCACAAAAATTTTAGTAAGCATATAGGGAAACTTGTATGTAGACACAGAAAGAACTGTGCAACAAAGAAACTGAATTGCTGGGAACTCTTAAAGCTAGTATAACCACAACATAATACCTTCGTTCAAATATGGTATAAGTGTGATGGTGGCGAAAGCAGAAAAAATATACTAGATGGTGCAAGGTTAAATCCTAAACATTATGATAATAGACAATCAGCAGCTAATCCTGAAAAGGAAAGTTCAACGACTATCCCTCGTGAGGGGAGTACAATACAAGCGATTGGTATTGGAAGTGGTTTCGCCTAAGTCCTTGAAATAGGATATGGATAAGATATAGTCTGTGCTTGTTAGAGATAACAAGAAGTTCAAGGCTAATCTCCTTAATTTATTAAGAAGTATATATGCCAAGAGAACTGCATAAGTAGTAGCGCACTTATGTGAACGACGCTTCCCGCTGTTGTGGGGTTTTAAAAACTTTAAAAATATTTAAAAATAAATGAAAAATATTACTTTTTAATAGATAAAATGTAGGATATATAGTATAATATCTCTGATGAAAAGGAGGTGATATCTATGTATTTAACTTTAAAACAACAAGTAAAACATCTTAGTAAGAAAGAGTTTAGGAATTTAAAATATTTGTGTCATATAGCTAAGAATTTAAAGAATCAAGCTATATATAATGTTAGACAATACTATTTTGAAAATAAAAAAAGTATTTAAGTTATAATGAAAACTATAAAATGCTTAAAAAAATAGTGAGAACTATAAAGTTAAATTCTAATATGGCTCAACAAATTCTAAAAAGAAGTAGACGGAAGTTTCAAATCATTTTTTTGGACTTTTTAAAACTTGCTAAAAATGGTCAATATAATTTTAAAGATATAAAATTACCTAAATATCTTGCTAAAGATGGTTTTACAACTCTTGTTATAGGTTTTGTAAGATTAAAAGATGATATTCTGATAGTTCCTTATTCAAACTCGTTTAAGAAAAACTCATCAGGAAGTTAAAATTAAAGCTGCCACCAGTATTAAAAGACAAGAAGATAAAAAGAGATTAGAATAATACCAAAACAACATTCTAGGTACTTTGAAATTCAATATACTTACGAAGTAAAAAGAAGTTCAAAAGGGAATTAAATGAAAAACAATGCACTAGGAATTGATTTAGGCATAAATAATCTTTGTACTTGTGTTACAAATGCTGGAGCTTTCATTCATAATAGATGGTAGAAAATTAAAATCAATAAATCAATATTATAATAAGATAAATGCAAAATTACAAAGTATAAAAGATAAGCAAAAGATTAAGCGGACAACATTAAGACAAAAAGCGAATAGCTAGAAAGAGAAATAATCGTATAGAAGATTATCTTTCAAAAAGCAGCAAGAATAATTGTAAATTATTGTCTTAATAATGATATAGGAAAAACTAGTTCTAGGATATAATGAAGATTTTCAAAGAAAAATCAAATATTGGAAGTATAAATAATCAAAATTTTGTAAATATACCATATGGAAAAATTAAGAGATAAATTAATATATCTATGTAAACTATATGGAATAGAATTTAAACTGCAAGAAGAGAGTTATACATCGAAAGCAAGTTTCTTTTGATGGAGATATAATTCCAGTATACGATAAAGAAAATCAAAAAGAATATAAATTCAGTGGAAAAAGGATAAAAAGAGGACTATATCAAACAAGTAAAGGGTATCAATTAAATGCAGATTGTAACGGAGCATTAAATATTTTTAAGAAAAAAAGTAAAGTTGTGGATTTAAGCATCCTATACAATAGAGGTGAACTGGACACGCCTAAAAAGAATAAGGATAGCATAGGACTATCAAACTTCTTAGAAAATTTTTAAATATTTTTAAAGATTTTGGAACCCTGTGACTTTAGTCGTGGGAGTTTCAGTGCGATACAAATATGATTGTTAATGGACTGAATAAAAATGGATTGAAAAAATTTGGAGCTGAGGCTTATTGCTTGGTGGCGGATCCAGATGTGGCGAAAGAAGCGAAAGAAAGAGGGATTACACGTTCAATGGTTGGATTGGAAAGAGCATTAAAGGATCCTCAAACGAAAATTTTTCTAATTGGAAATGCACCGACAGCATTGTTCACATTGCTTGAAAAAATGGATAAAGAAGGAGAAAATGTTCCAAAATTGATAGTTGGAGTGCCAGTTGGATTTGTGGGATGTCCTGAATCGAAGGCTGAACTTTCAAAATATGATGTTCCATTTATTAGAACAAATGGTACAAAAGGTGGAAGCACGGTTGCAGTTGGTGTAATGCACGGAATCCTTTATCAAATGTACGAAAAGGGATAAATATTTTAATAATTAATCACAATTTTATGTGAAAAATTAATTAGTGAATCTATTAATATCTGAAAAAAACTTATTTCAATTTTTTTATATTTTTATTTTTTTCATAACGAAAGATAACGTAAATTATTGATTTAAGTATTTTTCAGATATATTTTTAATATAATTTTGGAGAAGTAAAAAAATGGAAAATTATGTATATTTTAACGGTAGAAAATTGCGATATGGTTATACTACTGGGAGTTCAGCAACGGCAGCGACTAAAGCAGCATTGTTACTTTTGCTGGGGAAAGTCGAAAAAATCAAAGAAGTTGAAATAGACGTTCCAGCAGGTGAGAGAATAAAAATAGGGATTAAATCTTTTGAAAAAACGAAGGATTATGCGACGGCGACTGTTGTGAAAGATGGGGGAGATGACCCTGATGCGACACATGGTTTGGAGATTGTTTCAAAAGTGAGTTTTAGAAAAAGATGATAAAAATCAATATTTTTTTGGAGGAAAAGGAGTTGGAAAAGTTACAAAAGTTGGGCTTCCTGTAGAAATTGGGAAATCGGCGATTAATCCAACACCAATGAAAATGTTGACAAGTATTGTTGAGGAGTTTCTTCCAGAGGGAAAAGGAGTTGATGTTGAAATCAGTGTGCCTTTGGGAGAAGAAGCTGCTAAAAAAACAATGAATGCAAAGTTAGGGATTATCGGTGGAATCTCGATTCTTGGAACAATGGGAATTGTGCGACCGATGTCTGAAGAGTCATGGAAAGCCTCTTTGGCAATAGAATTGAAACAAAATTTGACGTATTTTAATACAAAGACAGCGATTTTTCTTTTTGGAAATCGTGGAAAAATGTTTTTGAGCAAGGAATTCCCTAAAAGAGCTGAAGAAGGGGTTGTAATCAGTAACTTTGTTGGATATATGTTTGACAAAGCCTGTGAATACGAGGTTAAAAAAGTTTACTTTATTGGCGAATTGGGAAAATTTGTAAAAGTGGCAGGAGGAATTTTTCACACACATAGCCGAGTTTCTGATGCAAAAATGGAAATTTTAGCTGCAAATGCTCTATTAGTTGGCGAAAAATTGGAAAATGTTTACAAAATTTTAAATTCGAATACGACTGAAGAAGCTTCTGGATATATTGAAAAAAAGGAAGTTTTCAATTTGCTAGCTGAAAAGGCAAAACAAAAATGTGAAGAACATTGCAGAAAAAATGGCTGGGATTTGGAAGTAGAAACGTTGATTTTATCAGCTGAGAAAAAAGTTATTGGACAAAGTAAGGACTTTTTTTAAAGAGTTCTAGTTTTATTTTTTTAAAGAAAAAAACATAATAAAAAAAATTATAGTTTTTGAAAAGAGGAAAAATGGAAAAAATACAAATTTTAGGGCTTGGGCCTGGAAATTTAGATTACACATTACCAATTGTTTTGAAGAAAATTAAGGAATCGGAAGTAATTGTCGGTGGAAAGCGGCATATTGAAAGTTTGGGAGAGTGTGCGGAAAATAAGGAATATTGCTACATTTCAGCTGATTTGCAAAAAGTTCTGGATTTCATAAATGAGAATCGAAATAAAAAGATTTCTGTGATTGTGTCTGGAGATACTGGATTTTACAGTCTTCTAACTTTTATGAAAAAATATTTTGAAAGTGAAGAGCTAGAAGTTGTGCCAGGAATTTCATCGGTTCAATATATGTTCGCAAAAATTTCAGAATATTGGTATGATGCTTGTATTGCCAGTGTTCATGGGAAGGAATTCGATTTTGTGGAAAAATTGAATGAGTATGAGAAAATTGGATTATTGACTGATTTTAAAGAAAATACGCCGCAGAAAATTGCTCAAAAATTGTTGGAAAATAATTTTGAGAATGTGGAAATTTTTGTTGGGGAAAATTTGTCTTATGAAAATGAAAAAATTTATCGTTTTAAGGCAAAAGAGTTGGCAAATTATGAAGAGAAATTTGGAATGAATGTTGTGATTTTGAAAAAAATAAAAAAAGGTTAAAAGTTTTTTTGTAATAAAAAAATAAGGTTTTTTAACAAAAATAAAAATTAAATGTAAGAAGTGGAGAGAAAATGTATCATATAAAAGATAAGGACTTTATTCGTGGAAAAGTTCCAATGACAAAGGAAGAAATAAGAGCGGTGAGTATTGCGAAAATGGAAATTTCTGATGAAGATGTGTATTGATATTGGTGGTGGAACTGGCTCTGTAAGTATTGAAATGGCTAGATTTGCTAAAAAAATGGGCATGTTTACACGATTGAGCAAAAAAAGAGGAAGCCATTGATTTAATAAAACAAAAATATGGAAAAAAATTTGGGATAAAAAAAATATGACTGTAATTTCTGGAAAAGCACCAGAAGATTTACCACAAGGAATAACTTTTGATAAAGTGTTTATTGGTGGTTCAGGTGGAAATTTATCAGAAATTATCAATTATTCTTATGAAAATTTAAAAAGAAGGCGGAATAATCGCTTTGAACTTTATCGTTTTAGAAAACACATTTGAAGCACTTGAATACTTGAAAAAAATCGAAGTTTGAGGATATTGATATTTCTCAAATAATTGTGGCAAAAAAATAGAAAAAGTGAAGGATTTTTAACATGATGATGTCGGAAAAATCCAATTTATGTGATTTCTGCGAGAAAATAATATATAAAAACCACTTGCAACATATTAAAAGGTGTTTTTTTATAACATAAAAATATTATTTCAAAAATTTTAAATAAATAAATAAATAAACACGGAAGAATATTGTGAATCCTATTAGGGGTGTAAAAAAATTTTTTTATGTAAATCTCTAAATATTGTATAGTAAAATAACTACATAATATTTGGAGGTTTTTTTGCTATAATTAAAAAAATTATAAATATTTTGTATACCAAATATGGTATAATATTTAAAAGTAATTTTATGAAAAGTGATTGACAAATAGTTGTAAAATTGATAAGATTTTTGATTTTAGAACAGGAGGGAGCTATGAAATTTGAAATTAAATGGAAAAGAGCTTTATGAAAAAAATTGGAGAAGCAGATGGTTTTAGAATATTAGTTGATAAATTGTGGCCTAGAGGGTTAAAAAAAGGAAGATGCGAAAAATCGATTATTGGGCAAAAAAATTATTACACCATCGAAGGAATTGAGACAAAAATTATCATAAAGGAATTATCGATTTTTGAAAAATTTTTTTCTGAAAAAAATATAGAAAAGAATTGGAAGAAAATTCGAATTTTTGAGGAATTTGAGGGTATAATAGTGGAAGAGTTGCGAAAAGGAAATGTGACAATGGTTTATGCGAGTAGAACTCCAGAATTGAGTCATATTCCTGTATTAAAAGAATTTATTGAGGAAAAGTTGGGAAAATAGTTGAAATTTAAAAAATATTTTGAGTGGTAGATAGAAAAAGTTTGAAAGCAAAGAAGTTAAATAAGAAATAAAGAGTAAATTTTTTATTAAAATAAGTAGGAGAATAAAAAGAAAGGAAAGTGAAATATGAAAAAAGGTAAATTTTACGGTATTGGAGTAGGAGTAGGAGATCCTGAAAATATAACGGTTAAAGCGACGAAAAAATTGCATGAGGTGGATGTAATTGTATTGCCTGAGGCAAAAAGCGGAGAAGGAAGCACGGCTTTTAATATTGTAAAAGAGTATGTGAAAGCTGGTGTAGAGCAAATGTTTTTGGAGTTTCCGATGATAAAAGATGTGGAAGCAAGAAAAGTTTTTAGAAAAAATAATGCTGATAAAGTAAGTGCTGAATTGGAAAAGGGGAAGAATGTGGCATTTTTGACAATTGGAGATCCGATGACTTATAGTACATATACTTATGTTTTGGAGCATATTGCAGATGATGTTGAAGTGGAGACGATTGCTGGAATAACTTCGTTTAATAGTATTGCAGCTAGACTGAATGTGCCTTTGATGATTGGCGATGAAGATTTGAAAGTAGTGTCTGTCAATCGAAAAACTGATATTTACAAGGAAATTGAAAATAATGATAATTTAGTTTTGATGAAAATAAGCAGAAATTTTGAGAAAATTAAAAAGGCGATAATTGAAACAGGAAATAAAGAAAATGCTGTAATTGTTTCAGATTGCGGGAAAGATAATGAAGTCGTTTATTGGGATATTGAGAGTGTGGAGGAAGTTCCTTATTTTTTTCGACGATGATATTGAAAAAATCAGGGTTTTAAAAAAATTAAATTTAAGTATTAAGGAGAATGGAATTATTATGAAAAAAATTTTATTTATTTTGTCATTTATAGTGGCAATTCAAGGAATGGCAGAAACGATTGTAAAAGGAACTTACGATACAAAAAAAGAAGAGATATGTAGAATTGAGTCAAGATTTTGTCAAAGAAATTAAACTAGATTATGTATTGCCAAGTGATAAAAAAAGATTTGGTGACTTACAAAACTGAAAATTTTTGATATTGTAGTAAGAAAAAAAGTGATTTGTTGGAATTATAATAAAAAAATAGAGATAAAAAAAGAAAAAAAATATAAAAGATAGTATTTCGGATAAAAGATAAAAAAATTGGATTATGTTCGTAATTATATTGCTGAATTAGTGGAAAACGATAGAGCGAGCTATTTATGAAAGAAAAAAACAAAAAAAGAAATAAAAAAATATTGTAAAGATAAAATATAATAACAATACTTTATTATGATGCTGGAAGAGGTTCAAATTACGATGGTTATAAATTTTATACAGACAAAAAGTTTGTCACAGGAAATCATGAAATTTGATATTATAACACAATTTGGAGTTGCACTTCACAGCAGTTTGGGAGATAATCCATATAATAGGGAATTGACAGAAAAAGGAAAAAGAATATAGAGAAAAAAATGGAAATCATTTTTGAAGAATTAAAAGAACTGTATAAGAAAGCGGTTCAAAATCCGAATATGGAACAAAAAAATTAGTTATTAGTAAAAAAATATTTGATAAGTTATTTTTTTGAAATTAATATAAATGGGGGAGAAAAATGAATAAAATTGAAAAAGGAATTGAGAGTAATATGAGAAAAACTTTTAAAAAGAATTGTCAAAAATTGACAAAAGAGTATGGAAAAGGCTTTTTCGAGATCTAATTTACAAAAATATGAGGCAATTTTATTTGAAGTATCCAATTTTCCAGACACTGTCTGGCAAATTAAACTGGTCTCATTATTGCGAGATTCTGAGTATATCCGATGATAAAGAAAGAGCATTTTATGAGAGAATAATAATTTATGCTTTGATGAAAAAGCAAATAGTAGGAAAAAGAGAAAAATGTTAGAAATAAAAAAAGAAAAAGTTTACGATGATAAGGATTGGTATGAAGAATATATTCAAGTTTTTAAAGGATGGAAAAGAAATCCATTATGGTGAAAGTTTTGAATTGCCAAAAATATGAAAAATGGAAATTATGTACTTTTATTTAAATTATGGAAACATAGAGTACTACAAATTTTTTTAAAAATTTATTTGAAAAAAATGGGAAAGATAAAATTTATTTTTATTCCGAAAGTATAATTTTTTTGTTATGAGAAGGTATATGGATATTCACCGTTGGAATTTTTTTCGAGAATGAGATAAAAAGGAAATTTTTAGAGAATAAGGAAGAAATTAGTAAAATCAAGAAATTGACAATAAAGGATATTTTTGTGAATGGGCATGTAATAGTCAGTTTTAGAGAATTTTTGCAATAGTTTTGAAGATTATCAGAAAAAAATTGATTAATGAAATTTATTTTCGTAGATAACGAGATAATTAATAACGATATTTCAGGAAAATTTGAAAAGATTTTTTTGGAATGAAAAACAAAAATAGAAAAAAAATAAATGTTGAAGAAGTTGAAAAACTTTGATAAAATATCCGTTTATCTTGAAAATGGGAAAGTCTGGGAAGCGTTTTTTTAAGAAAAAAATGAAAAAAATATTTGAATACAGAAATATCAGTAAGTTTTTGAAATAAAATGAAATATTATAAAAATAAAAAAATATAAAAAAAGAAAGAGGTAATTTTATGAAAAAAAGTATACTTCATAGGAGCAGGGCCTGGAGATCCTGAATTAATAACAGTAAAAGGACAAAGAATTGTAAAGGAAGCAGATGTCATAATTTATGCGGGTTCGCTTGTGCCAAGAGAAGTTATTGAATGTCATAAAGAAGGAGCGGAAGTTTATAATTCTGCTACAATGAATTTAGATGAAGTGATGGAAGTTACAATAAAAGCTCAGAAAAATGGGAAATTGGTTGCAAGAGTTCATACTGGGGATCCAAGTATTTTTGGAGCAATAAGGGAACAAATGGATATTTTGGATGAATACGGAATAGAGTATGAAGTCGTGCCAGGAGTGAGTTCATTTGTAGCTGCTGCTGCTGCAATAAAAAAAGAGTTCACATTGCCTGATGTGAGTCAAACAATAATTTGTACAAGACTAGAAGGAAGAACTCCAGTACCAGAAACAGAAAGTCTAGAAAGCCTAGCTTCACATAAATGCTCAATGGCAATATTCTTGTCTGTACAAATGATTGATGAAGTTGTAAAAAGATTATTAAAACATTATGATAAAACAACTCCAATTGCAATTGTCCAAAGAGCCACTTGGGATGATCAAAAAGTCATTATGGGAACATTGGAAAACATTGCTCAAAAAGTGAAAGATGAAAAAATTACGAAAACTGCACAAATTTTAGTTGGAAACTTTATGGGGGATGAATATTCTAAATCTAAACTTTATGATAAGACGTTTTCGCATGAGTTTAGAAGAGGATTAAAGAATAATGAAAAAAACTAATAACAATAATTCTATTTATATTTTTCCATGCAAATTTTTTTGCAGAGCAATATCAAGTAATAAAAGCAAAAAAATGTTACTTTATCAAAAGAGCAGATTGATTTGGAGAATAAGAAAATTGAAGAAACAGTGAGTAAATATCCTAAAAAAAGTATTACAAGAAATGATTTCATATTATTTTTTTCTGTAGCAAGTAAAAGTAAATAATGAAATGAGCAAAGAAGAAAAAGAGTATGCAATTGCTATCAAAAGAACTTCTTAGTTTTTTTCTGAAATATTTGACAATTCAAAATTTAATGTAAAAACTATAAAATATTTATCAAATACAAAAGTTTCTGTTACTTATGAAGTGGTTATTCCTGATTCGGATAAAATTTTTAGATGATAGAGAAATGAAAAAAAGATTTTTTTAAAAAAATATGGATATGAAATGAAAGACGATGAAGATTTTTTTAAGTCCTTCAGAAGTAAAAAAAACGGAAAGATATAATAAATGAAATGTTAAGAGAAGGAGTGCGAAATCCTAAAAATTATATGACGGATAAAGTAACGAATGAATTAAATAAAATCGGGAATGAGTGGAAGTTTAAAAGATGTTGAAAAAAATTTGAAGAAATGTTAAAAAAAATGAAGTGATAAAAATACTATTTATTACCTAGGGATTTAAAAAAATATGAAAATTATAAAAACTTGAAAAATCAGAAAAATGATTCTTTTTGAAGCAGAATGTTTTTTTGCATATTGGAGAAGCAAAAGAAGATAAAAAGTTATGTGGCATTTGATTTGAGAAGGGAAGATGATCCGCTGTATAGTTGTTCTTATTATGATTTTGAGAAAGAAAAAGGGAGATAAAATATTTCATTGTTTTGATGGACAAGATTATTCGTGGAAATGTTTTTGAAAATGAAGTTACAAATGATGAAAAAAATTGAAAAATGAAATTTTAGGAAATTATGATATTTTTGAGAAACAGCACAATTAGATATTTGAAAGAAAGAATTCATAAAAATAAGGTTGATTTTTTTCAAAAAAATTAATTGAACTTCTTGATAAAATAAAAGTGGGAGAAAGAATAAACGAGAAGAAATTTCGGATAGAACTAAAAAAAGTTGGGCTGTATAAATCAATTTGGAAAGAAAAAAAATAGAAATTTCTGATGATGTTGTAACACGGGAAATTGGTTTTGAGAAGATAATGAAATTTATTGAAGAAAAATAATGTGAACAGGATTGTCTTTGAGAATGGCAAGTTTTTTTGAAAAAGGGAAGAAATAGGAAAATTTATTAAAGAATATACAGTTGTAGAATTTCGTGATTTTAAGCCAATTAAAGATTTTTGATATGATAAAGATGACTTTGGAAGAATGGAATAATCTTAAGAAATGGAAAAAAATTGGAAATAGAAAAATAATATTATTGAAATTGAAGGAAAAGATTTTTGAAAAAGATGTTTTCAATTTATAGGTTAAATGGCAAAAAAATAAATGCTAAAATAGAAGTTATAGATTTTGTGGAAATTAAAAAAATAAATTTCTTCGATATTTCAATAAATGGTTTAGTAAGGAAAAAGATAATAATTTAAGAGAAAAAAAGTAGTTATAAAAGGTGTTATACGAGATGGAAGAAAGTTTTACAACTGGATTTTTTTGGATAAAAAAATAATAAGATTGTTGCAAGAGAAGAATATGATGAGTTTGGTAAAAGATGTGATTAAAAAAAGGAGTGTAGATTATGAAAAAAACAATTTTTTTCAAAAATATTTGTTTTATTATTTTTTTATAGGAAATTTATCATTTACGGGGAATGTTAGTAATAAATGGAAAGTTTTTGGAAATAAAGAGTATGATATAGAAATAAGCAAAGGAAGAAGAAGATTAAATGATGAAATTTCAGTAGACGATGAAGGTGTTTATTATTTAGGTATAAAAAGTAAAAAAATGCAGAAAAATCTTGTAAATATTAAACAAGAAAAAAATTAAAAATAAATTTTTAAAAATCTTGAATTGATTAAACCAAATGTAAAAAAAATATAGTAGAGAAAAAAATATTTTTTTGAAAGATGGGGAAAGAATATTTGCTATTTATGGAACATTAATTAATGAACTAAAAAGGAGTGGATTATAATACATTTAAGTTAATATCTGAAGACGTCGCAATAGATAAGGACAAAATTTATATATTTGGAATAGGAGAAATTATTGTTGAACAAGGTTATCATGGTCCATATTTTTTTCTATGAAAAAAATAACAGGAACACCTCCTGCTAAAGATTTTAAATTTATAAATGAAAATTTGAAACATAACAAAATATTTTTTTGAGAATAATAAAAAAATTATATTTTTTTGTCTGATGGATGGCTAAATGAATACAGAGCGAAGGAATTAAAAAAAATATTGATAAAAAAACTTTTAAACCTTTGGAGTATGAATTTATAAAAGATAAGAAAAAGTGTCTATTACTATAATTCAGAAATAGATGATTTTTATAAAATTAGAAGGTGCAGATACAAAAAAACGTTTGAAGTTATAGGAAATGGTTATGCGAAAGATAGGAATAAAATTTATTTTTTTATGATATTTTTTTAGAATAAATAAATACCCAATTAAAGTTTTTTTGCAGATAAAAAAATTCGTTTACAATATTTGAAAAATATGGATGCAGAGGGATTTTTCTTACGCAGAAGATAAAGACCATATTTATTGTAATGGGAAAAATATTAGAGGGTGCAGATTATGAGAGTTTTAAAACTTCAAGAGATGAGAGATATAGCATAAATAAAGGAACAGTAAAAGATAAAAAAATCACGAATATTTGAAATGTACAATCAAAACTTTTTTTAAGAGAGTGTCCATAATTTTGTGTAATCTCAATTTTTCCAACAAGAGTCAAATTATAGGCACTCATTCCACAAACCATTAAAAAAACACATTGTAACTCCAAAAAAACAATTCCCTCTTTTTTTATTTCTAGGCATTAATTTCCTCCTTTAAAAATTATAATTTTTACTATTCTATCATAAAAAAATTTTTTTATGTAAGTTTTTTTAGTTAATTTACTAGGAATTTCAATATTAAAATTTTTCTAACACTATTCTAAATCAACATAACTATATGGTATAATATTTTTATAAATAAAATAAAAAAAGGAGATAAAAGTGATTACAACATTATGTTATTTAGAAAAAGATGAAAAAAATATCTAATGCTACATAGAACTAAAAAAAGAAAAAAATGATATAAATAAAGGAAAATGGCTAGGAATTGGCGGGAAATTGGAATTTGGGGAGACACCTGAAGAGTGCTTAAAAAGAGAAGTGCAAGAGGAAACTGGCTACAAATTGAATAGTTATGAATTTCGTGGACTTGTGATTTTTTTAATTACAATGATGATGAGCCGCTATTTATGTATCTTTACACAAGTTCGGATTTTTTTCAGGAAATCAGCATGAATGTGATGAAGGCAACTTAAAATGGATTCCCAAAAAAAGAAATTTTTTTGATTTAAAAATTGTGGGAAGGCGATAAAATATTTTTTTAGAATTATTATTTAAAAAAATACGCCATTTTTTTATTTAACTTTAAATTATGAAAACGACAATTTGTTGAGTTCAAAACTAGAATTTAAAGAAAAAAATACAGCTGTTTTGAAGTTTTTGTTCCAGAAAAATTATGTGGAAAAAAATTGTGGAAAAACTTACAAAAAAATATAATCTTTTGACAGAAGGATTTTATGCAGATGTTTATTCTACGATTGATGGAATTGGACATTGGAAAACTTTGGAAGGCGGAAATCCTTTTGACGGAGAAGTTGGAAAATCCAGTGTTGCTAATGAAAAAATTATGAAATTTAGAGTGAAAAAAGAATTTTGTGAGTTAGCATATTATTTGATTAAGGAGGTTCATCCTTATGAAACGCCTGTGATTAATGTGTTTGAGATGGAAGTGTAGAATTGGAAAGGGAAAAAATGGACGAACAGGAGATAGCAATAAAGTTTGAGGCTGAAAGCGATACGTTGGAATTCAAAAAATCAAAAAATAATTTGCCTAAGATTTATGATACGATTTCATCATTTTCAAATACTCGAGGTGGATTGATAGTTTTAGGTATTGATGAAAAGGATAATTTTAAAATAATAGGTGTAGAAAAATATAAATGAAATACAAAAATAAAAATTTCAGAAATATGTACACAAAAAAATGTATCCACTGATACGACCAATTATAACTCAGATTGATTATGAAAATAAAAAAATTATTGGTTGTAGAAATTTTTAGAATTAAAACAAATTGAAAAGCCATGTTATTACATTCCAAATGGTATTGAAAAAAAGGTTCTTATATTCGTGTAGGTGATAACGATCAGAAGATGACAAAATATGAAATTTATGCATTACAAAGTTATAAAGAGTGGAGTTAATGAAGATTTAAAAAGTGTAAAAAGAGCAGAAGTTAAAGATTTTGATGAAGAAAAATTAAATAAATATTTGAGTGTTATAAAAAAAGGAAAAAAACCAAAATTTTTCTAAAAAAAGATAAAAAAACGGAATTTTTAAAAAAATATCTAATATTATAAAAGAAGAAAAAAAGATGGAAAAAAATTTATCCAACTTTAGCTGGAATTATGATTTTTGGAGTATATCCACAACAATTTTATCCACAATTATTTATAGCTTGTTCTGTAGTTCCAGGAGTGGAAATAGGTGAATTAGGATCTCAAAACCAGCGTTTTGATGATAATGCAAGAATCGAAGGAAATATAGAAGAAATGTTAAATGATACATTATCTTTTTTAAAAAAATATGAAAACAAAAAAATAATCATAGATGAGAATGGGAAAAAGAAAAAAATATTCCCTGAATATCCATTAATTGCATTAAGAGAAGCAATTGTAAATGCACTTGTTCATAGAGATTACAGTATTTATACAGAGAAATCGTACATAAAAGTTTTTTTAAATATGAAGATAGAATTGAAATAGAAAAATCCAGGTGGATTGTATGGGATTAATAGAATCGAGCAACTTGGAACTGATACAATGTTAGAAGTCAGAAACCCTTTTATTGTTCAAATATTGGAAAATGAGAAAAATATTTTTAGAAAATAGGCATTCAGGAATTCCTACTATGAAAGCTGAAATGACTAAAATGAACTTAAAAGAGCCTGTTTTTATTAGCGAAAAAAAGGAACTTTTAAAGTTATATTTTACAATGAAAAACAAAAAAAGTGAACAAGTGAGAAAAAAAGTATAGTATAGAAAAAAATAGTATAAATATTAGAAAAAAATAATGTTTTTGAGCAAAGTGAACAAGTAGAAAAAAAATACAGTTAAAAAAAATAAGTGTTGAGAATACAAGTAAAAATAATACTTTGAAGCAAAATAAAAAGATTCAAAAAGTATAGTGCACAAGTTCTTGAATATTGTAGTGAACCTAAAACTCGAAAAGAAATTACAGCATATTTGGGTTTGAAATCAATTAATTATGTAGCAAAAAAATTATTAATCCTTTGATTGAAAATAAAAAAACTTAAATATACAAATTCTAATAGAAGAGCAAAAAAATCAGAAGTATGTAACGATAAAGGCTAGGAGAAGAAAAATGAGAACAGCAGTATATTGCGTAAGCAAAAATGGATACGAAACATGTTTAAAAAAATAAGAAATAATGTTTATAAAAAAATTTGCATATTTATGTGTCACAAAGAGTGGCAAATATGCTCAATCTTGAAAGTGAAAATGTGGAAAAATTTGTTTGTGATAAATGAGCGAGTGCCAATTTTATTAGAAAAAAACATTTGATAAATATGATTTACATATTTTCGTTGCGCTGACTGGAGCGGTTGTGAGAATTATTGAAGGGAAATTTAAAAGCAAGGATACAGATCCCAGCTGTTATTACAGTTGATGACCACGCTAATTTTGTGATTTCATTGCTTTCAGGACATCTTGGCGGTGCAAATGAAGAATGTAAAAAAATTGCAAATGGAATCGGAGCAATCCCAGTAATAACAACAGCTTCTGATGTTGGAGGGAAAAATTGCAGTTGACACATTGTCACAAAAAAATTAAAGCAAAATTGGAAAGTTTGGACGATGCCAAAAGAGTGACTTCACTTATCGTAAATGGAGAAAATGTGAGCATTCATTTGCCAAAAAAATATCGTAGAAAAACGACAAAAAAATTGTTCTGGAGCAATAATTGTTTCAAACAGAAAAAAATATTGAAATTTCTAAAATTATTCCTAAAAAAATATCATTCTCGGAATCGGTTGCAAAAAGAAATACACCAAAAAGAAAAAAATTATTGAAAAAAATAAATTATGTAATGGAAACTCAAAATTTAGAAATGGACTCGATAAAAAAAAGTCGCATCCGCTTGGGTAAAAATCTGATGAAATTGGACTTTTAGAAGCAATGACTGAATTAAATATTCCAATAGAATTTTTTTGAAAAAAAGAAAAAAATTTTTGGAAGTAGAAGATTTAGTCGAAGAGCGTTCAGAATTTGTAAAAAAATCAAATCGGAGTATATGGCGTTTCTGAGCCTTGTGCCTATCTAGCTTCGAGTAGAAAAAGGTAGTTTTTTTAGTGAAAAAAAGTTAAGATGGAAGGGATTACAATTTCGATTTTTGAAGAGGAAATGTAGAATAAAAATTTAAATTTAGTAGCTTTTAATAACGAAAGAAAAAAATTCAGCAAGATTTATTAAAAGTAGGTGTGAAACAAGGGTGAAATTGGATAAGAAATTTGTAGAAGAATTTGTAGTAGAAAATGAAGATGTGAGACTGAAAAAAATTTATATTAGATTTTTGGAAGATATTTTTTTCGAGTAAATTTTTTTCAGAAAAAGACGATAAAAGTTGAGAAAAAAAAATTTTATTTTTCTATATTTTGAAAAAAATATGCTATAATTTCGACAAAGAAAAAAATAAAAAGATAAAGTGAGGAGAGTTTATGAAAAAAATTATTATTTGTATTGATGTTGGCAGTAATGGGAAATGCACTTGCAGGGACGACAGTGCAAAAAAATCGGAATACATCAATGAATATGGTATCAGGAAGTGAGAAAAAGTAAAATTGAAAATGCCTTTCAAAAAGATATGGAAAATATTAAGAAAATAGTTGAAAATCAGACTTTAGCGGAAGTGATTAAATATTCCTTTTAGTAATAATGCAGATTTATTATTTGACAAAGATTATAAAATTAGTGATTTAAATAAAAAAAGATATTGGAAAAAAATTTTTCTAAAGGATGTTCTGATATTTATTTGAAAAATATGAAATTAAGATTTGCTGTTAAAAATATTAAATCTATTGATAATAAAAAAATGTTGAAGTAGTGTATGATGTAAAAATGAAGGATTTCGATAAGGCATTGGAGGAACAGAAAAAAAATTTTGAAGAAAAATGTTAGGACTAATGTTTTAAAGAAATCAGGTTATAAAAGTGAAGATGAAATAGAAGCTTTTAATGGTAAAAATGGAAATGAATCAGAAAAAGTACGGATTTATGACATTATGGTAGATGAAATTTTGGATATTATAGGAAAAAGCCTTGGAAAATACAAGTTTAGAAACAGTAATTTCAGCAAATGAAAAAGCAGTATTGACTGAAGTAAACGGACAATGGGAATTAAATGAACTAAAGTAAAAAAATTTAATTTATTAAAAAAATTTTTTTGAAAATATGGTATAATATTAATAGAAAAAAATAAAAAAATATTAAGGAGAAGATCATGAAAAAAATTATTATTTTTTTAATTATGATGATTGTTGCAGGAAATGCTTTTACAGCAGGAACACAGGCAAATGAGGATATGGCAATAAAAAAAGAGCACTTCAAAGCAGGCTGAATTCATTTTTTTCTTCACAATTGTAAATGAAGGAATAAGAGATAATGAAAAGAAATCTTGAAAAGGAAGCATATAGCAAATTGTTTAAAAAGGATTATATTATCAGTAATTCTTTGAAAAGAGAGATTGTGGAAAAATATGCAAGGGAAATTTCAAGAATTACAGCAGATGAAACAAAGTTAAAATTTGATGTGAAACAAATAGATTATCTTTCAAATGGTGAGGCAGAAGTAGTTTATGATATAAAATCCAAAAGTTTGAAAAGCGTTCCAGATATGCTGGAAGTAGATGATCAAACAGAAAGAAGAATTTTAGAAAGAGCCAAGATGACCGAAAGTGAATTAGAAGCAATTATGAAGGAAAGAGGAAATGAGCCTGCTAAACGAAATTATTATAATGTTGCAATTGAAGAAAGAATAAACATGTATGAAAAAGAAGCTAAGAAAGTTACTGATGAAGAGGTAATATTACAAGATTTGCCAGCATTGATGGTAAAAAGTAGATGGAAAAATGGGAATCAGAGAATTTGGAAAAAGGCACTAAAAAGGAATTAAAGAATAAAGAAGTTTTTTTCCATATATTTCAGTTTTTGAAAAATTACATAGTAGGAATGATCGTTTGATAAGAGATTTTGATGTATCATTTTTACTATGTTTTTTTATATATTTTTCTACGCTTGATTATACAACATACCGATATTAAAATATTGAAAAATTATAAAAAAAGTGTTGACAAAAATCAATTTTTGTATAATAATTAATGTCCGTAAAGGATAAAAAAATATGAAGATGTTGTTGGGCTGTCGCCAAGCGGTAAGGCACTGGACTTTGACTCCAGCATGCAATGGTTCGAATCCATTCAGCCCAGCCATTTTTAAAAAAATTAAATTATGATATTATATATACTACTAGGATTTAGTAGTTTTTTTGCTTAAAAATTATAATTTAATATTTATTTTTTTAATTTTTTGAATATAAGTATTTTTAAACAAAACTATAAAATTTATTAATTTTTGCCGTTGAAAATTCAAAAAAATGTGGTATACTCAAAATGTAAGAAATAATATATTAATATATATTAAAAATTTTTAGGAGGTATTATTAAAATGGCAGTTAAAGTAGCAATTAATGGATTTGGAAGAATCGGAAGATTAGCATTAAGATTAATGTCAGAACAAACAGACAAATTTGAAGTAGTGGCAATTAATGATTTAACAGATGCTAAAATGTTAGCACACTTATTCAAATACGATTCATCTCAAGGAAGATTCAATGGAACTATTGAAGTTAAAGAAGGAGCTTTCGTAGTAAACGGAAATGAAATTAAAGTTTTCGCAGAAGCTGATCCTGAAAAATTACCTTGGGGAGATCTAGGAGTAGACGTAGTATTAGAAGCAACAGGTTTCTTTGCAACTAAAGAAAAAGCTGAAAAACACGTAAAAGCAGGAGCTAAAAAAGTAGTTATTACTGCACCTGGTGGAAATGATGTTAAAACAGTAGTTTACAACGTAAACCACGAAATCTTAGATGGTTCAGAAACAGTTATTTCAGGAGCTTCTTGTACAACTAACTGTTTAGCACCAATGGCTAAAGCATTAAATGACAAATTTGGAATCGTAACTGGAACAATGACAACTATCCACGCTTACACAGGAGACCAAAATACATTAGATGCACCACACAGAAAAGGTGATTTAAGAAGAGCAAGAGCTGCTGCAGTAAATATCGTACCTAACTCAACAGGAGCTGCAAAAGCAATTGGATTAGTAGTACCTGAATTAAACGGAAAATTAGATGGAGCTGCTCAAAGAGTACCTGTTCCAACTGGTTCATTAACTGAATTAGTATCTATCTTAAACAAAAAGTAACTGTTGACGAAGTAAATGCAAACTATGAAAGAAGCAGACTACTGAATCATTCGGATACACTGAAGAACCATTAGTTTCTTCTGACATCGTTGGAATTCACTTTGGATCATTATTTGATGCAACTCAAACTAAAATTGTTCAAAACGGAGATACTCAATTAGTTAAAACAGTATCTTGGTATGACAACGAAATGTCTTATACTTCTCAATTAATCAGAACTTTAGGATACTTCGCAAGCAAAATTGCTAAATAATTGATTTAATTAAATTCTAAAAAGATCAACTTTAGGAAATCGGCTAGAAATAGTCGGTTTTCTTTTTTTATTATTTTAAATTTTTCTTTTTAAAAAAATCAATTTATATTTTTGTAAAATATGTGTTATACTATAGTGAAATTATTTAAAGTAAAAAGTTTTTTAAATCTGGAGAAAAGATGAAAAATATAGAAAAATATGAAAAAAATTTTATGATACAATTTCAGAAAAGTATGATTTTATTTTTCTCGCTTTCAGATGTTCAAAAAAATTTTTTTAAAAAAAATATGTCAGTGGAAAAAAAGTTCTTGATGTTGGAACGGCAACAGGAAATTTGTCAAAATTTTTTTAAAGAATGAAAAATTTGAAGTGACTTCGATTGACATAAATGAAAAAAACTTATTGAGCAGGCTGGAAAAAAAGGGAATAGATGTAAAAAAATCTGGATATGCTGAAAATTGATGAATTGGGAAAAATTTGATACAATAATAAATGTTGGGAATACGTTGCCACATTTAAATAATAAGGATGAGATTTTTTTGTTTTTGAAAAAAAGGCTTATTTGCAGTTGGAAAAATGGTGGGAAACTAATTATTCAGCTGATAAATTTTTTTATAAATTTTTTTGAAAATCAAGAATTTGAATCTAATTTTTTTAGGAAGTTTACCATTAATTCAGAATGAAAATGTTAAATTTGAACGTTTTTACTATAAAAAAATTCAAATAATAATGTGATTTTTTTAAAAACTATTTTTGGATGAAAAAAATTTGAAAATGAAGAAATTTTTAGTTAATGTTAGTTATTTTGATTTTATGGACTTTTTTTAAGAAATTAAATATAGATGATGTGAAGGTGTTTGGCGGTTTTAATGAAGCAGAATTTATTTTGGAAAAATCACAGCCATTGATATTTGTAATTACAAAAAAGTCTAATATTATTTTTTTAAAAATGAAGTTTAGTATAAAAAAATAATGTAAATAAATTTAGCAATTGCAAAAGTAATAAAGATTGAATAATGGCAGTATATAATAATCATAAGTGAGGAAGAAGCTTTTATCAGGAGTGGAGAAAAGCAAGAGAACCAAAAAAATACTACGTTTATTGTAATTTTTTTAGAATTTTACAAATGACTAAAGAAATATAAAGAAAGGAGTGTATGGTATTTTATATAATTATTTATATATTTATCATACAAAAAAATGATGAAATCTTTTACAAATTTTATAAAAGTTGCTTTGATTGGAGCGCCACTTTTTAAATAAAAATGATAGGAATATTTCTTATTTCAATGTTTCCTGTAATTGAATTGCGTGGGGCGATACCAGTTGAGGGCGGCTATTGGGTTGCCTTGGTATTTGAATATGATTGTTTCTATTGTGAGGGAATATGCTTCCTGTACCATTTATTCTTTTGTTTTCGGTAAAATTTTTTTGAATTTATGAAAAAAACGGAATATTTTGGTAAAATTTATTGAAAAAAATAGAAAATCGGGCTAAAAAAAACGTAGTGAAGGGCTTGCAACAGGGGAGTTTATTGGACTTATGCTGTTTGTGGCAGTTCCATTTCCTGGGACAGGTGCTTGGACAGGTGCATTGATTGCGGCTTTGCTTCAATTTGAGAAAAAAATCGTTTTTTTATATTGGATTGGGAGTAATAATAGTGCTGCAGTAATGACTATGGCATCTTATGGAGTAGTAAGTATTTTTGCGCCAAAAACATTAAAAAAATTTTTAAATAGGCTGTTGAAAAAAATAAATATTTTTTTGTGGTAAAATGACTTAAAGTTAAATATTATTAAGGGAATGTTTTGGTTTCGACAGGATAAAAAGATTATTATCGGCAAGTAAGCGGGAGCTTTTAAAATCCATTTTAAAAATAATCGGAAACGATAATTACGCATTAGTCGCCTAAGATAGCGGCTCATCTCTTTTGGGAAACGCCATTTTTCCATTAGATGATGTCATTTTTAATGGCTTACCTAAATGTATGATTATGTCATTTAGGGAAATTCTATAATCTCGCCTTTAGACTTTTGTCTGTTTAATATCTAACGGTTAAAGCGTTAAATAGACTAAACTTGTAGAAGATAGTAAGGACTTTCTATTTTGGACACGGGTTCGATTCCCGTCATTTCCACCAAAACAGAAAATAAAAAGTAAAATTTTAGATAGATTAAAAGAAGCGGGTCATTAGGCTCGTTTTTCTTTAATTAGAAATAGGAGATTTTAGTAAAAATGAAAAGAGGTATTGGAAAATCACATAGTAAAATCATATTAATTGGGGAACATTCTGTCGTTTATGGCTATCCTGCCATTGCTATTCCATTAAAAAAAATTGAGATTGAATGTGCAATAGAAGAGGCAAAAAGCAATTTTTTTTATGATGAAACAGATACACTTTCAGTCGCAATTTTTACTGCATTAAAATATTTAAAAAAAGAAAAATGAAAAATAAAATACAAAATAACTTCTCAAATTCCTCAAAAAAACGTGGAATGGGCTCTTCAGCAAAGCAGTCAGCATTGCAGCAATTCGTGCAATATTTAACTATTTTGGAGAAAATTTAGAAGATGAATTATTGGAAAAAAATTAGTGAATACGGCAGAAATTGTGGCTCATAAGACTCCAAGCGGGCTGGATGCAAAAAAACTTGCCTTAGCGATAAGGCTATAAGATTTGTAAAAACAAGGGATTTTTCATACATTGACTTAAATCTTGATGCGTATCTTGTGATTGCAGATACAGGCATTTATGGAAATACTGGTGAAGCGATTCAAAATGTGAAAAATTTAGGAAGTAAAAGCTGAACTTTCCTTGAAAAAAATTAGGCAGATTGACAGATGAAATGACTAGAATTTTAACTGGAAATATTGAAAATAAAGAAGAAAAAAAATAAGAAAAAAAAATTAGTAAAATTGGGGAAATTATGACAGCAGAAAATACAGAACTTGGGAAAATTGAATATAACTATTGAAAAGACAGAGTTATTTGTAAAAACGGCGATTGAAAAATGGAGCGGCTGGAGCAAAAAAATTTCTGGTGGTGGTTTGGGAGGCTGTGTAATTGCACTTGCCGAAAATTTGGAAATTATGGAAAAAGTAAAAAGATGGATTTACAAAAATGTGGGAGCAGAAAAATATTTGGGTGGAAAAAAATTTAATATTTAAAAAAATTTAACGAAAAAAATAAAGGAGAAAAAAATGGTAAAAAGTCAAATCTTATGCTAATATCGCAATTGTAAAAATACTGGGGGAAAAAAAGATGCAGAAAAAAATGATACCTGCCACAAGCAGATTTCTCTTACTCTTAATGATATGTTTACAGAAACAGAAATGGAATTTATAAAGGATGAGGATATTAAAATTGCTGTTGAAAAGGAAATGAAAAAAATGGAAATTGTAAAGATAAAGTTTTTCAAATATGACGGATTTATTTTATTTAAACGGAGAATTACAGGACAAGATGCATACGGAAAAAGATTAGCAAGGTTGTGGATTTGTTTAGGGAAAAATAGAAGTCAGAAGGTAAAAAAATTTCTACAACAAATAATATGCCGACAGCTGCGGGACTTTCTTCCAGTTCGAGTGGACTATCAGCTGTAATAAAGGCTTGTAATGAACTTTTTGGAAAAAATTATGCACAATCTGAACTTGCACAGATTTCAAAATTTGGATCTGGCTCTTCTTCGAGAAGTTTTTTTGGACCAATTGCGACTTTGGGACAAGGATACTGGAGAGATTTATGAAATTAAGACAGATTTGAAATTAGCGATGATTGTGCTTGTACTGAATGAAAATAAAAAGAAAATTTCAAGCCGAAACGGAATGGAGCTTTGTGCTAAAACTTCGACATATTTTGATGAATGGGTAAAGCAGTCTGAAATTGATTTTATAAATATGAAAAAAATATCTTGCTGAAAAATGATTTTTGAAAAAGTGGGAACTTTAACAGAAGAAAATGCCCTTAGAATGCACAAGACAACTGAAACTGCAAATCCGCCGTTTTCATATTTTAATGAAAAAAACTTACGAAGCAATGGATTTTGTAAAAAAATTTGAGAAATAATGGGGAGAAAATGCTATTTTACGATGGATGCTGGACCCTAATGTGAAGGTGCTTTGTCTAGAAGAGGATTTGGAAAAAAATTGGCAGAAATTTTTGGGCAGAAATATAAGATTATTGTAAGTAAAACTGTTAAATTATGATTTTTGGAAAGGTTTTTGAATAATGAGGGTAAATTAAGAAAAATTTGACATAATTACAGATATATTATTTGGAATTGCGACAATAATTTTAACTGGCAAGAGCACATTTTTCAATGTTGACGCCTGCGGTTACTGGATTAATTGTTTGTGTGACTTAAAAAAAGAAAAAAACTGATAGAAAAGGAGGATAGATTGTGGGATATAAAAAAATACTAGATGAAAAAAAGTGTCAAATATTATTGCTGCTGGGGAAGTTGTGGAAAATCCAGCTTCGATGATTAAGGAGATGATTGAAAATTCACTGGATGCGAAGGCTACAATGATAAAAATTGAAGTTTTCAAATCTGGAACTGATGTTAAAGTAAGTGATAACGGAATTGGGATGGATAAGGATGATACGCTTTTGTCAGTTGAGCGGCATGCCACTTCTAAGATTAAGGAAAAGGAGGATGTCTTTAATTTAAGCACCTATGGCTTTCGTGGAGAAGCTCTGTCATCTATTGCAGCGGTGTCTAAGCTTACGATTACTACACGTTCTGAAAACAGTCCTGCGGGGTATAGAATTGGCTGTTATGGCGGAGTTGTGAGAAAATTTGAGGAAGTTTCGAGAAATGTTGGGACAGAAATGGAAGTCAGGGATTTATTTTACAATACGCCTGCTAGGGCGAAAATTTTTGAGAAAAATGTCAACAGAGTATGGAAAAATTAGGGATATTGTGCTAAAGGAGGCACTTTCCAACAGCAGTGTGGCATTTTCACTTGAGCTGGATGGGAAAAGTACGATAAAGACAAGCGGGAAAGGAATTGAAAATACAATTCTTGAATTATTTGGAAAATCGGTTTTAAAAAATTTGAAAAAATTTGAATATGGATATTTGGGAAATGTGGAAATTTTACGAAGTTCAAAGGATTTTATGTTTACTTTTTGTAAATAATCGGTATGTGAAGTCAGCAACTATTGAGAGAGCTGTTATAGATGGCTATTACACTAAGTTAATGAAGGGAAAATATCCTTTTGCTATTATTTTTTTACAATGCTGATCCAAAGGAAATAGATGTGAATGTTCATCCATCTAAAAAAATAGTAAAAATTTTTCAAATGATAAAATTGTTTATAATGAGATAAAATCAGCAATTGACGACTTTTTTTATTATAATGACAGGGAAAAACTGGCAGCCTAATATTGATTTAATAAAGAAAAATATTAATATTAATGAAAAATATCGCTGTGGAAAAAGGATGATTTATTTTCTGATGACATTTTAAAGGGGAAAAATCAGAAAATTTTAAGTTTGGAAACTTTTGACGGGAAAAGAAAAATAGTGAGAAATTGGAAGGAGAAAATGGGTTTACAGGAGGTAATCTTGAGAAAAATGATAAAAAAATAGAGAATCTGCTAGTATTTCTGAAAGTCTAAGCAGTGGTAATTTTTTTAATGATGAAAAAGAGAATAACAATAAAAAAAGAATGGTTCGAGTCTTGATGAAATTTTGAAAAAAATAAATGGGAATTTAAATGAAATTGTGGAAAAACAATGTGGAAAAACTTGCAAAAATGTTGAAAAATTCTAATTTGGTAAAGAGCGATAAAGATAAGAGAAAATTGGGATGAAAAAGAGTAATTTTAGAAATTATGAAAAAAATTTAGTGGAGAAAAAAATTCTAATGGTATAAATGAAAAATACTGAAAATGAATACTATAAAGTTGGGACATTTGAAAAGCACATTGGGAAGCAGGTTCATTATGATATTTTTGGGACAAATTTTTGATACGTATATTTTAGTGCGGAAGGATGAGGAACTGGAAATCTATGATCAGCACATTATTCATGAAAGAATTTTTGTATGAAGAATTGAAAAGATAAAGTTTTATAATAAAAAAATTGAGTCACAGCATTTGCTGTTACCACTGAAAATGGAAGTTACGGTAATTGAAAAAAATATTATTTTTGAAAATATTGATGTTTTTTTCAAAATTTTTGGATTTGATATTGATGAATTTTGCTGAAAATGAAATTGTTATTCGTGCCGTGCCTGCCTTTTGATTTTTAGGGATAGTATTGAAAATGTGTTTTTACAGCTTTTGCTGGATTTAAAAAAATGAAGTGGAAATAAAAGATTTAAGGGAAAATATCATTATTTCAATGTCGTGTAAAGGAGCGATAAAGGCTGGGCAGAAGCTGGATATATCTGAAATGCAGAATATGGTGAGAAGGATTCATGAAGTTGGGAAATATACGTGTCCCCACGGCAGACCGATTATTGTAAAATTGTCTAAAAAAATGATTTGGATAAAATGTTTGGAAGAAAAAAATAATGGTAAAATTAGTAAAAAAATGAAAAAAACTTTTGACAATAAGGGAAAAAAATATGATAAGAATTAATGTAGTGTGTATTGGAAAAAAATAAAGGAAAAGTATATAAAAGAGGAATAGCTGAATTTTTCAAAAAGGTTATCAAAATATACAAAACTTGAAATTATTGAACTGGCTGAAGAGGATGATAACAAAGGGATTGAAAAATGCAATAAATTCTGAAACTGAAAGAATAATAAATGTTATTTCAAAAATTATTCATATAATATTTTTGCTTGATTTAAAGGGAAAAATGCTGACTTCAGAAGAAATGGCAGATAAAATTGAAAAAAATTTCAATAACAAACAGTGAAATTAATTTTATAATCGGCGGTTCAAATGGAGTTAATGATAATTTGCGGAAATTGCAGATTTTAGATTGTGTTTTTTTCAAAAAAATGACATTTCCACATCAGCTTATGCGGTTAATTTTTGTCAGAGCAAATATATAGATGGATTTCAATTAATAATAATATAAAAATATCATAAATAATGGAGGGAAGTTATGTATTCTGCTGGGGAAGAATTTGAAAAAACTAATAGCGAAGGGGATGTTGAAGAATATACGTGTCTTTCAAATATTACGGTAGGAGATAAGGAATATTTAGTTTGTGATAGTGAAACTGGGGAAAAGAAGGTTTTTTACTATGACAGTATTGAAGAGGAACTGTATGATTTAGATGAAGATGAGGAAGATCAGGTTCTGGAAATATGGAACGATGAATATTACGGTTCTGACAAGGATTATATGTACTGGAACGAAGATTTTGGCGAATATGATAAAAATGAGAATGTAGATGGAGAATTTGATGAAAGTAATTTTGATCCATTGAATGATGATGAAAATGAATTTTTTGAGAATGAAGAAGAAGTTGATGATGAAGATTTATCAGAATTTTTTTAGATGATTTTTTTAGATGATGAAAATGAATAGGTTTATTTTATAATTTTCAATTCTCTAAAATAATAAAAAAATAAAAAAATAAGGAATAAAATGAAAATAAAAATAAAAAAAGTCTGGATAATTTTAATCAGAATTATGAAAAAAATTATTTGAGCTGAAAAAAAGTATTGGAACAGGAAGAAAAAAAGAATATCATTATAGTGATGAGTATGGAAACTGTAAAATCATTGATAAAGGTAATTCCATTGAAATTTACCGATATGGTGAAATCAATTCCAGACAAATTTTTTTCAAAGTGATAAAAAAATACGCCATTTATTTATATTACAAAAACAGTTTCGAGGGAAATACAAAAATTTTTTTACAAAAAAATTAAAAAGAAAATGGAAAAATGATGCTGGAATATGATATAATACATAATAATGAAGTGATAAACAGTATAAATTTAGAATTTCAATTTATTAAATAGTGCAAGAACGCTCGAGACTTTAGTCGTGGGAGGTTCAGAAAAAAAGCAGAAAGGAAAAAAAGTGAATGAGTAATCAAAACCAGAATGATAATGGTATTATAAAAGAAAAAAATTGAAAAAAAGTAGCAGAACTAAAGGAAATTGGAATAGAACCTTACGGAAGAAAATATGAAAAAGTGAATGATATTGCTGAAATAAATCAATATGATGAAACTTGCGATAAAGTATTTAAAACAGCAGGAAGAATCATCGCTTTCAGAAGAATGGGTAAAAACGGATTTGGTAAGATTCAAGATCCAACTGGTCAAATTCAATATTATGTGAAAAAAGAAGAAGTTGGAGAAGATCAATATGAAATTTATAAAAAAATGGGACTTGGAGATTTTATTGGGCTTGAAGGACATTTGTTTAGAACTAAGACTGGGGAATTAACTTTAAGAGTAGATTCTTTTGAAGTATTATCTAAAAATGTTCGTCCGCTTCCAGAAAAATTCCATGGATTAACTAACGTTGAAACTAGATATAGACAAAGATACGTTGACTTGGTAATGAATAGAGAAGTTATGGAAACTATGAAAAAAAGATTCCAAGTTATTAGATTTTTTAGAAGCTATTTAGAAAAAAAAGGATTTACGGAAGTTGAAACTCCAATGATGCACCCAATCGCAGGTGGAGCAACTGCAAGACCATTTGTTACGCACCACAATGCATTAGATATGGAATTATTCTTAAGAATCGCACCTGAATTATACTTTAAAAAGATTATTAGTTGGTGGATTTGAAAAAGTATTTGAAATTAATAGAAGTTTTTAGAAATGAAGGAATTTCTGTAAAAACATAATCCTGAATTTACAATGATGGAATTGTACCAAGCGTACGCTGATTTTTAATGATATGATGGACTTGACAGAAGACTTAATTTCTAGCTTGACTTTCGAGTTACATGGAAAAATATGAAATTGAATATGAAGATAAAACTATTAATTTAGCTAAACCTTGGAGAAGAGTAACAATGAAAGAAGCTGTAAAAGAAGCAACTGGATTTGATTTTGATTCAATTTCAAGCGATGAAGAAGCTATTTGAAAATCAGCGAAAGAATTTGGAATACCTTTAGAAAAAGATAAAACTTATACAAAATTTGGAATTTTTAAATTTATTCTTTGAAGAAAAAGTGGAAGAAACATTGATTAATCCAACATTTATAACAGAATATCCAAAAAGAAATTTCTCCACTTTCAAAAAAATCAAAAAAAGGTGAAACTGAATGGGTTGACAGATTTGAATTATTCATTTCAGGAAGAGAATTTGCAAAACGCATATTCAGAATTAAACGATCCAAGAGATCAAAAAGAAAGATTCGAAGAACAAGTTAAATTGAAAGAAGCAGGAGACGATGAAGCACAAGGAATGGATTTAGATTACATTAGAGCCTTAGAATACGGAATGCCACCTGCAGGAGGATTAGGAATTGGAATTGATAGATTAGTTATGTTACAAACTAATTCAGCATCAATTAGAGACGTAATCTTGTTCCCAACATTAAGAAAAAGAAGACATCGAATTATAATTTTTTTCAAATTAATTTATTAATCAAAAAAATAAAATATAATCATGAAATTAGTCGTGAAAAATCTAGAAAAAAATAGGCAATCTCAGAAGCAGAGAGTGTCTATTTTTTTATAAAAATTTTTAAAAAAATGAGAAAAAAATTAAAAGTTCTCATTTTTCTTTAATCTTTATATGATACTATTACAATGTAACAAAGGAACAGCAATTACAAATACAAAAAAATGCAAAGGAGGATTATGAAAAATAAATTCTTAACAGTAGCATTGTTAGGTTGTTTGGTATTAGGTTCTTTGAGTTTTTGCTGGAAGTAAAGATTATAAAAAAAATCAAATTTCAGCCATAAAAAAAGTTCTTATAAAAGATCAAAAATAACCCCAGCAAGAGCTAAACAAATAGTATTAGCAAAAAGTTCCAGGTGCAACATTGAGAAATATTAAGGATTTTTGAGTTTGATGAAGATTCTTATGAAGGAGAAATTCATTACAGAGGTTACACTTATGAATTTGAAATCGATGCGTATACTGGAAGAATTACAGATTGGGACGTAGATAGAGATTAGAAAATAAAGAGTTTTTATGAAGAAAAAGGTCAAAGGTAAAAAGGAGTAAAGGTTACACAGGAATTTGTATACAAAAATGAAGTAACAAAAAGTAAAAAGGATAGGATTTTTTTGGTCGAATCTGAACTATGAAGAAAAAAAAGTTTTTTTAAAGTTAAGTCGATATCGATAAAAAAAGGAGTTTAGAAGGCATTATTGCCCTAAAAGAAAAAAAAGTTATTTATAGATAATTAGGTAGAAAAAAAGGATAAAGTCTAAAGAAAAATTAGATGTGTTTTGAAGAAAAAGGTCGTTATGTATAGAAAAAAAGTCAGGGAAGTTAAAAGTACAGAGGTTTTTGTTTTTAAGGAGAAATTGGGAAAAAGGTTGAGAAGAAATATAGTTTTGAAAGAAGTTATTTTTGTGGGTCAGATGTCTTTGCAAAAATGCTTCTTTTTTTAGTTATAGCAGTTATTATGAGAAAAATAAAAAAATAATAAAAAGGTGCTATGAAAACACCTTCTTAAATTTTTTTGGAGAGAAAATCAACTTGTGAAAAATTGATTTATCTTAGTTATATATAAATATAGCTAAAAATCATATTTATTTGTCTTTTGTGAATAATTATTTTTTTAAAATATTTTTCACAGACATAGTTTTATGTGAACTACTCCCACTTGTAGAAGAGGGAGCTTCTGGGAAGTATCTGCTTTTGCTAGCCAAATATATTTACTAAGCTCTTCGGACAGTCCCTGCCCTGACTATGAATATTATGCTATATAAGAGCTATTATTTCAAGCTATATTCTGCAATTCATCTTCCACTTGTAGAAGAAGGAGACTTCTTGCTAAATATTGTTAAAATTCCTTTTGGATTTGTTCAACCCATGCGTCAATTCTTTCATCTGTCAATTCAGATTGATTAACCTCATCTAGAGCAAGTCCCAAAAAAATTCTCCATCTTTTGCTGCTCTTGATTCGCTGAATTCATATCCTTCTGTTGAAGTTTTTCCAATGATTGTTGCACCAGTTTTTTGAATTTCTTCATCAATGATGGCAATTCCATCCATAAATGTATCAGAGAAAGTTCCTTGATCCCCACTTCCGAAATATCCTACTTTTTTACCGCTTAAATCTTTGCTTGCCAAATCATCAAGAACTGCTGCCCAGTCATCTTGCAAGTCTCCAAATCCCCAAGTAGAAGTACCTAAAAGAAGTACATCATAATCTTCCAATTTATCCTCATTTCCATCAATATTAAAAACTTCTGCTCCATCAATTTTTTCTGCAATTTTATGAGCAATATCTTCAGTTACTCCTGTTGTTGATCCGAAAAAAATTCCTACTTTTGCCATTTTAATCCTCCATGTTTATTAGTTTAGTTTTAAATATGCTTTTTGCACATTTATCTGCTTTTTGTATTTTTGGATAATCCTATCCTAATTTTTTTATTTCAAATCAAAGAAATGAAGTAAATTTTTTTCATATAGAAAATATACCATATTTTACTTTGATTGTCAAATTTTTTTGTATTTGAATATTTTAATAAATAATATAAAAAAACTGTAAAAAAATCTGTTAAATATGCCACATATAGTAGTCTTCCTCTGTTTTTTTGGAATGATTCTAGCTGGAATCCCTACTGCTACTGCATTATCTGGAACATCCTTTAAAACAACTGAATTTGCTCCAATTTTCACATTATTTCCAATCACAATATTTCCTAGCAGTTTTGCTCCTGTTCCAACTGTGACGTTATTTTTTAATGTGGGATGTCTCTAGTTTTGGAAGAGCTTACTCCGCCCTAGAGTTACACCGTGATAGATGACACAGTTATCGCCTATTTCAGCAGTTTCTCCAACTACGATTCCCATTCCGTGGTCAAAAAAATACTTTTTTTCCTAATTTTGCTCCTGGATGAATTTCTATTCCTGTAAAAAAACGTGAAATCTGAGAAATCAGCCGTGCACAAAAATATAATTTATGCTTTTTGAAAAAAATGGGCAATCTTTGTGATTAATAACCGCATGTAGAGATGGATAGAGAAAAACTTCTATTTTTATATCTGACAGCTGGGTCTTTTTTTCCGCTATATTGTTTATTTCGCTTACTAACCATTTAAAAAAATAATAATCACACTCCTTAAAATTTATATTTGAATTATATAATAAAAACTGTTTTTAAAAAAACAACATTTTATTGCATATTTTACTTTTTTTGTTAAATTTATAAAGGTTAAATAGTGTATAATATCTGAGTTCGGCTCTAAAAGCAGTTTTACTATAATTCTATTTCATAAAAAGTATGAAAATATGAAAAACAGGCAATTCATCCCGTTATTTTTATATAAAAGTCAGAGAATCCTTGCCCAAGTTAGTTAAGTTTCTATTAATTATAAACTGTTTCTGAATGCTTCAATTGATAAGTATTTTTTTCTCCACCATCTGGTAAAATTGCTACAACTTTTTTTACCTTTTTCCTAATTTTTTTAGCTACTTCATAAAGTCTGCTGCAATTGCACTTCCAGAAGAAATTCCGATAAATAGTCCGTTTTCCTTTGAAGCTCTTGTCGCAAATTCTACCGCTTGTTCATTAGTTACCTTTATAATTTCATCTACAAGGCTGGCATCATAGTTTCCAGGTACAAATCCTGCTCCAAGTCCTTGTTGGAAGTGTTTTCCAGGTTGTTCTCCTGATAATACTGCAGAAGTTGCAGGTTCAACGGCAAATACTTTAACTCCTGGTCTTTCTTCCTTTAATCTTTTTTTCCAACTCCTGATAAAGTTCCAGCAGTTCCGACACCTGATACGAATGCATCGATTTGAGGGAAATCATCTAAAAATTTCTTTTTGCAGTTGTTTCATAGTGTTTTGCAGGGTTTGCAGGGTTTTCAAATTGTTGAGGCAAGAAATATCCATTTTCAGCTGCTAATTTTTCAGCTTCAGCAATTGCCCCTTTCATACCTTTTGCCCCTTCAGTTAATATCAATTCAGCTCCATAAGCTGCTAAGATGCTTCTTCTTTCCACGCTCATTGAATCAGGCATTACAATTACCACTTTGTAGCCTTTTGCTTTACCGATTAATGCAAGTGCGATACCAGTATTTCCAGAAGTAGGTTCAACAATTGTTCCACCTGGTTTTAATTTTCCTTCTTTTTCAGCCTGCTTCTATCATTCCAAGAGCCGCTCTATCCTTTACACTTCCACCAATATTATATTTTTTTCAAGTTTTACATAAATATCAGCGATATTTTCATCATTTAAGAATTTTTAATTTCACCACAGGCGTATTTCCAATTAAGTCTAAGATATTTTTCGTAAATCATTATAAATTACCTCCATATTTAAATATATTTAATTTTTTTGTTTTATTAATTTGTATCTACAATTATTATAGCACTAATTTTTTTAAAATCAATAGAAAAAAATATAAATATTTTTTTAAAAATTTTTTCTTAATTCAAAAATTTTTTTAAGTTTATAGTAAATATATTTGGTAATTTAAATTTAATAATAACAAGGATCTTCCCCTTGCTAAATGTATCTGCTTAAAGTAAAAAAATAATATTAATTTTACAAGTTCATATCATCAACATTATCCAAATATTCCTTAATTTTTTTGGAATTACAAAAGCCAATGTCCCTTCTTCAAACGGATTTTTTTCAAATTAGCTGATTTCATAAGTTCAAAGAATGGTTTGCTTCCTCCAAGTTTACATAAATTCAAATAATCTTTCCATGCTTTTTTTCTCTGTTTTTCCCTTGATTTTTATCCAGAATTGGAAGGCACATACTTGAGCTAGAGTGTAGTCGATGTAGTAAAATGGCGAACTGAAAAAAATATGTCCTTGTTCTAAACCAGAAAATTCCATTTTTTTAATTCTTCGACTTCTCCGTAATCTCTTGTTGGTAAATATTTTTTTCTATTTCAATCCATTTTTTTCACGGCGTTCTTTTTGGCGTAACTTCTGGATTTTCATACACCCAGTGCTGAAATTCATCGACAGTTACTCCGTAAGGAATGAATAAAAGAGCTTCTGATAAATGAATAAATTTATATTTATCAGTATCATTTTCAAAAAACAAGTCCATCCACGGCCAAGTTAAAAATTCCATGCTCATCGAATGAATTTCACAAGCCTCATAAGATGGCCATAAGTATTCAGGAACTTCAAATCCACGGCTTTTGGTAAACTTGGAAAAGCATGTCCGGCTTCATGCGTCAAAAACATCAATATCGTGTGAAGTTCCATTAAAATTAGCAAAAATAAACGGTGCCTTATGTTCTGGAATGTAAGTGCAGTATCCGCCGCTCATTTTCCCCTTTTTAGAAAGCAAGTCAAGTAAATTATTTTCAGTCATAAATGTAAAAAATTCATCAGTTTCCTTCGATAATTCCTTATACATTGTCTTCCCATTATTTAAAATCCATTCAGGCGACCCATGCGGATCAGCATTTCCAGAATTAAATTTTATAGCTTCATCATAAAATTTAAGTTTGTCCACTCCAAGTCTTTTCCCTTGTCTTTCACGAAGTTCGGTATGTAGCGGCACAATATTTTCAAGCACTTGCTTTCTATAACTTTCTACCATTTTTGCATCATATTCAAGTCTTGATAATTGTTTATATCCAAATTCCACAAAATTTTTATATCCCATCTTTTGAGCCATTCTAGTTCTGACTTTTACAAGCGAATCATAAATGTTATCAAATTCATCTTGATTTTCAGCAAAAAACTGAGCAACTTTTTTAGCCGCTTCAATTCTTACATTTCTGTCCTTTGACTGTGTGTAGGGAACCATTTGTGACAAATTAAGCTCTTTTCCATCAAAATCTATTTTTTGCACTTGCAATTAATTTTGAATATTTACTAGATAATCTGTTTTCTTCTTGAGCATCTGGAATAATTTCAGGTGAAAATGTTTTTCAATGTATTTTTCTGCCAAATCAAATAAAAAAATTTTTCCATATTTTTTTAACAAGTTCATCTTTAAATTTTTGAATTTACAAGAGCCTTATAAAAGTCATTCGTAAACCCAAAAAGAATAGGGCTGATTTCATCCATATACTCATTTTTCCTTATCATAAAACTCATCATTTGTGTCAATGCTATGACGAACCGAAACAAGTGTCTGCATAGTTTCAATATGATTTCTCAGTTTTTATAATTTTCATCAAATGCATTAACTTGTCCTTCCACATTTTCAGCCTTTTTCAAAACTTTCTATAAGCTCCGAAAAAAATTTTTTTATTTTTTTCCAAATCCAAATGTTCATATTTGTATTCATTAAATTTCATATTTTTATATTCTCCTTCAGTTTTTCTAGTTTAATTATATCATAAAAAAATATAAATTAAGTATATTTTTATATTTTCAGTTTCAAAGATTTACTCTATGATTCTCAAACATCAAATTTATATGTTTTTTTGATAATTTATTGTTATAGTTTAAATTTTTTTAAACTTAATTTTTAAAGTTGTATTACTATAGTTTAAGTTTTATGTTCAGGAGGGCAAAAATGAGAACAATGAATAAAAAAATATGAGTATATCTAAATGTATGGATATTTGGCTAAAAAAATGAGCATAATTATATAAAGGAATCGACTTACTTTTCTTTATTTGACAATTATTGAAAAATCATTTGAAAACGTATTTTAAAAAGAAAGGTTAGTACAATTTCAAATAAGGATTTTTCAGTCTTTCGTTTTAGACAAGTTAAGTTGCGGAAGACTGGATGGCAGAGGAGGGCTGTCAAAAAAACTGTAAAAGATATGACAGTTGTGTTAAAAGTCTGTGCTGACATTTGCGATGAAGCATAAAAATTATAGACAGGATGGAATTTGAATTTAAAAATTCCTAAGAGAGAGAAAACTAAAGAAGTTGAAGTGTTTAATTTTGAAGAGAGAAGAAAGATTTGCAAGTATGTGAAAAAAATAATCTGTGTAATCAGACACTGGGAATACTTATTTGTATATGCACTGGGACTTAGAATAGGAGAAATATGTGCATTAAAGTGGGAGGATGTGGATTTAAAGACGGAAGTCATTAATATCAATCATACGATTCAAAGAATATATATCAGTACAGCTAAAAAGAGCAAAGTCATCATTTCTTCACCAAAAAAACAGAAAGCTCAAGACGTAAAATTCTATTGCCTCTGAATTAATGCCTTTATTGCAAAGCAGTTTAAATCTAACAGTGATTTTTTACGTTATTTCTGGCGAGAAAAAAATATTGAGCCAAGAACTTATAGAAAATTTTTTTCAAGAAGATGTTAAATATTTTAAAAAAATTTCAAAGCTGAAATTTCATTCGCTAAGACACACTTTTTGCAACACAAGCTATTGAAAATGACATAGATTACAAGACTGTATCTGAAATTTTAGGACATGCCTCTATTGGAATAACTTTAAATTTATACGTTCATCCTGATTTAAAAGCACAAAAAAAGAATGTCTGAACAAAAATTTTTTTAATAATTTGGTAAAAAGAATTTTAAAATCCAATTTATGAAAATGGTTAAATAAAAAAAAATAATTAAAATAAAAAAATAAAACTAAGACTTGTAGCAGTACAGCTTTTAAATAATGGTAAAATTATTTTTTTATTTATTAATTCAAAAAAATTTTTTGAAGGTTGGTTTACTTGAATTTGGGAATAAAATGTGATATACTCATACTGTAATTATTTGTAAATTATAGCAGTTTTATTTTTTGAATAAAAAAAAGGTAAAAAAATATTAAAAATTTTTGTGCAGGAACAAGGTATTATTGCTCCTGTTTTAAGGTAAAATTACTATAATGCCGAAATATTTACGGTTTATTGCCGTAATTTTTAGATCAACGGCTGTTAAGTGAGGATGAACTATGAAATTAAATAAAGATATTCGGATACGTATACTTTATATACTTATTTTATATATTATTTACAGTTTTTTTACTAGATAAATATAATTATGTAGCAAAAGTATCTGACCAATTTTATATTTATCCTGTTCATATTTATAAAATTTATATTCGGACAGCTTGATTTTTTTATGCAGAACGTTTTTAGATATAAGGACGTATTTATAACATTGGGAATTGATGTGATATTTTTCAGTTGTGCTATATGCTTTCTGGAAGCAGTTTAATATTTTTTTATATCTATTTGTTAATTTTTTTATTCCAAGTAATTTTCAGAAAAAAATAGTATGCTCCATTTATATGAAAAAAAGCAAAATGTGCTGATATTTGGTTCAAATCATATAAGGAATAATGTTCAGGAAGATATTATCAATACTCTTGACTACAATTATGTTGGATACATTTCAAACAATAAAAGCGGGGCAACAAAATATTTAATTGGAAATTATGATCAGATGGAAGAAATTATATCTAAAAAAAGGAAATTGATGTATTGGTAATTGTAAAGGATATAAAAAGTCCTGATTTTTAAAAAAATATTTGAAGCGAATTTTTTTGATTTGAAGATTAACGGACTGAAAAATAATAAATTATGAAGAATTTAACGAAGATATTCAAAAAAATAGATATAAATCAGATAAATGAAGAATGGCTTTTACAGTCAAATGGATTTGATATTTTAAGTAACGAGATGCAGAAAAATATGAAACGTGGAATGGATTTAATTCTTGCACTAACTTTAATGGTGCTTCTGTCACCACTTGCATTAATTACTGCAATAATTATTAAGATGGAATCTAAAGGACCAGTCATATTCAAGCAGACCAGAATAGGCGAAAACATGAAACCCTTCAGAGTCTATAAGTTCAGAAGCATGAGAATACACGATCCAAAAAAATATTCAAAGTACACGCTGGACAACGACACAAGGGTTACAAAATTTGGAAAGTTCATGAGAAAGACAAGGATTGACGAACTTCCTCAACTCTGGAACATCCTGAAAGGGACAATGAGCTTCATAGGCCCACGTCCAGAATGGGATATTTTAGCAAAAGACTATGCTGAAAAGATAAGCCATTACAACTTGAGACACCTTATAAAGCCAGGAATAACAGGCTGGGCACAGGTAATGTTTCCCTATGGGGAAAGCCTGGAGGATGCGAAGAGGAAGCTTGAGTATGATTTGTACTATTTGAAGCATCAAGATTTAGTTCTGGATGTTCTCATTGTGATAAAAACAGTAAAAGCTGTCTTATTTGGAAAAGGGAAATAACTAATTTAAGGAGGATTTTTATGAAAGGAATTATTTTAGCTGGTGGAAGTGGAACTAGACTTTATCCGCTAACAAAGTCTATTTCAAAGCAGATTATGCCAATTTATGATAAGCCAATGATTTATTATCCTTTATCAGTGCTTATGCTGGCAAATATAAGGGATATTCTAATAATTTCTACACCAAGAGATCTGCCATTATTTAAGGAACTTTTAGGAGATGGAAGTGATTTGGGAATAAATCTTGAATATAAAGTTCAAGAAAAGCCAAATGGGTTGGCAGAAGCCTTTCTAATTGGAGAAGAATTTATCGGCAGTGACAATGTGGCTTTAATTTTGGGAGATAATATATTTTATGGAAGCGGTTTTACAGGACTATTAGAAGAAGCTTCAACTTTAAAAAAAGGAGCAGTTATATTTGGATATCCTGTAAAAGATCCAAAAGCCTATGGAGTAGTTGAATTTGATGAAGCTGGAAAAGCAATTTCTTTAGAAGAAAAGCCAAAAGAACCAAAATCAAACTATGCAATCCCAGGATTATACTTTTACGATAATACTGTAATTGAAAAAGCTAAAAATGTAAAACCCTCAGCAAGAGGCGAAATAGAAATCACATCAGTAAATGAAATGTACCTTTCTGAAGGGAAATTAAATGTCAAAAATTTAGGAAGAGGTATAGCCTGGCTTGATACTGGTACTCATGAAGCTTTATTGGAGGCAGCAAATTTTGTGCAGACTGTACAAAAAAGGCAAGGATTTTACATCGCTTGTATTGAGGAGATTGCTTATCAAAAAGGGTGGATAGGTGAAGAAAAAAAGTGAGAGAATTGGTGAAAGTTATGATGAAAACGGAGTATGGGAAATATTTGATAGAATTAGTGAAAAAAATAAAAAAATATATTTGTTGAAAAGAGAAAACATGAAAAAAATATTCAAATATTGATGTCGACATATAATGGAGAAAAATATATAAAAGAACAATTAGATAGTATAATTTTACAAAAAGGAAATTTTGATTTAAAATTATTGATTAGGGATGATGGATCTTCAGATGAGACTATAAAGATTATTAAAGAATATTCTGAAAAAAATAGAAATGAAAGTTATTGAGGGTGAAAATATAGGAGTAAATAAAAGTTTAGAAGAATTATTCAAAAAAATGCGATACTGGATGTGATTATTTTTGCCATAAGTGATCAAGATGATGTTTGGCTTGAAGGAAAATTAGAAAATGCAATAAATAAATTGAATCAGATGAATAGTAAATTTAAACTTTTTTTGCTTCAAGGTCTTTTTGTAACTGATGAAAATTTAAATATATTTGGAAAAACACAAGATTCAGAAGGTAGAAATTCTTTTTTTATAATTCAATGGTACAAAAATATTTGTCCAGGTCATACTCAAGTTTTTTTAGTCGTGAAATTGTTTTAGAGTTGCAAAAAGAACTATAGTAGAGATATATTTATAATAGATTGGTGGATTTATCTGCTTGCTTCAGGAATAGGAGAGGTTTTTTTATAGAGAGTGTACAGTTAAAACACAGGCAACATAGATTAAATGCGAGAGGATATGAAGTAAGTTTTTTGAAAAAAATAAATCGAAGATTAAAATATTTAAGAAAGTATAAAGAGAGTCCAGTTTCTAAGCAAATAAGAGCTTTTTTTACAATATATATAAAGGGAAAATGAAACTAGAATATGAACAAGAAATAGAAAGATTTTTTTAGGAAATCAAAAAAATGTGTTTTTTTAAGAATAAAAATATATTTTGAATTGCAAAACTTTTTAGATATGGAAAAATTGAAAATAGTATTTATAAAATTTTTATATGTTTTTTTGGTAAATATAAATTATAGGAGAAAAAAATGAAAACAAAGATACTTGTAGAGTGTCCAGCTTTTAATATCATCTGTAAAAAAATAGGAGTTTTATCTGTTTTGGAAAAATAGAAAAGAATGTGAAGTTAAGTTTAAAAAGAACAATAGAAATAAATGAAAAAGATATTGTCTGGTCAGATATTGTTATTTCAGTTAGAGGTTGTGAAAGAGCTTTCGTTAAAAAAATTGTAAAAGCGAAAAATAAAGCTAAAAAGATTTACAATTATGTTTTTTTAGATGATGATTTAATAAATATACCATTAGATTTGGATTCAACTAAGTATTATAATGATAGAGAATTGAAAAAAATATAGAAAAAGTATTAGAAAAATAGTAATGTTTTATGGGCAGTTAATCCTAGAATAATTAAAAAAATATTCAAAAATTTACAATAGAGAAAAAAAGGGAATTTTATCGAAAGTTCCTATGGAGATAGAGAATGACATAGAAAGAGTAGAGTTTTCGACAAATCCCTTTAAAAAAATATTATATGCAGGTTCAATTGATCACGAAAAAAACTTTTAAAAAAAAATAATAAATCCTGTGGTAAAAAAATTTAATGATGAAATAAGTAGTGGTAAAGTTTCTTTTTACTTTTTATTGGGGCGAATCCTCATATAAAAAAAATACAAAACATTATAAATATTTTTGAAAGTTATGAGAAATACAAAAAGTTTGTTAAAGAGGGAAGATTTAGTATAGGGTTGGCACCAATAGAAATTACAGAATTTTTATAAATCAAAGTACTATAATAAATTTTTGGAATATTCTTCAATAGGTGTTTTAGGAATTTATACAAACTCTGAACCTTATAAACTAGTTGTAAGACATAATGAAAATGGAATTTTATGTAAAAAAATGAAGTTGAAAGTTGGTATAGTGAGATAAAAAAAGTAATTGATAATCCTAATAAAATAAGAAATATGATAAAAAAAGGCTCAAGAAGATTTAGTTAAAAAAATTATAATCTAAATATAGTTCAAAATGAATTATTTAAACAAATACCAGAATTATTAACATACAAAGCACCTTTAGTTGAATTAAAAAAAGTATAAAATTAAAAAGATTTAAAAATATGTTTTTTTATATGGAAAGATTAAAATTACTTATGAGAATATATGGTTTAAAAATCTATATATGTAATACCATATAGGGTATTGAAAAAGATTGTAAAAAAATAGTTAAGATATTAGGAAAGGAGATATAATAATTACTAAAATTATTATATTAAAATGAATGAAAGATTATTTTAAAGGAATATGGAAAGACAGACACATTCTTTTTTTAGTTTAGTAAAAACAGATTTAAATTTGAAATATAAAAAAATCAATGCTCGGAGTTTTATGGTCTATTTTAACTCCATTAGGGTTAGTTTTTAATAATAGGAGTTGTTTATTCCATTGTATTTGGAATGAAAATGGAAGATTTTATTCCTACTCTTTTTGCAGGATTAAATGTTTGGATTTTTTTAAGCGCTTCAGCTGATGGAGGAACCTCTTCATTTTTTTGGGAGCAGAAGGATATTTAAAACAAAACAAATGTTAATGCTCAAATTTTTTTCCAATCAGGAATGTATTAGTGAATTTTATGAATTTGGTATATAGTATAGTGGCTTTTATTTTTAATATATGCTTTTTTTGAAACCACAAATGTTTAATTTTAATATGCTTATGATAATACCAGGATTAGTTATAATTTTGTTATTTGCAATATCACTTTCTAATATAGCAAAGAGTAATAAATTTAAATATAAGAGATTATCAACCATTTCAATCTTTAATTTTTTTCAAGGATTATTTTTATGCTACACCAATAATATTTCCTGCAAAAAAATTTTTAGAAGAAAAAGGGTTTGGACTTTTGTATAAGATAAATCCTTTTTATTATATGATAGAAATTACTAAAACTCCATTATTGGGTGAAAATATTCCACATATTGGAATATATCAGAAAGCAATTTTTGTAACACTAATTTCTTTTAATTTTTAAGTATCTTTTTAGTTGTAAAATCTAAAAAAAGGTATTGCATTTAAATTATAAAAAGAAAGTGAGAAAATAAAATGAGTCATATAATTTTTAAAAAGATGTAAATTTATATTTTAAAACTAAAAAGAGAGAAACGAATAAAAGATTTTTCTTGTAAAAGGAAGTAATAAATTCAATAAATTTTTCTCAAGAGGGAATTATTCATGCCATAAAAAAATATGAATTTAGAAATAAAAAGAAGGTGAAAGAGTTTCCATAATAGGTCATAATGGAGCAGGGAAAAGTACATTTTTAAAAAAATGATTTCAGGTATATATCCTCCAACAAATGGTATATTAAATGTTTCAGGAAAATATCAAGTATGTTTGAATTATCTACGGGTTTCGAAATGGAATCATCTGGCTGGGATAATATTTATTTAAGAGGGTTGATGTTAGGAGAAACTCCGAGTAGTATAAAAGAAAAAATGAAAGAAATTGCAGAATTCTCTGAACTTGGAGAATTTTTGGATATGCCAGTAAAGTACTATTCTTCTGGAATGTTTGTTCGTTTAGCTTTTTCAGTTTCTACTGCTATAAAACCTGATATATTACTATTGGATGAAATAGTTGCAGCAGGAGATGCTTCTTTTTTAAAAAAAGCAGAAAAGAGAATGAATGAAATGATAGATGTTGCTAAAAATAATGGTGTTAGTTACACATTCTATGAAAACTGCAAAAGATTTGACAAATAGATGTTTATGGTTTGAAAAAAAGGTAAAATTGTAATGGATGGAAAACCAAAGGAAGTTATAAAAAGAATATTTAAAAAAAACATGAAGGAGTAGTAATGAAAGTAAAAAGTATATTACAAGGTAATTCAGAGTGGATTCAAGGGAATGACGATGATAATTCAAAGCCTGTAGTTTCTGTTCTTCTTCCAACTTTTAGAAGGGCAAGGATGGATATTTTTGAAAGAGCAGTGCGATCAGTTTTTAAAACCAAACATTTAAAGAATTGGAACTAATTATTATAGATGATGCTTCAACAGATGGGACAAAAAGATTTAATAGAATATTTTTATGAAAAACAGATTCGAGAGTGCATTGTATAAGACATAAAAAAAATGTTGGATTACCAGCAATAAGTGAATATGAAGGATATATGAAAGCAAGAGGTAAATATATAGCTTTTTATATTTGATGACAATGAATGGGAAAAGGATTATATATCAAAAAAACTATACCTTTCATGGTTAGAAATAAAGTGAAAGCTTCTTTTGGTATAGTTAAGTTATATTATGGTGAAAAAGATGATGAGTTTGTTTCTTTAGGAGAAGAAAATGCTAATGATATAAATAGAACAAATTTTATTGGAAATGCGGGAGTTATATTACATAGAGAAGTAATAGAGAATGTAGGACTGTATGATCCTCATGTTTCTATAAAAAAAGACTGTGTGATTGGGATTTGTGGAGAAGAATATTTCAAAAAAATATAATATTGAGTTTACAAATATAAATGCAAGTTCAGAACATGGTTTTTAAACTACATGATTCTTTAGGAAATACTGAAAATTTAGACTCATGGGTTAGTTTAGAACAAATGAGCTTAAAAAAAGAAATAACTTATTGTTACCTAAGAATTTTTTTAGATTATGATATTTTTTTGAGATAAATGATAATAATACAGATTTATTTATTGATACTTTAAAAAAATGAGGTAAAAAAATATACTAAAAAAATATTGGTTTAATAAAAAAATATGGAATTTTATAGTAAATTTTTAGAAATCAAAAAAAGAAACAAGGAATGTAAAAAGATTTATAGTAGTTTCTGATTTTTTTGATGCAACATTAAATGTTTCTTTTTTTAGATATGTTAAAATTTCTGATAATATAATTTTTTTAGATTTGAAAATACTAATTCTTTAACAAAAAGAAGCTATCATTTATTCAGATGCTATTATATTTATGAGGAAGATAAAAGACTATATAAATATAATAGAAATATGTGAAAAAGAAAAATATACCGTATTATTATTATATAGATGATAATTTTATTGTATTAAATGAATGTATCCAAAAGTTGGAAATAAATGTTAGCAAAAAAAGGAAAGGAAAGAGATAAAAAAAATTTTTCAAATGAAACAAAAAAATTTAAAATTTTATAATTTTAATAAAATTTTTTTGTAGCACAGACATGTTAAAGGAGTTTTTTTATAAAAAAATGAGATATGTTTAGATTCAGATGTTAAAGTTTTAAATCCAATTATTGATTTTTGATAATATTTTTTTAATCCTGTATTGGAGAAGAAAAGTGTAACTATAGCATTTATGGGTGGAAATTTTAGAATTAAAAATTTTTAAAAAGAAATTATATTACCAGCTATTATAAGATTATCAGAAGAAATGAAAGTAACATTTTGTTATCCTAAGAATAAAAGTGAAGATTTAAAAAAATATATAGAAAAAAATGCGAATATAAAATTTATAGAGATTGAAAAATCATTATCTCTAATAAAGATATTAAGAAAATTTGAAATAAATAATATAGATATATTAATACATTGTGGTGAGGAAATGGAAAATAATAAATATAAAACGGAAAAATTCTCTCTTGAATGCGGTTCAATTAGGAGCTGTTTTATTAACAAGTAATATAGAACCATATAAAACAGTTTTTTTAATAGTCAGAAAGAATATATTAGAATTGATAATAGTATAGAAAAATGGTATTCAAATTTAAAAAGAAGTATCCCAAAATAAAAAAATGCGAAAAAGAATTGTACATGAAAGCATATAATTATTGTAAGGCAAAAATATTCAGGTAAAAAAAGAAAGAGATATTATGTGACATTGCAATGAGTATACCAAAAAAATGAATATATTGATTTTTATAAAGAGATACAAAAGTTTTTTTATTCAGAAGATCAGAAAATAGATACAAATTCTACAGAAGATGTTTTTATTAAAAAAATAGGGTATTAAATTTTTTTCAGGTCTTATAAAAGATAAAAAAAGTTATAATATAAAGTGTAATATTAAAGAAATGAAAAGATTAGGATTGTTATTAGCTTCATATGGAGAACCATTGGGATATTTAATAGTAAGAATAAAAAAAGAAAAGGTCATATTAAGAGAATGTTCTATTAGATTGGAAGATTTTTGTAAAAAGATGGTTGGACTTATGTAGATTTTTGATCCTATAAAAAGAGTGTTTAAATAAGATATTTACCATTGAATTAGAATTTTTTTATGAAAAAAAGGTTCTGTAATGATGGGAGTATTTGAAAATACAGGAAAAAAAGAACTTTTAAATATAAATTATTAAATAAATTAAGATATCCTGCAAAAAGGTTTAGATATTTTATGTGTAGATTGTAAATAAAAAAATTTAGTAACTCTTTTTAAGAAAGGAAAAATTCTATGAGAAGTAATTTTCAACATAAATTTGAAGATATTATTTTTAAAATCGTTGGAACAAAAAAATATAGAAGATTTAAGAATTTTTGAGAAATAAAAAGAAAAATAGAAAAATGTTTTATATACCAAAATGAAATAACAAGAGAAGAACAAGAAAAATGGTATAAAAAAACTATTTAAAAAAAGAAAATGATATAATGTTTTTCTGCTTTTTATAAGTGGAGTTTTAGAAAAACCAATAGGGTATGCAAACTCTATATAATATTGATAAAAGTAGTAAGAAATGTGAATTTGGTAGAATAGTAGTTGATAAAAAGCAGAATTTCTAAAAAAAGGAATTGGATATCAAATAACAAAATGTTTGTGCGAGATAGGTTTTTGAAAAGTTGGGATTAGAACTGATATATCTGGAAGTTTTTTTCTGATAATATTCCAGCAATTAAAAACTTATTTAAAAAGCAGGATTCATTGAAAAAAATAGATATAAAAAAAGAAGATAAAGAAATAATTTATATGGAATTATACAAATAAATTATCAAAAAAATTAAATAAATAAGAAATTTGGAAGGAGAAAAAAAATGGCAATACAAGTATTAAAACCAAAATATCATGTAGAGGAATGTTTAAATGAAATTAGAGAATGTCTTGAAATTGGATGGACAGGAATGGGATTTAAAACTGTTGAATTTGAGAATAAATGGAAAGAATACACAGGACATAGAAATGCTCATTTCTTAAATTCAGCAACTGTTGGATTACATCTTGCAGTAGAGATTTTGAAAAAAAGAAAATGGATGGAAAAATGGAGATGAGATAATCACAACTCCTATAATATTTGTTTCAACAAATCACGCAATTTTATATGAAAAATTAGTACCGAGATTTGCAGATGTTGATGAATATTTATGTTTAGACCCTGAAGATGTTAAGAGAAAAATAAATAGTAAAAACAAGAGCAGTTATTTTTTTGTTGGTTATGGTGGAAGAGTAGGAAGATTAAAAGAAATTATAAAAAAATATGTAAAGAAAATAATTTAAAATTAATTTTAGATGTCGCGCATATGTCAGGAACTAGAGTTGATGGTGTTGTTCCGGGAACATGGGATGGTGTTGATGTAACAGTTTATTCTTATCAAGCAGTTAAAAATTTACCTACAGCAGATAGTGGAATGATTTGCTTTTGCAAATGATGAATATGATAAAATTTGTAGAAAAATTAACTTGGTTAGGTATCAATAAAGATACTTATGCAAGAAGTGGAGATAAAGGAACATATAAGTGGAAATATGATGTAGAGTATTTAGGTTATAAAGATCATGGAAATTCGATAATGGCAAAGAATTGGATTAGTAGAATTAAAAATATTTAGATGAAGGAAATGCTTATAGAAGAGAATTAGTAAAAAGAATACAATAGTTTGTTTGAAGGAAGCGATAAAATAAATATTGTAAGAGCACCTAATGAAGATGAATGTTCTTTCCATATATATGAAATAGAAGTGGATGACAGAGATGGACTTTTTAGAATATTTACAAAAAAATGATATTTATCCAGGAGTACATTACAGAGATAATACAGAATATGAAATGTATTCATATGATTATGGAAAATGTCCGAATGCTCACAGAGTATCACAAAGAATTTTAACATTACCTTTGCATTTGTGGCTTACAAAAAGAAGATGTTAGACATATTGCAACAAAAAGTATTAGAGTTTGTGAATAAGTAAAATTTATAGAAAAATAGAGAAAAATGTGTTTTAATACTATTTTTTTCTCTTAATTTTTATATGAAAAATATATAGTTTGAGGAGTTAGTAACAAAATGATGCATAAATTTCATAAAAAAATATAATACTATTAGTATTCTCAATATTTTTTTATCTTTTTTTGGATTTTTCCCTAGTTAATAAAATAGTATTACATCTATTACCTAAAGAGAAAATAATAATTTCATCTTATGATAAAAATGACAAGGAAGTAATAATTATATAACATTATTAGAAAAAGAAGAAAGTTATAAATTTTATAATTTGAAGACATCTTTTTAGAGAATAAACATAGAGAAGCGATAAGTTATAATGGAGTGGGTGAGAATGGTTATTCACTGGAAGCAGTTCATTTAAATAGTCCGACAAATGAATTTACGTTAGAAGTAAAAAAAAGCACCAAATACTAAAAATAACTTTTTTTATAAAATAGGAATAAGTGATAAAATTTTTAGTAAAAATCTAAAAAAATAGTCAAGTTTTTGGATATTAGTCTTTATAAAGCAGAAGATATAATTGATTATTTTTCCTTTTCAAGAAAGTAAAATTTTAATAATATACAGTTCAATATTTTTATTTATTATTTAGCATAGTAATATTTTTATATAATAAAAATCTATATGTTTAGTTGTAGAAAAAAATAAAAAGTAAAAAAAGTACAAATTAAATTCTTTTTATGAATATACCCCTCTAAAAAAATAGTTTTATTAATTTATGGATTAATAGTGTTGTATGTTAGTGTTCGATTTTTTTCATAAATAAATTGCCAAAAAGTCGACCTATTGAAGGGAGCAGATGAGAATTATTATTGGAAATTGGGAGGATATTTAAAAAAATCGAGATTTTGATAGTTTATATAAAGATACATATGTTGTTAGAGGTTATGTAACTTATGTATTAGTCGCATTTTCACAAATAATAGGTGATGTTTTTTTCATATTCAAAAATTAAGCCGATGGATATATTATTTAATCAATAATATGTTTATTTCATTGTTATTAGGGTATATATTACCAGAATTATATAGAAAATTAAATAATAAAAAAAGTTAAAAAAATTATCAAATATTATTATTATTCATAATATTTACAATATTCTGAAAGCAAAGATACTACACAGTATTATCAGATTTTTTTAGGTATAACATTTTTTTGTTATGGTCAATTTTAAATTTTTTTAAATTATATTAGTTATCATAAAAAAAGATATGCTATTTTTTTACTGGAATATTTTTTTAGCTATTGCATCATTGTATAGACAAAACTATAAATTAGGAGTATATTTAATAATATTATTGTATTTTTATAGATATGGGATATAGCTATTTAAAAAAATAAAAAGTTTTCTAAAGATGAAAAAAATCGTTTTTATTATATTTTATTTTAGGAATAGTGTTAGTTTGTCTTCCTCAAATAAAGATAAATTATGAAAAAGATCACATTGGTTTATTTACTTTTTGATAGAAAAAGGATCGTGGTCATATGAAATAAATCATGATTTAACAAAAATCAAATGAGACGTTAGCTGATGAATTGATGAATGATAGTTTAACACATTCATTTATTGGATGGCCGTATGCAAAACCTGATGTAACTGCACAAAAAAATAAAGAAAAAAATTTTTTTCTGGTAATGTAGACACAAGAATTTCATTTATGCAAGGAATTTCAGCATATACAGTTAATCCAATAGATTCTTTAATAATAATTGGTAAAAAAATATTTTTTTAGGATTAAATATAAAAACTCCAGATGTTTACCCTGAATCATCATATAAATCAAATTCAAGTTCTTATATTTTTTTCTTTATTAAATTATTTTTATAATTGCCACATCTTTTTATTTTTATAGGTAATAAAAAGATAAAGAAAATTTTATTTTCTAAAAAAAGAACTAATTTTAGGTAGTGTTTTGATTTTTATTATATATTCTACCGCAGTTGTTGTTCCATGTGGAATGGAGATATTATATCATGTTATATTTGATGAGTTATTATATTTTTCTTTTTAAAATAGAAGAATATTTAAAAAAAATAAAGAAAAATAATAAAATAGATTACTTTAAATTTATAACTATAAGTATTTTTTTATGTTGTTTTTTTATTAAATTCATTTTACTATGATATGATTTAAAATTTATAGAAGGGGTATAGCTAAAAATGAAAATAGATATAATTTTTTTCCGGTATTAAATGAAGAAAAATAGATTAAGAAATGGAGTACATCAAACAGTAGAATACTTAAAAAAATCAAAATTTTTCTGATTATAGGATATTAATTGCTGATAATGGTTCAAATGATTCAACAGAAAAAAAATAGCATTAGAATTATCAAAAGAAAATGAAAAAAATAGAATATATTAAAATTTCAGAAAAAGGTGTAGGATTAGCTTTTAGAGAAGGAATAGAAAAAAATCAAAAATTTGAAATAGTAGGTTATATGGATATTGATATATCTACAGATATTAATAGTCTTGATAAAGTATATGAATTATTTTTAATAAATGAAAAAAATAGATGTTATAACAGGAAGTCGTAATATGAAAGAATCAAAAAGTGTACGGACGTCCATTTATAAGAACCTTAACATCAAAAAAATTTTTAGGGTACATAATCAATCTTTTATTAGGAACCAGTCTGAAAGATTATATGTGTGGTTTTAAATTTTTTTAGACGAACAGAATTGATAAAATTAATGTCAAAAAGTTTCTAATGAAAAAGGATGGTTTTACTGTGCTGAATTATTAATCTATGCTGAATGGAATAAATATGGAGTATATGAATTACCAGTTATATGGATAGATGAAAGAGAACATAGTAAAGTAGATAGTCAAATTTTTTTAAATTAGCAAAAAAATTATTTGAAACATATATTTAGATTGCTAAAAGCAAAGAGAGGTAAATAAAAAAATGAATAAAATGTTAGTAGGTTACACAGGTTTTGTGGGAAGTAACATATATGCAAAAAGTAATTTTGATGGACTATATAACTCAAAAAAAATATACAAGAAGCATATGGGAGAAATCCAGATTTATTAGTTTATTCAGGATTAAGAGCAGAAAAAGTTTTTTAGCAAACACTGCTCCTGAAAAAGATTTAGAACTTATTCGTGAAGCTGAAAGAAATATTAAAAAAATAAATCCTAAAAAAATTAATATTAATTTCAACAGTTGATGTTTTGAAAAATCCAATTGATGTTGATGAAAAATGCTGAAATAGAAATAGAAGGATTGCAAGCTTATGGATATAATAGGTATCAATTAGAATGTTGGGTAAGAGAAAATTATCCAGATGCATTAATAATTAGATTACCTGGATTATATGGTATCAACTTAAAGAAAAAAATTTTTATATATGATTATATAAATGTTATACCAAGTATGTTAAAAAAAGAAAAGATGAAAGAATTATTATTAAAAGATAGTGAACTAGAAAAATTACTACAAATTAGAGGATAATGGATTCTATAAATTAAATAATATAGATGAAGAACAAAAAAGAATTAAGGAAAAAAATTAAAAATATTCAATTTACAGCTCTTAATTTTTACTGATAGTAGAAATGTGTATCAATTTTATCCATTAGAAAGATTATGGGATGATATTCAGATATGTATAAAAAAATAATATAAAGTTATGGCATCCTGCAACAGAACCTATTTCAACTAGTGAATTATATAAGTTTCTCACAGGAAAAAAAATTTTGAAAATAAGATATTAGATGAATCAATAAAATATGACTTTAAAAACAAACTATTTTAAAGAATTTAATGGAAATAACGGGTATATAATGAATAAAAAAAAGAAATTTTTAGAAGATATTAAAAAAATTTGTTAAAAAGAGAGTGAAGTTATAAAAAGGAGTAAAAATATGAAGTTATCAATTTCCAATATAGCTTGGGATGCATCAAATGATGAAAAAAATTTATACAATGATAAAAAAAATATGGATTTGAAGGATTAGAAATAGCACCAACAAAAAAATTATGGGAAAAAAATCCATATGAGAAGTTAGAAGAAGCTGGAATTTGGAAAAAAAGAAATACAAAAAAATATAATTTTAAAATTTCATCAATGCAATCAATTTGGTTTGGAAGAATTGAAAATTTATTTGATTCAAAAAGAAGAAGAAGTTTTTTTTGATTGATTATACAAAAAAAGCTATTGATTTTTGCAAAATATAATTGAATGTAAGAATTTAGTATTTGGTTCTCCTAAGAATAGAAATATAAAACGATGGGAAAAAAATAGTGAAGATCAAATAAGAATTTTTTTGAGATATTAGGGGAATATGCTCATAAAAAAATACAGTAATAGGAATGGAAGCAAATCCTAAAAATATATAATACAAATTATATTAATGATACAAAATCAGCATTAGAATTAGTAAAAAGGTAAAAATCAAAAAGGTTTTTTTACTGAATTTAGATTTAGGAACTATGATTTCAAATAATGAAGATTTATTAAAAAGTATTAAAAGGAAATGTGGAGTATATAAATCACGTTCATATTAGTGAGCCATGGTTAAAAATTATAGAGAAAAGAGAGATTCATAAAACTTTGAAATATGTATTATTAGAAGAAAATTATAAAGGCTTTATTTCTGTTGAAATGGCAAAAAGTTGATGATATAGAAAAGATTGAAGATATAATTATATATGTTAAGGAAATCTTTGGATAAATTTATAGAAAATATAATAATAAATTGAGGAGGAGTATTCTAATATAAAATTATATTTGAAGAATTAAATATGGAAAAATATGATAAAATAATAATAGGCTCAGGAATATATGGAATGTATCGTCGAAAAACGGAGTTTAGAAAAAAATCCTAATGAAAAAAAGTATTGATAATAGAAGTGGAGAAAAGAACCATTTAATAGAGGTTCTTATGTTAATCAGGCAAGACTTCACAATGGTTATCATTATCCAAGAAGTTATTCTACAGCATCGAAATCTGCAAAAATATTTCAATAGATTTTTATAATGATTTTTAAAGAGGGATTAATGATAAATTTGAAAAAAATTTATGCAGTGGCATCTGATTATAGTTGGACAAATGGTGAACAATTTCAGAAATTTTGTGATAATTTAAATGTAAAGTGTGAAGAAATTCCATATTTTAATAAGAATACCATTGATAAAGCATTCTTAACAAAAAGAATATTCATTTGATGCGAAAAATAATTGGAAAAAAATGTTATACGAAGAGTTGATAAAATTAGGGTGTAACTTTAAATTTGAGTCTAAAAATAATGGAAATAAAAAAAGAAGAAAAAGAGTATATATTTAAAAACTTTAAATGAAGAAATATATTCAGCGCCATTTGTTTTAAATGCAACTTATGCAGGGATTAATAAAGTACATAATTTATTAGGATTTGAATATTTACCAATAAAATATGAATTTTTGTGAAGTAATTTTTATGTGAAGTTTCTGATAATATTAGAAATGTTGGTTTGACAGTTATGGATGGACCATTTTTTTCCTTGATGCCGTTTGGTTTGACAGGTTACCATTCGATAACAACTGTTTCAAGAACACCACATTCTACAAATTATGAAAAATTACCACCATATGATTGTGGAGGAGATGAAGAAAAAAAGAAACATCCTGAGCATTCAAAAAGGTTGTATTCATTGTGGGATTTTTTTCCTAAAAGTGCATTTGAAGAAATGGTTCAAATTGCTAAAAAATATTTGAGAGAAGATATAGAGATAACGTATATTAAATCGTTGTACACAATTAAACCTATTTTGGTAGCTTCTGAGATAGACGATTCAAGACCAACAATTATAAAACAATATTCTCAAAATCCAGACTTTTTATACGGTATTTTCTGGGAAAAATAAATACAATTTATGATTTAGATGAAATTTTTATAGTATGGAGAAGAATAATGATAAAAAAATTTAGAACAGAATTATATATCAATTGTTTTTAGTTATAAATGATGATAACAGTCAAGTAGAAAAGAAGATAAAAAGAAATAAAGGAAGTCTTAAATAATAATTTTTAAAAAAATAGTGAAATTGTAATAGTGGATAATACGACTAAAATAGATTCTCTAGAGTCATTAAAAATCTTTAGATTTTTAAATATACAGAAATAAAATTACCAATAAAACACAGAACTCAGCAGGCGTTAAATGCAGGAACAGCAATAGCAATAGGTGATTATGTTGTTGAAATAGAAGATATTTCATTTGATATTGATTATAATAAAATAATAGAAATGTATAAAAAAAGTCAGGAAGGGTACGACTTTGTATTTTTTTAACACCCTAAAAAAATTAAGAAAATCTTCAAAGATATTTTTATAGTATTTTAAATAGATATTTTAAAAAAATTCATTTAATGAGGATATTAGTTCTTCTGTTATGACTTTATCTTCAAGAAGAGGACAAAATAAAGTTTCAGAAGTAGGGAAAAAAAGTTATAAATAGAAATGTAGCCTATGTCCTTTTCTGGGTTAAAGAGTTTTTTTCCATAATAACAGATATAAACTATAAAAATAAAAAGATCTTTTTCAGAAAAACATGACATTAATGTTTGATACTTTAATTTATTATACTGATGCAATTACGATACTTACTCAAAGAATAGCTTTTTTTCTTTTTTAATACTATTTGGGATAGGAGGAATATATAGTTTTGTATTAAAAAAATATTTTTTTAATACAATTGAAGGATGGGCTTCGTTATTTGTAGTTTTTAAGTTTAGGTTTTTTTGGTATATTTTCAATATTGAGTATAATTGTTAGATATTTACATCATATATTAAAGAATTCATTAAATTCAAAAAGATTATATTTATAGAGAAATTAATAAGAAATAATTTTGAGGAGATTAAATGAATATTTTTAAAAAAATCTTAAATAAGGAAACATTTCTATATTTCATTTTTGGAATACTTACAACAATTGTAAATATAGTTAGTTTTTTTCTTTTTAATAAGCTATTTAATTATAAACTATCAAATATAATAGCATTTATTTTTGGCAATTGTATTTGCATATATAACAAATAAAGTATATGTTTTTGAATCAAAAAAAGAAGAAAAAAAACAGAAATAATAAAAAGAATTTATATTTTTTTATAGGCTCAAGATTATTTACTTTTTATATTAGATATGCTGTTAATGATTTTTATTTATAGAAATTTTTATTTATAAATGTTTTAATTTCAAAAATAATAATTAATGTCATTGTTATAATTCTAAATTACATATTAAGTAAAAATTGATTTTTTTAAAAAAATAAAAAAATTTTTTTAAAAGTAAACATATAAAATTATAGAAGTTTTTATTAAATATTTTTTTCAGAAAAATTTTATTAAGGAAAGATTAAAATCGTAGTTATGAAAAACTCTTAGAATGATAGAAAGTTTTAGTTTTTTTGAAGATTTATCAATTGCATTTAATATTGCAATTTATGAATATAAAAAGAAAAAAACAAAAAAATTATATAATATATTTTTAAATTTTTTTATGTTCAAAGTGCAATAATAATGATAAAAAAAGTAAACAAAAATTTATATTATCTTTTTCTAAAGAAGTTTATATTTATTTATTAACTGATATAAAAAAAATTTTTTTATAACTAAATCTCTTATGGATTACAGATAGGATGAAAATAATTAAATAGGTAGAAGTATGAACTGGAAAAAAATTAATATTTAAAAGATATTTTTTTATGAAGAAAATTAAAAATTAATAAGAAAAAAATTTATGAAAAAAACAAATCAACTTTAGAAAAAGAATTGTAATAAGATAACAGATATGAAAAAAATATGGAATTAAAAAAATATAGCATTAATATGTCTTTAAAAAAAGCAATTATCTTTATTATTGAAAGGATGATTATGAAAAATATTGTTAACAGGTTCAAATGGTCAATTAGGTCATGATTTTTAAAAAAATATTTGATAAAAAGTAATATAGAATATATAGCAACAGATTGCAAGGAATTAGATATTACAAATAACATGGAATTAAAAAGAATTTTTTTCAAAAATAAAAAGTATTACCCATGTGATAAATTAGTCTGCATATAATGATGTAGATAAGGCTGAAACAGACAAAAACGTCTGGTTGCTAAATGCTAAGGCACCGAAAAAAATTATCTGAAATTTCTAAGAAAATTGGAGCAATTTTTGTTACTTATTCAACAGATTTTTGTGTTTGATGGAAAAAGAAAGTTCATTATAATGAAAAATGATGAAGTAAATGGGCTTTTCTGAATATGCAAAAAGCAAAAAAATAGCTGGTGAGAAATTTGTTTTGGAAAGTTATAACAAAAGTTTTGTGGTCAGAACTTCTTGGATGTTTGGTATGGGAAATAGCAATTTTGTTAAGCAAGTAATTAATTGGAGTAAATTAAGAGATATTTTAAACATTGTTGATGATCAAGTGTCAGCTCCTACTTATTCAGTAGATCTTGCCGAGTTTTCATGGAAATTGATCCAAACTGGAAAATTTGGATTGTATCATATTACAAATGATGGAATTGCGAGTAAATATGACCAAGCGAAGTATGTTTTGGAAAAAATTGGTTGGAAAGGAACGTTAGGAAGGGCTAAAACGGTTGATTTTAATCTTCCTGCAAAACGGCCGGCTTATTCAAAATTGGATTCCAGCAAGATAGAAAAGTTACTAGGAGAAAAGATTCCTACATGGCAGTCAGGAATTGATAGATTTCTTGAAGAAATGAAGGAAACTGGAGAACTGTAAAAAAAATAAGGAATATTTCTTGTAATTAATACTAAATCCTAAAAATGAAAGTTGTATTTTAACAAGGGGGCTTGGCCTCTTAATTAGTCAACTGTTTAGATGGGAAATAGTATATAAGAGATATTCCTTTTTATTTTTTTGATTTTTATAGAACTTTAAATTCCAACGAAGAAAATTTCAGTTCATCACTATCTCCTCTAGCAATAATTGAAATTCTGCCTCTTCTATCTACACGTAAAAATCTATATTCCTTTTCTGAAAATTTTCCATTTTTTTCTGAATTACTATTTTTTTGCCTTTCAAATAACTGTTTTTCATTTACTATGTGCAATATACTTTCCCATTCTCTGTTTAAACTATGGAATTCATTTTCAAAAAGTTGAAACGATTTCTTCTATTATGTTTTTGTACCGAGTGTTTTTTTCCTGTAATTTCCACAAGTGCGATTGCTTTTTTTCACGGAATATTCCAAAAATCGGTGTTGTTGATGTTTATTCCAATACCGATTATTATGTGATCTCTTACTTTTTTTCACAAAGAATTCCGCATATTTTTTTGTTTTTCATAATAAATGTCGTTTGGCCATTTGAAAGTCAGCTTTTTCTTTATTTTTCTATATAATTTTTTTAGTACTTTATAGACAATATATCCTGTAAAAAAATTGTAATTTTTTTCATCTAGTTCATAATTGTCATTGACACCGAAGGAAAAAGAGGGCAGCACCTTCGCTTGAAATCCATGTGCTGTCTCTTTTTCCTTTTCCATCTGTCTGTTTTTTTGCTACGATTACTTCAAATTCTTCGATTCTTAGCTGTCGTCGTAAATATGTATTTGTTGAATTTATTTCATCAAAAAAACTTAAATTTCAAAGCTGTACCTCTTTTCTGCTTATTATGTTTAAAAATTTAATTTTGTAATTAATTAACTTAATCTTGGGAATATGAATACTCCATAAACTGGGCCTGCATGAGCTCCTATTACCGCTCCGATTTCCCTATTTAATATCAATGAGTTAATTTTTTTGGATTATTTTTCCACTTCTGAATAAATTCTTATAACATTTTCAAGTTCAGTTGGAGTTCCGCCCCATCCGCTCATAAGTACGATGCTTTGTTTTTTACTTTCACGTTCAATATATTTTTCAATGTATTTTTGTGCATTGCGTTCACCAAGAACTTTTTTCTCAACTGTAACTTCCCCTTGATTTACAGTCAAGATAGGTTTTCATGTTCACTGCTCCAGCTATTGTTGAACTTGCCTTTTCCAATTCTTCCACCTTTTTTTCAAGATATTTCAAGTCTGGAATAATCATAAGAAGCTTACCTTTAGTTCTAAAGTTATTTACCCAGTTGATAATTTCTGTAAAACTTTCTCCCCTTACTGATTTTCCTGCCGCTCCCAGCACAAGGAATCCTTGCAGTAACGAAGCTCCTAAACTGTCGATTAATTCTATGTCATTTTCTCTATTTGTAAGACTTCTTCCAACTTTTGCCGCTTGTATTGTTCCGCTTAATTTTGATGATGGATGTATTGAAATAATCTTTTTATATCCTTTTTCAAATAACTTATTATAGGCATTTAAAAAGTCTTGCGGTGATGGCTGAGATGTCTTAATTCTCGCATTATTATCCAACATTTGATGCCAGAATTCTGATTTTGAAATTTCTACACCATCCTTATAAAGTTCCCCATTTATATCAATTCTTAAAGGAACTACCTTTATTGGAAGCCCTTCGATGTCTTCATCTGTCAAATCTGATACAGAATCTGTTAAAAATAGCAATTTCAGGCATATTTGGATCTTTATTTTTCAATATACAAGTAATAATAGTAATTTTCCTGATTTCCATTAATATTTGCAGTTTTTCAATCCTGCCAGTTTTTTTCTTCAATACTTTTTTTGTGAAGCTTCATCCTTTTCATTTCCGCTTACAACAACTGCAGTTATTGTATTTTTTTAGTTATCAAGTCATCTAATATTGCATCTGCCACTTCTTTTTAATGATTTTTTTGCATATTTTATTTTTCCCGTTTACAAGCCCGATAAAGTCATCTTTTTCTATTGACAAGTCTTCAATTTTTGTATCTCTTACAGCCTTTTGTAATTTCCACGGAATAGTTTCTGAAGTCGCTTCTTTTAACTCATCAATGTCAGTATCTTTATTTCTTAGAAAAATAATATCCGTCAAGCATTGTTTTTTTGTATCTAGAACAACAACTGTTTTTTTAGATTTTTTTCAGTCGCCATTTTTTTGCTGTTGTAATTACATTTTTTTATTGTTTGGAAGAATGTAAACATTTTTCCTTTTCAGTTTTTTTCCAATGGCATTCAATATTTCCTGAACACTTGGATTTTTTTACTTTGTCCTCCCAAGATTACCACATCTGCACCAAGTTTTTAAAAATTCATCCTTCAAATTTTTCAGAATCCGCCAAAATCACAAAGGCTGATTTTGTTTTTATCAATTTTTTTATTTGCAAAAAAATCTTTGCTTCATCCTTTTTCACTGAAAAATTTGCAAATTATCGTGCTGTAACTTCATATTTTCCACCTTCATTTTTTCCAGCGGTCCATATTCCAATGCGATTTCAATCGCTTTTCCAGGATGGTTTGTATGAATGTGAGTCTTAAACTTTTTAGAAGTTTGTGCAAATACAGCAGAATCTCCCAATTCCAGCACACGCTTTTTTTATATTCATCTGTATCAAAGTTACCATTTAAAATGATAAATTCAGTACAGTATTGAAAATGTATGCTTTCAGGATCATGATTAATATTTGCTATTGTCTTGTCAAATTCATTTTCCTTAACTTGAGCCTTTTGCAATTCAGCTAGCAGGTTCAATTCAGTTGTAACCTTATAAAATCCCTCAAAAAAGAAAAACAGCCCTTTTCCACCAGCATCAACTACTCCAGCCTCTTTCAATTTTGGAAGCAGTTCAGGCGTTTCATCCACAGCCTTTTTTTCCCAGCCTCTACAATCTCCTTCAAAAATGCCACCAAATCTTCAAATTTTTTTCAGCACATTCTGTAGCCTTTTCAGAAATTTTTCTAATAACCGTAAGCATTGTCCCTTCAACAGGTTCACTTACAGCATTATAAGCAGTTTCCTTTGCGCTCACAAGAGCTTCTGCCACATCTTTTGGTAACAGCTTAACTTTTTCACCAATCCCTCTTAAAAACCCTGTGATTACTTGTGACAAAATTGTCCCTGAATTTCCACGAGCTCCCATCAACACAGCCTCTTCAACTACATCTATAAGCTGAGGCATTTTTTTATTTTTTTCATCTGTCTTTTCTTCCAGATCATTTATCATCGAATTTAATGTCATTGACATATTACTCCCAGTATCTCCATCAGGAACTGGATAAACATTCAGTTCATTTAAAAAGCTCCTCATGTTTTTGTAACCCATTTTCCACCGCCAATAAACACTAATTTTAGCCTTTTGGCATCCAAATATTTTATTGCCATTATTTCCTCCTAAAAATAATTTTTTTATATTTTCTGATTATTTTTTATTTAATTAATAAATCCATTCTAAATCTATTTCCTAAAAGATTCATATTTGAGATTTTTTTATAATTTACATTTTATAGATTATTTTTTTATGAATAATTGTTTTTTTCCTTTATTTCTTAATTAATTTTTTTAACGTAAGGGCGTCAAACACCACGCCCTTACAACCCTGGCTTTACGCAAAACTTTCTTATAAAGAAAAAAAATAAAACTCGATTTTTGAATCAAAGTTATTTTTAACACAGATAACTGAATACAATTTAAAATATGTTCCAAAAATCTCAAACAGTTATTTTTTTCTTTAACGAAATTTTTGCTTGATATTTGTTTTAGTTAGATAATCTATTGTAATTGAATTAGAATGTCGTGATTTTTTTGGAATGAAATTGACTGTTTGAGCTTTTTTTCAAACTTTTTTAAATTGTAATTAGTTTAAAAAGTTTATAAGAACTTTTATTAAAAAGCGAGTTTCAATTTCATTTCAAAAAAATGCTTAGACAAGCGGGGATTGTAAAGGGATGGCGACTGATCCCCTTTACGTTTGAAAAAAGAAAAATATTAAAAAAACAAAAAAACAAATATTAATAAAAATAACTTTTGTCAATTTCAAATAAAAATTCTTTAATATGAATATTTAAGGTCTTGTTTAATGAAAAAAATTTAATTTATTTTATGATTGATAAAAAAATTTTTTGAAATAAATTTTTCTTTTTTTAAAATAACTTCTATAAATTCACGTACTGCCCCTTCACCGCCATTTTTTTAGTAGAAATAAAATCAGCGATTGATTTTACTTCGTTTGCTCCATCTAGCGGAGTTCCAGAAAAAAACCGATTCTTTTTATGATTGCCATGTCATTTAGATCATCGCCCATGTAGGCTATTTCTTCTTCCTTTAGTCCTGTTTGATTTATAATTTCATCCAGTATTAAAGTCTTTTCAGAAATTCCCTGGAAAAAGGTATTTTTATTTTTTTAGTTTTTTTCAGCACGTCTTTTTAATAATTCAGATTTTTCCACCTGTAATAATTCCAAATTCAATGCCGAGCTTTTGGTACATTTACGATGGCATAGCCGTCTTTTACATTGAATTTTTTTAGTTCTTCGCCACTATTTCCAAGATAGATTCCACCATCGGTCAGTGTTCCATCTACATCTAGTAAAATTAATTTTATCATTTTCTCTCCATTTATGTTTTACAACTTGTTATTATTATACCACAATATATGGTTGTTATTCAAATTTATTTTGCAAAAAAACTAAACGAGAATATTTAAAGAGTATTTATGGATAATCTTGAATAAGTTCGATGGTTAAGGGTCTAGGGATACTTCAGATCATATTATTTTTTTAATTTATATCACAGTATATCTTTATAATAAATTTAATCTTTCGTAGAATATTCTTTTAATTAAAATTTTAAAAAAATATTGACTTTTAGGAAAAAAATGTGGGATAATACTAGTGTAGGGAAAAAAATAATGTTAAATATGCTTTTAGGCAATTATATGGCTAGAATAGTGTAATGTTTGTATTAAAGATCAGTGTTAGCAGATTTTTTTGATACATATTAAAAAAACTGCTGGCTATAAAATTGTAATTTTTTTGATATGTATCTAAATTGTAAATTTAAATTGCTTTTAAGATTTAATATCAAAAAGAATTTTGTATTTATTTTTTTATAAAAATATTATTATAAATTTAACATAACCCAAACAAATTCAAAAATTAAAAAAATATTTTTGTGTTTCCCTACATAAAAGTAGGGATTTTTTTGTTTTTATTGGTGTTAATTGCTAATTTTATGATAGATTGATTGTAAAAAGTAAAGACTAGGAAATTTAAAGAATATTGACCTTTGTTGAAATAAAAGATATTGGTTTATTAAATACATTTATTTTTTTACAAATGACTACAAATTTTTTTAAATACGGAGGGAGTATTATGAAAAAAAGTAACAAAAGATTTGGAAAAAAATTAGGAATAGTAAATGTAATCCAAATTTATAGAAATTTGACACCTGCGGAACTTGTTGAACATGCATTAAAAAAAGAGGGGAAGGTACATTGTCAAGCAGTGGAGCTTTGGTTGTGACGACAGGGAAGTATACAGGACGTTCGCCCTAAGGATAAATATATTGTTGACACTCCAGGGGTTCATGAAAAAAATTGCTTGGGGGAATGTGAATAAGCCTATTGAAAAAGGAAAAAAATTTGATTCTATTTATAATAAATTGATTGCATATTTGCAAAAATCGGGAAATATTTATATTTGATGGAATGGCGGGAGCAGATCCAGCCTGCAGAAAGAAATTTAGAATAATAAATGAACGAGCTAGCCAAAAATTTATTTATACATCAGCTTTTAATCCGTCCGACAGAGGAAGAATTAAAGGATTATGGACATGCTGACTTTACAGTAATTGCGACGCCAGGATTTAAAATGCAATGCAAAAATTGATGGAATAAATTCATCGGTCGCAATAATTATTGATTATGAAGCAAAAGTTGGAATTATTTGCGGAACAGAATATTCAGGGGAAATAAAGAAAAGCGTATTTTCAATAATGAACTTTGTAATGCCTGAAATGGATGTATTGCCTATGCACTGTTCTGCCAATATGGATCAAAAACACTGGACAGACTGCTATATTTTTTTCGGGCTTTCAGGAACTGGAAAAACTACGCTTTCAACAGATCCTAACCGTAAGTTAATCGGAGATGATGAACATGGATGGTCAGATCATAGCATTTTCAACTTTGAAGGAGGATGTTATGCAAAATGTATAAATCTTGATCCAGAACACGAGCCTGATATTTATAATGCGATAAAATTTGGAAGTCTTGTGGAAAAATGTCGTAATGAATCCAATTACACGTGAATTTGACTTTTTATGACAAGAGCCTAACTGAAAATACAAGAGTTGGGTATCCGATTAATCATATAAAAAAATGCACAAATTCCTGGAATTGGAGGAATTCCAAATGTTGTAATATTTTTTTGACAGCAGATGCATTTGGTGTTTTACCGCCTGTTTCAAGACTTTCGAGAGATGCGGCAATTTATCATTTTGTAACAGGATTTACTTCTAAGCTGGCTGGAACTGAACGTGGAATTACAGAACCGCGACCCTACATTCTCAACTTGCTTTGGAGAACCATTTATGCCGCTTGATCCATCAGTTTATGCAGAAATGCTAGGTAAAAAGATAGATCTTCACAATACAAAAGTATTTTTTTAATAAATACAGGTTGGTCTGGCGGACCTTACGGTGTTGGAAATCGTATGAACTTAACATATACAAGGGCGATGGTAACAGCAGACGTTAAAACGGTAATTTAGATGAAGTGGAATACAGACACGATGATATTTTTCAACCTGGAAATTCCGCAATATTGCCCAAATGTTCCAAGTGAACTGTTAAATCCGGTAGATACGTGGGCAAATAAGGAAGCCTATGAAGTACGCTAAAAAAACTTGCTAAAAATGTTTAGAGAAAAATTTTTGAAACAAAAATATCCAAATATGCCAGAACATATTGTAAATGCTGGACCATCGTATTTTTGAGTAGATTAACTGTTTATTTTATGACAGCTTTTAAAACAGGGAGGTTTTTTATGGGAAGAGTAAAAAAATAACAGAAACATCGTTAAGAGATGGGCATCAGTCACTTATGGCAACAAGGATGACAACTGCTGAAATGCTTCCAATAATAGAAACAATGGATAAAGTTGGATATTATGCAATGGAAGTCTGGGGTGGAGCAACTTATGATGCGGCAATTAGATTTTTTTACATGAAGATCCGTGGGAAAGACTGCGGGAAATTAGGAAAAGAGCTAAAAAAATACAAAAGTCGCAAAATGCTTTTTAAGAGGACAAAATTTACTTGGTTATCGGCATTATGCAGATGATATTGTGGATAAGTTTGTTGAACTTTCAATAAAAAATGGAATTGATATTATTAGAACATTTGATGCTTTGAATGATACGAGAAATATAAGACAGGCATCTGAAAGCACTAAAAAATATGGAGGGCATAGCCAGCTTGCTATTTGCTATACAATTAGCCCAGTTCACACGATTGAATATTATAAAAAACTGGCTTTGGAAATGCAAAGCATGGGAGCAGATTCCATCGCTATAAAGGATATGTCTGGAATTCTGCTTCCAAATATGGCTTATGAACTTGTAGGCGAGTTAAAAAGCATTTTGAAAGTTCCACTTGAATTACATACGCATGCAACTGCGGGATTAGCTGGAATGAGCACATTAAAGGCAATTGAGGCTGGAGTGGATATTGTAGATACGGCAATTTCGCCTTTTGGAGGTGGAACTTCACAGCCACCTACAGAATCGCTTGTCAGAACTTTGCAAGGCTCAAAATACGATACAGGATTGGATCTTGAACTTTTAAAGGAAATTGCAGAGTATTTTAAGCCAATAAGAAAAAAATACATTGACAATGGAACATTAAATCCAAAGGCTCTTGCGGTAGAGCCAAGCATTGTGGAATATCAGCTGCCTGGAGGAATGCTTTCAAATCTTGTGTCGCAATTGAAGGCGCAGGGAGCGGAAGATAAATATGAAGATGTGCTTCGTGAAATTCCGAAGGTAAGAAAAGATCTAGGTTATCCGCCATTAGTAACTCCAATGAGCCAAATGGTTGGAACGCAGTCGGTATTTAATGTTTTGACAGGACAAAGATATAAGATGATTCCGAAGGAAATTAAAGATTATGTGAAGGGAATGTACGGGAAATCACCTGTGGAAATTTCTAGTGAAATTAAGTCGGTTATAATTGGAAATGATAAGGTATTTACTGGAAGACCTGCCGATTTGTCTGCAAAAATGAATATGATACGATGAAAAAAATGAAATTGGAAGCTTGGCAAAAGTCTGATGAAGATGTATTGACTTATGCGTGTTTTTCCTCAAATTGCAAAAAAATTATTTGAAGGAAAAAAATATGAAGCGAAATATTTAAAGGAAACAGAAAAACAAAAAACCAAAAGATGAAATAAGTGTTCAAAAATATTGAAGTGATTTTTTTAAAAAAAATTAGGATGTGGTAAATTGATGACTTTTTTTAGCTGTGGTGTAAGACTTCTTTAAGATCGGGACTTAAAATAGGCTATTTTTTTGATGAGTTCTATTATCCCGGTTCTGGAGGGATTTGGTAACTCAAAGAGAGGTGGAAAATGAATTTAGATATAGATTATTTCAAAAGAAAGTTAAAGGAAATAACAGATTGGTATGAAAATACTGCTTGGAATAAAAAAACATTACTTGAAAAAAATATTAGAACTTGATACGGAAATAAATAAGACTCGTGATAAGGAAAAACCTGATAGATTGGGAAAAAAATTAACTCATACAGAAGAAAAAAATTGTAAGTGATATGGTTCATCTTAGAAATAAAATGAAACTTTCGCATAAGGAAAAGTTTGACAGTTATTACAAAGTAAAGTAATAAAAAAATATTTGAATCCATTAAAATCGAACTTGTGAAAATTAATTAAACTAAATTTTGAATAAGCAGTTGTAATTTTTTTCAGTTCGGTTTTTATATAATTTTGCTCTAAATAATTTTTGGATAAATGTTAGGTTTTTTGTAATTAGAGTTGTTTTTTTGTGATATTTTATAGAAAATGAAAGGAATAATTAAAATATGAAAAAGTATTTTTGTTTGGAAATTCGGCTGTAACATTTGCAGATGCGATTTATATTTCAGTTGTAAGTATGTTAATTGTTTTTTTCATATTATTTTTAATTTCATTTATGTTATCATTTTTTAAATATTTTTCAAATTTTGAGGGGAAAAATGAAGATAATAAAAAAACAAATGATAATAGAATTTTGGAAAAGTCTGAAAAATTAAGCAGTGAAAAGGAATTGGATAAAAAAAGAAAAAAATTTAGTATGGAAAAAAAATAAAAGATGAAACTATGATGGCAAAGCAATGATGATGACTCTGATTGAAGCGACCGGGGATAATAAGAATAGCCGTATAAAAATAAGAAGTATTAGGGAAATAAAATAAAATCTGGAAATACAAAGGGGCATGACAAATATGATTAAACTGTATAAAATCAGAATTGGAGAAAAAGTTTATGAAGTGGAAGTGGAAGAAGTTACAGAAAAAGATGGAAACATTGAAACTTCAGCTGATTCAAAAGGTAAACAAAAAATAGACAAAAATGAAAATCCACCTTTACAAGGGGAAACTGGAAAAAATGAAGTAATAAAAGCTCCAATGCAGGGACTTATTGTGGATGTAAAAGTAAAAACCGGAGAAAAGGTAAAAGCTGGAGATGAAATCATCATTTTAGAAGCAATGAAAATGGAAAATCCAATTGTAGCACCTTGCGATGGAGTTATAAATGAAATTAAAGTGACTAAAGGTGATAAAGTAAATACCGATGATGTTTTGGCAGTATTATCCTAAATTACTTTAAATTCAATATTACTAAAAACCTAAGGAAAGGATGGTTTTCAAATGGAACTACTAAAAATTCTTTACGGGACAACAGGAATATCTATGATAACTGGAAGGCGACTAATCATGATAATAATTTCCCTAATTTTTGCTATATTTAGCAATAAAAAAACAATACGAACCTTATTTACTGCTCCCGATTTCATTTGGAATGTCGCTTGCAAACTTACCTGCTGTGGCAAATGAAGGACTTATGGAAAAGGGTGGACTTCTTTACTATTTGTATCAAGGAGTAAAATTAGGGAATTTATCCGCCATTAATATTTTTTTGGCGATAGGAGCAAGTACTGATTTTTGGACCGCTTATTGCAAATCCGAAAAAGCCTTTTTTGCTGGGAGCGTACATGCACTTGGAATTTTTGTGGCATTTCTTGGGGCAATTTTGCTGGGATTGACAGGAAAGGAAGCGACTTCGATTGGAATTATTGGAGGAGCTGACGGACCGACTGCTATTTACTTGACAACAAAACTGGCACCGCATTTACTGGGATCAATTGCCATTGCGACTTATTCCTATATGGCTCTTGTGCCTGTAATTCAGTCGCCAATTATAAAAATTATTGACAAGTAAAAAAAGGAAAGAATGGTTGAAATGAAGCGACTTAGATTTGTGAGCCAAAGAGAAAAAAATAATTTTTTTCCAATTGCAGTAACAATCATTGTTATTCTTTTTAGTTCCATCATCAGCTCCGCTAATTGGAATGCTAATGCTTGGGAATCTAATAAAGGAAGCAGGTGTTGTTTCAAATTTAGTTGAACATGCAAGAGGAGCTATGCTATACTGTATTACAATTGTACTTGGAATGACAGTTGGAGCAACTGCTGACGGAGAGCATTTTTTTAAATTTTTGTAACAATAAAAAAATCATTATTCTTGGATTAATTGCATTTTCTTTCGGAACAGTGGGAGGAGTGCTATTTGGGAAAATAATGTATAAATTCACAAAAAGGAAAAAGTAAATCCGATGATTGGAGCGAAAGAGGGGTTTCAGCAGTGCCAATGGCGGCAAGAGTTGTTCAAAAAAATTGGGCAATCTGAAAATCCTAAAAATTTTTTTGCTAATGCATGCAATGGGACCAAATATAGCTGGTGTAATTGGATCGGCTGTAGCAAAGAGGAGTTCTTTTAATAATATTTAGATAAATCATTACTCTCATTAATTTTTGAAGTATTATATTTAATGGGAGTATTTTTTTAAATTAATAAATAGATGGAAGGAGAAAAAAATGAAAAAAATATAAATTTGTATAAATTTAATGAATTGGGTTCAACGAATGATTATTTGGAAAGAAATCATAGGAATTATGAGGAATTTGATGTTATTTGTGCTAAAAATCAGACTCATGGAAGGGCACGTAGGCAGAATAACTGGGTTTCTATGGAGGGAATGGCTATCTTCAGCTTTTTTTTGGAGGAAAGGGAAAACTGGGAAATTGAGGATTACTTGAAATTGCCTTTAATTGCTGGGCTTGCGACAATAAGAGGATTAGGGGGAATAGAAAATTTAGAGTATAAATTTAAATGGACAAATGATGTTTACTTGGAAAATAAGAAGTTATGCGGGATTTTGATGGAAAAAACAGATAATGTCTATATTGTTGGAATTGGGATAAATGTAAATAATATATTGCCGGAAAAATTGAAAAAAATAAGGCAATTTCATTGACACAGGCGACAAATAAAAAAATATAAAATTGATGAAATTGTAAAAAAATATTGTTTCTGAATTTCAAATATTGTGTGAAAAATTTGGGAAATGGATCGTGGGAAGAGATTTTAAAGGAAATAAATGAAATAAATTATTTGAAGAATAAAAAAAGATAGAATTGAAATTTGGAAATGAGAAAGTTCTGGGAATTGCACAAGATATTAATGAAAAATGGAGAAATTGAAGTTTTTGGTAAAAAGGATGAAGCAGGAAAAAGGTGAGATTAAGAGTTTTTTTCAATTGGAGAGGTTTTTGAAAAAAATTATTTTTTTAAATTTTTATGCTATTTTTCTATTTAAATGGCGAATTATACTGCTAAAAATTATATAAATCCAGGATTTGAGTAAAATAGTCATAGCTTTTGAGTTCAGTTTTAAGGCAATTTTACTATAGTTATGAGGGTCGAAGTCCACGATATAATTTCTATTTTTTTAAACGGGATTTAGCGTTGTATATCTGTCAAAAAGATTTTTTTATTTTTAAAAATTTTTTTAGAATTGACTATGAAAAATAACAAATGTTATAATATAAAAAAATTTTATATTATTTTTATGGCGGAGGTATTATGAAAAAAATATTTTGAGAAGTTTGTTGCTGGTAATAGTTTTTTTATTTGCGATTAGTTGCGGGAAAAAAAGAATGATACGATTAAAATTGTATTTTTTTGCCAAACGAAACTAATGATTCATTGAAGAAGTCAAGGGAAGAATTTGCTCGGATTGTGCAGGAGGCGACTGGGAAAAAAAGGTTGAGATTGTTACGACAACTGATTATAATATTACGGTGGAAAATATTGTTTCTGGGCAATCACAAATTGCGTATATTGGAGCAGAGGCATATTTGAATGCTAGAAAGCGTACAAAGGATATTGAGGCTGTGCTGACAAATTCAGGAGAAAGTGGAACATTAAAAGATGCCCTTTATTACAGCTTTATTGCAGTAAGAGGGGAAGATGCCGATAAATACCGTTCTGGGAATGGATTTGACCTGAAAAAGATTAAAGGTAAATCAATAGGATTTGTTACAAATAGTTCTACATCTGGATTTAAAGTGCCTGGAGAGGTAATTGTAAAGGAATTTGGGCTAAAAAATACAGACGAATTGTTAGGAAATAAGGTATTTTCAAAAGTTATGTTTGGAAACTCGCATCCTGGGACTCAAGTTTTATTATTTAAAGGGGATGTTGATGTTGCAACATTTGCTATTCCAAAATCATTTACAATATATGAATTAGTTGCTGGAAAAGACTTTAATTCAGGGGCTACATATAAAGTTAAAAAAGGAGCAGTTGCACCGTTTGGAGAATTTGCAGGAAAAAGTTTTACAGTTATAAAATCAATTCCTGTTTATAATGGACCAATTGTGTTTAATACAAGAACTTTGTCAAAGGAAGATCAGGAAAAAATCAAAAAGGCCCTAATGGCTAAGTCAACAACTGATAATCCGCATATTTTCAGCAATAAAAAGAGTAAAGTGAGAGGATTGTTCCTGAAGGAAAATGATAATGTAGGATTTGTAGAAACAAATACAGCATGGTATGAAGGAATGAAAAATATAAAATAAACCTGTTTGATAACCATGAAAATTTAGAATTTAATAAAAATAAAAAAATAGGGTATTGAACATGTCTAAATAATGAAAAATTTAGGAGTAAAATAAAAAAATGCGTTTAGATAAATTTTTTAAAGGTAACAAGAATTATAAAAAGAAGAACAGTGGCAAAGGAACTTGCAGATAATGGAAACATCGTTGTAAACGGAGATCCTAAAAAAATCTTCCTATGATGTGAAAAAAAGGCGATATTTTTTTGAAATAAAGTATTTTTAATAAAAAAATATAAAGGTGAAAGTGCTGGATTTACCGCCTGAAAGTCTGAAAAAAAGAATTTATTGAAGACTATATTGAGATAATCGGATAATCTGTGCTTAAAGTTACTTTAAATAAATTAAGGAAATATTATATTCTTTATCATTTTTCTCTTGTTTTTTTACGATAAATAAGGTATAATTGTATTGGAAAAATAAAACTATAAAAACAAGGAGAAGACTTATGAAAGTAACTGATATTCGTATTAGAATTGGAAGACAGACAGAAAACATCGAAAGATTGAAGGCTTATGCCGACATTACATTTGACGAAAGTTTTGTCGTTCATGGATTAAAAAAATAATTGATGGACAAAACGGACTTTTTTGTGGCAATGCCATCAAGAAGAATGCCAAATGGAGAATTTAAGGACATAGTTCATCCTATCAAACCTGAACTTCGTGCTGAAATAACAAAAAGTTATTTTTAGAAAAAAATTTGAACAAGAAAAAGCGACTATTGAAGCTGAATAATATTTCCATTAAAAAAAGTACACCAAAAATACTAAAATCATATATACATAATAATACTAATATCAGTGGTGTACTTTTTATTTCTTCTTAATTTTTTTCACTTCTTAATCTTACAATTCAAAAATTTTATTTATTTTTCTTTCTTAATTGGAAGATATAGCAAAAATTGTAAAAAAAATCATTGTCAATATTAAAAACAATATCATATAGCCAGATTGGTTTTATAAAACTCACTTGTGAAATAATATGAGTTCTTAAAAACATTGCATTTATTCCTTTAAAAATAGAGTTATAGGTAAATGCATATAAAAAAATATGAGAAGCAATGTAATTATTGATTGAATAAGTCCTTTTTTGTAGGTTTTCCATCTAAATAAGCGGATCCAAAAAAAGCTGTAAATACAATAAGCGCATGCATTATCATAAAAAAATATACGTAATAATTATCGTGATAATAGATTATTCCAGGTAAGATTAATGCTAAAACTGGTCCAAAAGTTAAATAGTAAACTGCATTATAAAAAAATTTTGTCCTGAAAATTAGATATAATCCTGCGAAAAATTGCTGCAAAGTTACAAAGATGTATTGGCATAACGTTGGTTATAGGCTCATTTTGGTACATTAACCTGTAAATTGAGTCGATTATTTTTAAATATTAATAAAAAAATAACCTAAAATTGTTGAATATTTTTTTCTATGTTTACATTCTTAAAAAAATTCTTGGAATATAAAATAAAAATATGCAAATTAAAGTTGATACTACAAAGGTTTCTATGTGAATTGGACTAAAATAACTAAAAGTCAAAGTTTCTCCCTTCCTGTTTCCTATTTTTATTTAAAATTTCTCAATGCTTTTCATTGTTTTGCCTGTAAAAACATCCAGTCTTTTATTCCGGGTATGTTATAGGCTACTTTCCAAGTTCCAGAGTGTTCTAAACCTGGATTGGCATCTTTTGGCAAGTATGGATTTGTGCCCTTTTCAAGTGTTGTGTATTTTATGTTTGACTTTTGGGCAATAACCTTTCTTGCGCCTTCTAGAAATTGTGCATCTGTGTAATCGGCTCTCCAATTGTCTTTTTGCTACTGTGGCTCCTCTTTTTATAAGTTCGCTTGTAATTGCATTCATTCCTGGATAGGCTTTCGCATCACCAGTTGAAACTGTTATCCATAGATTATTTTTTGCCATAGTAGACACTTCTTTTGGATTCCATTGGCAAGCTACCAAATATGAAGCGGCAAATAATTCTGGATATTTGTAGTTCATGACAATAGCCATCATTCCACCCATTGACTGTCCTGTTGCATATAATTTTTTTTCATCAATGCTATATTTTGAAATTAAATAATCTCTTATCAAATTTACAGTTGCATCCAGATCACTTGTAATATCTCCATTGTCATCCACTACTTGTCTTGAATATTGAGGAGCTAGCACAAATGCCTCATGTCTTGCCTGCTCTTCAGGAGTTGCAAATGAAGTTGCGCCATTTCCTTGAAGTAAAGCAGTTTTCGTGTCTTCGCTCAGAACTCCCTTATCGTGCATAAACAGTACAAGCGGATATTTTTTATTCTTGTCATAATTTTTTGGAATATAAAGATTATATTTCACACTTGTCCCAGTTTTTGGATCTTTATACACAAACTGCTTAAAGTTTTCCACAATTAGGTTTCTAGTTTTATTATTTTTCAAGTATTGCAATGCTTTTTTCCAATTTTTTACCATTTGTAAATAAAATATCTTCCTTTTGTGTTATTTTTAGAAGTTGCCTTTTTTTCATTTGAAATCCAACTTCATCATTTCCTTCAAGGCGAAGAGAAGCCCCGCTGTCCTTTGGATTTAATTCAATAATGACAAATCTTCCGTCTTTTACAATATCAGTTCTTTCTGGACGGGTATTTGAATAGATTTTTTTCAACAGTTCTGTCTGATACTGTAAAAGTATTCTTTGTCAATTGCGAATTTACTACCCTTTCATTAAATTCCACAATAATATGCGTAATTTGCTGTCCTGTTCCAAAAACTTCCGTTACAGATGTCACACTTCTTATCCCTCTGGGATATTTTTATTTTTTTCAGTCTTTAATGCAGTAGTTGTTTCTGCTGAAACAATGCCCGCTGATATTAACATACCGAAAATTGTTAAAAATAATAATATTTTTTTCATAGATATCCTCCTTTGCTATTTTTTTATCCAGATACATTCAATAGCTTTTTAATTTCATTATTTTTTTAAAGAAAAAGCCCTTGATAAATTTTACCATAATTTTTTTTATATTTCAAATATTATTTGCCTTTAATTTTTTTCAATATTTTTCAATTTAGTTTGTTATTTTTTTAGTTTTATGGTAAACTATTTGAGTAAAAAGCAAGGCATTTTTTTAGAGAAATTTGGCTTGTATTATGATATTTTTTTCTGGGGGAAAAATGAAGAGGGATAATGGGAATAAAAAAATAATAAAAAAATAGATTTTGAACGAATGCTGGATGAAGAAAAGGAAAAAGGGCATCGAGAAAGACTAAAGGCGACGATTTCTGTCAACAGGGGCAAAAAGGATTTACAGATTGTGAAATTTTTGGAATTATTGCTTACTTATACAGTTACTAGGAAAAAAACTGCAGAGGAATTGCAGGGGAACTTTTAAGGAAATATCAGGGATTTGTATACGATTTTGAAACAGCCTGGGAAGAACTTCAAAAAAATAAATATATGACTGAAAGGGCACCGTATTTTTTTAAACTTTTATTTGAAATAATTGAAAATGAATTGTATAAAAAAAGTATATAATGAGCAGATCGTACTTTCAAGCAACCTGAAATTGCTGAATTATCTGAAATTTTTCCCTTTTAAGCAGGGATATTGAAGTATTTAAGGTATTGTTTTTAAATACACAGAATGAACTGTTAAAGGAAGAGGAACTTTTTTTGGAACGATCGACAGAAGCACGGTCTATATTCGGGAATTGGTAAAAAAATTTTTAGAATATAATGCAAAAGGGAGTAATTCTGGTGCATAATCATCCATCAGGCTCATTAAAGCCGTCAGAATCTGATATTTTTGCTGACGAGAAAGGTAAAGGAAGTTTTGGAAAAATATAGAAATACGGTTGCTGGATCATTTAATAATAAGTGAAAGAGGGCATTTCAGCTTTTTTTGGAAGGTGGGATTTTATGAAGATAATAAATATAAAATTTAGGAAAACAAAAAAAGTTTATCCATTTATGATAAGCGATTCGGAAGATTATAAAAAAAGGGAGATTACGTTCTTGTAGATACAATTCGTGGGGAACAGATAGGCATAGTTCTTGGAGTTGCATTAAATAGACAGAATGCTGATCAAGATGATTTGAAAATTAGGGAAGTAAAAAGAAAATTGACAGAGGAAGAAGTAAAAAAATTAGCAGATTTGGATAAAAAGGCTGATGAAGCATATTTTAAATGTAAAAAGATTGTAAAAAGACTGCTTCCTGAAATGAATCTTGTTATTGGAGAATATACATTTGATGAAGGAAAGTTGATATTTTATTTTACAGCGAATAACAGGCTTGATTTTAGGGAATTGGTAAAGGAAGTAAATAAGACATTTAAAAAAAGAGTGGAATTTTATCAAATTAAGACAAATGATGAAGGAAGAATTTTGTCAGCTTTTGGGAAGTATGGACGGGAAATTTACTGGTAAAAAAATAAAAATGAAGAGTGTGCAGAAATTTTTTTGTAAATAGAATACTTGAAATATGAGAAAAATATCCAGTAGTGGAGGATTTTGTAAGACATGCAAATTTTGATATATTGTTATGCAAAGTACTGAATTTACTGGATTTATCTATTAGTTTACACAAAATTCTGGACACTCCTTTTAGAATTGTAAATAAGTATAATTTTTCAGGGATTTGATAACTTGAATTAAAAAAATATGGATATTTATAAAATTTTTTAAAAAAAGAGTTGAAATATTTGAAAATATATGTTATACTTATTGAGTAATAAAGTTGATGTGGTCGCATAGCTCAGTTGGGAGAGCACCTGCCTTACAAGCAGGGGGTCATTGGTTCGAGCCCAATTGTGACCACCATTTTTATGGAGGTGTAGCTCAGTTGGTTAGAGTGCTTGCCTGTCACGCAAGATGTCGCGAGTTCGAGTCTCGTCACTTCCGCCATTTGCCCAGATAGCTCAGTCGGTAGAGCAAGGGACTGAAAATCCCTGTGTCCGTGGTTCGATTCCGCGTCTGGGCACCATCATAACAACTAAAATTAGAATATATAGTGCAAATCAGTAATTATGCTGTTTTGCATTTTTTATTATTTTTTTCAAATAGCAAAATTTTTTTAGTAAAAGATCAATATTTTATGTGAACTACTCCCGCTTTCAGAAGCGGGAGCTCTTGGGAAGTATCTGCTTTTGCTAGCCAAATATATTTACCAAGCTCTTCAGGGCAGTCCCTGCCCTGTTTTTTTATTTTTCCTAATATTCCAACATCAATTTTCCAATGTTTTTTTATATTCAATGCCGCATTGTAATCTCTATCAATTTCAATCCCACAGCACTCATATTTATAACTTCTTTCTGATAATTCCAGTTTCTCTTTAACATTTCCACATTTACTACAAGTTTTCGACGATGGAAACCACTTATCTATCTTCAAAAATTGTTTCCCTAAAAACATCAACTTGTACTCAAGCATTTTTCAAAAACATTCCCCTATCCATTATCTCCTACACTTTTACCAAAATTTAATGACTGACTCATCCCTTTCATATTTAAATCCTCAACAACCACAGCATTATAATCTTCAGACAATTTTTTCGATAATTTATGCAAAAAATCTCTTCGGCAATTTTTTTGATATACTCATGCAATTTTGATATTTTTCGCTTTTTTTGCTTATACCAATTTTTTTAGAAAATTTCACTTTTTCTTGACAATGACTTTTGTAATTTTTTTCAATTTTTTTCTCCAATATCCTAAAAATATTTTTGGATAATCAGCTCTTTGGTTTTCAGAACTGACAAATAATTCAGGCATTGAAAAATCAAGTCCAATTATTTTATTGCTACTTGGCATTTTTTGAATTTCTTTTTCAAATTCCGTCAAAACAGAAACATAGTAATTTCCATTACTGGTTGCCAATGTTGCCGACTTTATCTTGTAATCCTTCGGTATTTCTCTATGATATTTTAATTTTATTCTTTTCAATTTCGGCAAAACCAAATATTTGTTTTCCTCAATTCGTATTGAATTGTTCACACAATTTGTCGTGTAACTTTTAACACTTTTCTTTTTAGATTTGAACTTTGGAAACTTTGCTCTCTTTTGAAAGAAATTCGTAAACGATCGTTTTACATTCAATTGAGCATTTGAAAGTGCCAGACTGTCCACTTCTTTTAAAAATTGATTTTCACTTTTCAAACTGGCAGGTGTAATTATTTTATTTTTCCCAGTTTCTTCATAAAATTTATTCGCAGTATATAAAATCGTATTGTAAACAAAACGAACACATCCAAAAGTCTTGTTTATCAACAATTCTTGATCTTTATTTGGATAAATTCTGTATTTGAATGCTAAATTATATTTCATAAATTACACCTTCTTTTGATTTTTGAATATTATTTTTAATGACTTCTCTTCAATATTTTTATAAAAAAATTGTATCATAAGTGTATCCTTTTTTTCAACTTTAAAAAAAGCAATTCATCTCCCACTTATAGAAAGCCCTACGACTTCTTGCTATCTTTTTGTTAAACAAAATTTATTAAATAGTGCAAGAACACTCGTTACTTTAGTCGTGGGAGGTTCAGAGATGAATCCATTAGTTTAATGGAAAATGATATTAGAATTTTTTTGAAAAAAATTAACTTAACTGCTTTTATCTAATAAAAAGGTATTTTACAAGGAAAAAGATTGCTCGTATTATGATTATAAGGTTAATAGAAAAAGATTGACAAATTATAAAAAAAATTATATTATAATACAATGACTTGTAAGTCAATTTTTTTATTGTTAGGTAGGAAGATGTTTGTAAAAGAGAAAAATATAAAAAAACAAAAAAAAGAGGAAAATATTGGAAAAAGGCCTTTGAATTATTTAGGAAAAAAATGGGTATATGGATACAAAAGTTGAGGATATAACAAAGGCATTGGGAATTTCAAAAGGGAGTTTTTATACGTATTTCAAGACGAAAGAGGAACTTTTATGTGAATTATTAGAAAGTAAAAAAATCTGAAATGGAAAAAAATATTCGAAAGTAAAAATTGATGAAAATCCGAAAAAAACTTTAGAAAATTTTTATTAAAGAAAGATTTAAAAAGTATTCTAGAACTTTTGAACAATGTGGATATTGGAATAATGAATTCTTTTGCCCAGAATACAAATGTAGGGAAATTTCATGAAGAAATGACAAAAATTTTTTTAAGAGTTTTATCAAGGAAAAATATACTTTTAAGATATGAAAGTAACAGGAATACGATATGGAAATTATTTCAGATTTTATAATTTCGGCAATTAATAATTATTTGATTAAAAAAAATTGTATAAAAAAAGAATATACTTTTTTTCCTCAAAGGGAGAGTTTGATGGGATAGTAGAGGATAATCAGAAATTAATTAATGAAATTGTAAAATTCATCGATAATGCATTAAAATAGATTAAATAGGAGGACAAGATGAAAAAAAATAAATTGCGAATGATAGTGGTGCCATTATTATTGTTAATTGCAATTCCGGGTTTTGCAGAAAAAATAACGATACAGGAAGCAGCAGAAATGGCAATTAAAAATAATAAGGACATTAAGATTGAGATGTTGAAAACAGAGCAAGGGAAAATTGATGTGGATAGAGCCTGGGCTAACAGATTTTTTACAGTAGGTTATTCTGGAAGCGCTCAAGAGCATTTGGATAAGAGTTTTAGTAGAACTGGAGAGGCTTATCAGCATTACTTGACATTGTCGCAACCGATCTATACAGGCGGAAAAATTGAAACTGAATCACGAAATTAGTAAAGAAAAAAATTGACATTGTCGCGACTTAGTCTGGATAAAGTGAGAAAAGATACAGTTTTAAGTACAGTTCAAGCATATATTGATGTTTACAATGCAATGAGCACATTGGGAGTATTGCAGAAATCAAAGGAAACGTTAGATGAAAATTTAAAAACACAAAAAGAACTATATGATTTAAGAATGACAACTCAGCCAGAACTTACAGAAGCAGAAAGAAGCGTGGCATCCATTGAAGCACAAATTGTAGAGCAGGAAGGGAATATAGAAGTTTCAAAAGAGGCATTGGGAATTTTAATCGGAGTGAAAAATAGTTCGCAAATCGAGATAGTTCCATTTGGAGTAGAGGATAACTTTACAAAGACAGTTAAATTGGATGAAGATTTGGCAAAATTGCCGCTGGAAAATACAGAATATAAGATAGCTGTGAAGCAAAATGATCTGAGCAAAAAAAATATAAAAGTGCAGGAAGCAGATTTTAAGCCGACAGTTAGCGGAATGATAAATTATGGTGTATTGCAAAGTCAAGATAAGTTTGGAAATATTTTCAAGACAAAAAACTTTACAACTTCAGCAGGAGTAAAATGGAGCTGGGACATATTTGACTGGGGAGCAAGAAAAAATAATGTGAATTATGCGAAAAAGACTCAGGAAATATCAGCTGTTCAAGTGGATCAGACTCTGGAAACTGTTCAAGCAAATATGAGAAAAACTTATTATCAGTTAAGATCGCTGGAAAAAAGTATAGCAGCATTGCAATTAGCGGTGCAAAAAGCAGAAGAATCTTATAATTTGGAAAAAGAAAGATATTCTTACAGATTAATTACGATGGAAAATTTGTTGCAATCGGAAACTAATTTAAGACAAGCCAGAGTAAATTATGCACAGGCTAAATTGAATTATTATTTCCTAGTTTCTAAATATGGACATATTTGGACTAGAGATAAAAAAATTTTATAGAAATGATATGAATTGGAAAAGTTGATAGAATTTAAATGGTAAAATAAAAGAACCATTTAATCTGAGAATTATAAAATAATCAAAATGAAATTTTCACTTTTTAAATAGGGAATAATATTAAATATAAAAAAACAGGAGAAAAAAATATTAATTTAATTGGATTTTTAGAGGCTTTTTATAAATAATTAAAGTCACTAAGAATAGGGAGGAAAAATGAAAAATAAATAAAAAAATAATTGTAGCAATGACGGTGCTAGCATTGCTTACTGTTTCATGCGGAAAGAAAAAACCAAAAGGAAATTCATCTACAGCAAGACCAGTAAAAGTGCAAGTAATCGGTCAAAAATCAAATGTCGTTGGGATACACGGCTAGTGGGTCGATAAAAGGGATAGAAGAAATACCGTATACAGCGACTTCAAGTGGGGAAGTTGTAGTAATTAACGGGAAAAATGGTGATTATGTGAATGCAGGGCAAGTAATTGTGGCGATTGATAATCAAGCGGCAAGATCTGGTGTTAGAGAGGCTGTTTCAAAATGTAAGAACGGCAGAATCTAATATTAGTTCGGCACATGGAGATATTAGTGCACTAAAGGAAATATTGCCTCAGCAGCAGAGCAGTGGAAGAAGCGAGAATTAATTATCAAAAAAATATAAAATGTTATATGATAAAAGATTAATTACAGAAACTGATTTCTTGACAGCACAAACAAAATTAAGTTCGGCACAAGCTAACTTAAATTCAGCTAGAAGTAACTATAATACAGCGGTAAATGCATTATCTTCTAGAAGAAACAGTTTGAGTTCGGCACAAAGCTAATTTGGCTACAGCAAATGATACTAACAGTAAAACTGTTATTAAAACTAAAGTTAGCGGATATATTGCAAAATATGGATTTAGAAAGACATCAACAAGTATCAGCAGGAGCAAAAATTATTTACATTGGTTAATGAAAGTGAAATGAAATTGGAAATTGGAGTTCCAGCAGAAATTGTTAAAAAAATTCAAATGGGAGCACAAGCAACTATAAAAGTTGATGAATTGAATGGTAAGGAAATTGTTGGAACAGTTTATGAAATAGCGACTTCAGCTGATTCAGCTAGTAGACAATTTATTGTAAAAGTTAAATTCCCTAATCCAGATAGAGAGTTAAAAAGTGGAATGTATGGAAAGGCAAATATTGCAACAGGAGCTGAAGATGGGTTGATTATTCCTAAAAAGGCGATTGTAGTAAGAGGAGTTCAGCAAGTTATTTATGTTATTAGAGATGGAAAAGCAGTTATGATACCGATAAATATTTCTAATCAAAATGAAACTTATGCGGCAGTGACTGGTGATGGCTTGACAGCTGGAGATCAGTTAGTTGTTGATGGACAAAATGTTGTACAAGCGAATGAAAAAGTAAATATTGTGCAGTAATAGAAAAATAGAGAAAGGAGCGTACGGTTATTGCAATCGTATGAGATAAAATGACAGTAGCAGAATTTGCAACGAAGAGAGTAGTGTCGACAACGATGATACTTATATTTATGATTTTTGCTGGTTGGGTAGCGATGACAGGTATGAAACAGGAAAGAATACCAGATTATGATATACCGATAGTTGTTGTTAATGCCACTTGGACTGGAGCGACAGCGGAAGATGTAAAAACACAAGTATCTAAAAAAATTGAAGATGCGGCATTGAATGTAGATGGAATTAAAAATATTACAACATCTTCATCTTATGGTTCATCAGTAGTTACGATAGAGTTTAACTATGGTGTAGATACAGATATTAAACAAGTACAAGTTCAAACACAAATAGATAAAATAAAAGGACAATTGCCAGATGATGATAACTTTAAAGATCCTACAGTATCAAAATTAGATATAGCAGGGAGTTCCAACATGGCGTTAATGATTGGAATTACTGGGAAAAATAAAGAGTTAATAACATCATTTGTTGAAGAAACATTACAACCTAGATTGAAGAGAAATAGAGGTATCGGTAATATTTCTGTAATGGGTAATGCGACAAGACAAATTAAAGTTTGGCTGGATCCAGCTAGATTAAAGGAATATAATTTGTCAGCGGCAGAAATTTATAGTAAAATAAAAGCAGCTAATACGGTAACACCAGCAGGTACAATAACTGATGGGACGAAAGAATTTATCCTAAAAGTTGATGGAGAATTAAAAGAGCTTGATCAAATTCAGGATATCGTTATTTCAAATCAAAATAATCAAACAGTTAGATTGGCTGATGTGGCAAAAGTTGAGTATGGAACAGAGGATCCTACATCATATGTAAACATATAATGGAAAAAGAAATGGTTGCCGTTATGATTCAAAAAGAGTAAAGATGGTAACTTGGTGGAGGTTGCTAAAAAAAGGCTAAGGAAACTTTGAAAGAAGCAAAACCATTATTTCCAGAAGGTTCTAGTTATAATATAATAGTTGATAACAGTGAAAAAGTTAGTGAATCAATAAAAAAATGTTGCAAGTTCTGGGATACAAGCGGTTATCATTACAATCATAGTACTTTTTTTGTATTCTTGAAAAAAACTTGAGAGCGTCATTAGTTGTGGGAACATTGATTCCGATTTCAGCAATGTTTACATTCTTCTTACTTACAACACAAGGGATAACATTGAATATGGTTTCGTTAATGGGATTATCACTTGCAGTTGGATCATTAGTAGATAACGGAGTTGTTACGCTGGATAATATTTTTGATCACATTCAGATTAATAAGGAACCAGCAGATGTAGCGACGATACGGGGTACAAATGAAGTAATTCTTCCGATGATGGCGTCAACTGCAACTTCAGTTTGTGTATTTTTACCAATTATATTATTTGAAGGACTTGCTAAGGAAGTATTTAAGAGTATTGCATTTTCAATGATGTTTGCGTTGTCAGCTTCGATTATTGTTGCGATGTTATGGGTTCCAATGGCTTCGAGTTTATTTTTTTAGATGTTAAAAAAATATCAGATAATGCTGAAAAAAAGTCGCTAAATTTAATGCATTTAGAGATAAATATAAAGAATTAGTGGCAAAAAGTATTGGAAAAATAGATGGAAAAATGGTAATTGGAGTTACAATAACATTTGTTATAGTTGTATTTGGAATAGGAAAAAAACGGTAAAAACTACGTTCTTTCCAACGATTGACGATAATCAATATTCGGTAGTTGCGACACTTGCGACAGGATTAGATTTAGATGTGTCAAAAAGATATTGCAAATAAAATGGAAGCTGTTGTAAAAGCAGATCCAGCGACTAAAGATATAAATGTTATTGCCTCAAAAAGTGCAGCGACAATAAATGTCGATGTAAAGAAAGATACGATGAAGGCAATGAACCGTGTCAGAGAAAAAAATTAAAAGATTTACCAAATGTAACACTTGCGGTTTCACCACAAAAAAAGCAGGAGGTCGTTTATCGCAGAAGGATTATTCGTTTCAAATAGAAGGTGATGACCCACAAGAATTAAATAGAATTGCAAATTCGATAATGAATGATATGAAGAGTCAGTCTTGGTTTAAGGATGTTAAGTCATCGACTGAAGGTGGATATCCACAAGCTAAATTGGAAGTTGACAGAGTAAAAAGCAGAAAGTTATGGAATAACTGTAACAGATATTACTCAAATGCTATTTATGACAGCATCTGGATCAGCAAATCCAATTGATGTAACTCAAAGTACAGAAACATTGGATGTAGTGTTGGAATTGGAAAAAAATCAAAAAAAATTCATTGAATAAAAATTATGGATTTAGAGATAAAAAAACTAATAAAGGAACTTATGTTAGATTAGGAGATATTGCTACAATGCAATATGAAGAAAGTGCGTCAACTATTTCAACAGAAAATGGTAAAAAGAATTGTAACAGTTGGTGCAAACTTGGATAAATCAAAAAGGATTTAACGATGCGACGACATTTATTCAACAGTCATTCAAGAAGGCAAATCCAGCTGAAGGATACAAAATTGGGGTAGCAGGACAAGCTAAAAACCAATCTGAAATGGGTGGACAAATTAAGAAAAGACTTGTTACTTGCGATTGTGTTGATTTATACAGTACTTGCGGTTCAGTTGGAATCATTTATCTTGCCACTTATGATTATGACAACATTGCCATTATCAATGATTGGAGTAATTTTAGGATTAGCGATAACTAGAGTACAACTTAGTATGTTCGTTATGATTGGTATCTTGATGTTATTTGGTATGGCGGTTAATAATGCGATTGTAATGCTTGATTTCGTTGCGGGATTGCGGAAAAAAGGCTGGTCGATTCATGATGCCTTAGTAGAAGCCTGTGGTTCAAGACTACGACCAATTTTAATGACAACGCTTACAACAGTATTAGGTTGGTTGCCAATGGTATTCTCGAGTAAAGGAAGTTCGGGATACTATCAAGGAATGGCGATTGCAGTAATGTTTGGACTTTCATTCTGTACAATCTTGACATTGTTCTTTACACCAGTGTTATATTCGTTGGTTGAAGAAAGAAAAGAGAGAAAACAAAAAGAAAAAGAAGAAAAGAGAAGACAGGAAAAAGAAGAAGAAAGAAGAGGATATGCTAAATAATTCGATTCTTTGATTTATTAAAGTGTTTGGTAACTTATAAAAGTTAATTTTTATTAATTGGAAGTGGTTTCGCCTAAGTCCTTGAAATAGGATATGGATAAGATATAGTCTGTGCTTGTTAGAGATAACAAGAAGTTCATAAGAGAACTGCATAAATGGTAGCGTATTTATGTGAACGACGCTTCCCACTGTTGTGGGGTTTTAAAAACTTTAAAAATATTTAAAAATAAATAAAAAAATATTACTTTTTTTGACAGATAAAATGTAGAATATATGGTATAATATCTCTGATGAAAAAGGAGGTGATTATATATGTATTTAACATTAAAAACAACAGGTAAAAACATCTTAGTAAAAAAAGAGTTTAGGAATTTAAAATATTTATCTCATATAGCCAAGAACTTAACTAATGAAGCTATATATAATATTAGACAATACTATTTTTAAAAATAAAAAAAGTATTTAAGTTATAATGAAAACTATAAGATGCTTAAAAAAATAGTGAAAATTACAAGAAATTAAATTCTAATATGGCTCAGCAAATTCTAAAAAGAAGCAGATGGAAGTTTCAAATCATTTTTTTGGACTTTTAAAACTTGCTAAAAATGGTCAATATAATTTTAAAGATATAAAATTACCCTAAATATCTTGCTAAAGATGGTTTTTACAACTCTGGTTATAGGTTTTGTTAGATTAAAAGATGGTATTCTGATAGTTCCTTATTCAAATTCGTTTAGGAAAACTCATCAGGAAATTAAAATTAAGCTACCACCAGTATTAAAAAGGTAAGAAGATAAAAAGAAATTAGAATAATACCCAAACAACATTCTAGGTACTTTGAAATTCAATATACTTACGAAGTAAAAAGAAGTTCAAAAGGGAATTAAATGAAAAACAATGCACTAGGAATTGATTTAGGTATAGACAATCTATGTACTTGTGTCACAAATACTGGAGCTTCATTCATAATAGATGGTAGAAAATTAAAATCAATTAATCAATACTATAATAAGACAAATGCAAAATTACAAAGTATAAAAAGATAAGCAAAAGATTGAGTGGACGACATTAAGGCAAAAAGAGAATAGCTAGAAAGAGAAATAATCGTATAGAAGATTATCTTTCAAAAAGCAGACAAGAATAATTGTAAATTATTGTCTTAACAATGATATAGGAAAAACTAGTTCTAGGATATAATGAAGATTTTTCAAAGAAAATCAAATATAGGAAGCATAAATAATCAAAACTTTGTAAATATACCATATGGGAAATTAAGAGATAAATTAATATATCTATGTAAACTATATGGAATAGAATTTAAACTGCAAGAAGAAAGTTATACATCAAAAAGCAAGTTTCTTTGATGGAGATGAAATTCCAATATATGATAAAGAAAATCCGCAAGAATATAAATTCAGTGGAAAAAGGATAAAAAGAGGGCTATATCAAACAAGTGCAGGTAAACTCATAAATGCAGATTGTAATGGAGCATTAAATATATTAAGGAAAAAGTAAAGTTGTGGACTTAAGTATCCTATACAATAGAGGTGAGCTGAACACGCCTAAAAGAATAAGGGTAGTGTAAAGCTATCAAACTTCTAGAAAAATTTTTTTGAATATTTTTTTAAAGATTTTTAGAACCCCTGCGACTTTAGTCGTGGGAGGTTCAGAAAAAAATTAGAGGGAGAATTTTTGTGAAAAAGATTAGAAATATATTTTTGATTCATTTTATACGGAAAAAAATGAAAGAAGAATTAAGAGAGTATGGAATAGATCAATATTTTATAGTTCCAGCTGTTCATAGTTCTTGGAGTAAAACTTTTAAACATTTTAATACACATGTTTGGCCAGGGACAGACAGTATTTTAGTTACTTATTTGGAAGACAGGCACGCACAAGAGATTATACGGATTATTAAAATTATGAAGATAGATTTAGGTCGTGGAATTTCGATGGGAGCGGTTATTCTGCCTGTTGAAGATATTATTTTGTAATTATTTTCTTAATAATATTTTTGTTTAAACAGCGGAATAGTTATAAGTTTCTTTACAAGGAGTTCAAGACTTCTTGTTAGCAAATAGTGTAAAATATAACTTCTATTTTTTTAAATGAGTTTTGGTATAAAAAAATAGGTTATTTAGTAAAGGACATTCTTTTATGGATGTCCTTATTTTAATTTTTGTTATTATGGTCAAGAATTTGTAATAATAAAAATATGGAAAAAAATAGAAAAATTTTTCTTTTTTTAGAAAAAAATATGGTATAATTTGATGAATACTAGAACTTTAGAAATATTGATTCTTTTTATTGGATAAATTATAAAAAAATGATAAATATATTGGAGAAAAAAATTGGGAAAAAAAAATTTTAAGGATAATTTGCTTACTGCGGAGGAAATGAGAAAAGAAATAGTGAAATTGCAGAAAGCTGGAAAAAGAGTAGTTTTTACTAACGGAGTTTTTGATATTTTGCACATTGGGCATTTGACTTATTTGGAAGAAGCTGGAAATTTAGGGGATGTTTTAGTTGTTGGTGTGAATAGTGATGCTTCGGTTAAGGTGAATAAGGGGGATAAAAGGCCTATAAATAGTGAAAAAAATAGGGCTTATGTGCTTTTGGGGACTAAGTTTGTGGATTATGCGGTAATTTTTGATGAAAAGACGCCTGAAAAATTGCTGGATGTTTTAAAGCCTGATGTTCACGTTAAAGGTGGAGATTATAAAAAAGAGGATTTGCCAGAAACGAAAATTGTGGAAGGAAATGGTGGAGAAGTGAAAATTTTGTCTTTTGTGGATAATGTTTCTACTACTCAAATTATTAATAAAATTATTGAGGCGTATAAAAATTAGTTATAATATTTAGAAATGAGAAAAATATGGAAAAAAAAATAATGACATTTGAAGAAATTGATGAATTGGCAATAGCTTTGGCAGAAAAATTGAGAAGTGGTGGCTGTCTGGGGCTTATTGGAGATTTGGGAGCTGGGAAGACTACGTTTACTAAAAAAATTTGTGAATGTTATAATATTACAGAAAATGTGAAAAGTCCGACATTTACTTATGTTATTGAGTATACTTCTGGAGATTTGCCTGTGTATCATTTTTGACGTTTATAGAATTAGTGATCCTGAGGAAATTTATGAGATTGGGTTTGAGGATTATATTGGAGAAGATGGAAGTGTTGTGATTATTGAATGGGCAGATAAGATTTTTGGAGGAGATGCCTGAAGATGCAGTGTTTGTTGAGATAAATCATTATTCGGATGCAGCTCAGGGAAGTGGCGGTTTATAGGATTTTTGGATGGAAAAAAAGTAGATTATGAGATTGAATAGCTTTTTAAATAATTATAAATTAAAAAAATAAAAAATGGAGAAAAAAATATGTTGACATTTGCGATGACGACTACGACTAAGCTGGCTGGATTGTCGCTTTATGAAAAGGATAAACTTTTGGGGAAATTCATGTGGAAATGGCGAAGACACATTCTACTACGATTTTAGAGCAAATTGACAGCCTTTTGAAATGGACTGGGAAAAAGCTGGATGAAATTGAAAATGTGCTTGTTTCGATTGGGCCTGGTTCGTTTACAGGGGTTAGAATAGCAATTTCAGTTGTTAAGGGGCTTTTTTTTGGAAGAAATGTGAATTTTTATGAAGTGAATGAATTGGATGCGCTTGGGTTTCAAGGATATTACAATTTGAAGGTAAATTTGGAAAATGATGAGGATGTGAAAATATATTCATTGATTGATTCTCGGAAGGAAAAAATTTATTGCGCAGCTTATGAAACTTTTAATGGAAAGGCTGGAAGAAAGCTGGAGTTAGTGAAAAATTACGAGGTTACAAAGCTGGATAATGTAATTGAGGAAATAATTGAAAAATAAGCAAGATAAAAGGAAATAATAAAAAAATTTATTTGATTGGAGATGCGGTTTTTAATTATAAGGCTAAAAATATTGGATAAATTGGGATATTTTGTAAAAAAATATTTGAGGATAAGAATTTGGCGATTAATACGATGACTTATGTGGAAATGTTTTTGGATGAAAAATTTGAGGGATGATAATGTTATAAAAAAACTGATATTTTTTTAATTTAAAGCCAGATTATTTGGAAAAAAATCACAGGCGGAAAGGGATAAAAAAACAATGCTGAAAAAATTTTTTTAAATTTGGGAAAAAGAAAAAAAGGCGAGGAAGAGCAAAAAAAGCGAGCTTGAAAATCAGCTGGATAAAGAAATTCAGGAAAGCGAAGATGAAATACAAAAAAATAAAAAAAGAAACAGAAAAAGAAATAAAAAAAGCAGCTGATGAAATCTTAAAAAAAGATAATAAAGTTAGCGGAAATGCTGAAAGTAAAGACTTTGAAGATGAGAGTAAAAAGAGTGTTGACAAGAAAACAAAAGAAAAGACTGAAAGTAAATTAGATGAAAGCGGTTTTGAGGAAAGTGAAAAGACTAAGAAAAAGCCTAAGTTAAAACCGTTAAAAGATAGGCTGGCAACACCTAAGAAGGGATTTTTCGGGAAATTAAAAGAAATGCTTCTGGGAAAAACGATAGATGACGATTTGTATGAAGAATTGGAGGAACTGCTGATTCAATCGGATATTGGGATGAATATGACAATGCAGCTTGTGGAAGAATTGGAAAAATCGGTTTCACGAAAAAAATTGAAAACATCAGAGCAAATTTATGAGGAATTAAAGGAATTGCTAAAGGCTAAACTTATTTATAATGATGAAAATAATACAAAATTGAAATTGCATGATGGAAAGCTGAACATTCTTTTGATTGTTGGTGTAAATGGAGTTGGAAAGACTACATCCATTGGGAAAATAGCGAAAAAACTGAAGGATAGCGGGAAAAAGGTTATTATTGGGGCTGGAGATACATTTAGGGCGGCTGCGATTGAGCAAGTTGAGGAATGGGGGAGACGGACTGGCGTGGAAGTTATAAAGCAGGCACATGGAAGCGATCCTGCCGCTGTAATTTTTGATACTGTAAAAACTGCTAAAAATCGTGGATTTGATGTGGCGATACTGGATACGGCTGGAAGACTTCACAATAAACGTGATTTGATGAAAGAGCTTGAAAAAATAAATAAAATTATACGTGAGCAGTCTGGAGAAACAGACTTTGAAACGTTGCTTGTAATTGACAGCACGACTGGGCAAAATGGGCTGGAGCAAGCTAGAATATTCAATGAAATTGTAGATTTGACAGGAATTATTCTGACAAAAATTTGATGGGAACAGCAAAAAGGTGGAATTATTTTTCCCAATTACAGAAGAGCTGAAAAAAACCGATTAAATTTATAGGTGTTGGGGAAGGAATTGAGGATTTACGGGAATTTGATACAAAGGAATTTGTTGAAGCTATGTTTGATTAATAAAAAAACAGGAAAGGAAAATGAATTTATGAACACATTGACAAATGAATTGAAGGAAAAGGCTAAAAAATTAAACAAAACTATTATTTTACCTGAAACAGAAGATGAAAGAATTTTGCGGGCAACTGAGAAAATTATTAACGAAGGAATTGCAAAAATTGCTTTAGTTGGAAATGAAAAGGAAATAAAGGAAAGAGCGGCTAAAATTGGTGTTTCGTTGGAGAGTGCGATATTTTACAATCCTGACTCTTGTGCGACAATTGATGCTATGTCGGAACTTTTGAAAAAAAGAAGAGAAAAAAAGGGAATGACATTTGAAACTGCAAAAGCGATACTTATGTCAGATCCAAGATATTTTGCAGCAATGCTTGTACATCAAGGCAGAGTTGATGGAATGGTGGCAGGTTCATCTTCTCCAACAGCACACGTTTTAAGAGCGGCAATTCACGTAATTGGACCAAGACAAGGACTAAAGACAGTATCAAGTTCTTTTTGTCATGATAACAAATACGCCTGAATTTGGAGATAATGGAACATTTGTATATTCAGATGGTGGAGTAATCCCTGATCCTACAGCAATGCAGCTAGCCGATATTGCAATTTCTGCAGCTGAAAAAGCTAGATTTACTGCTGGAATAAAGGAACCTAAAGTGGCATTCCTATCATTTTCCACAAAGGGAAGTGCAGATGGAGTGTCTGTAAGCAAAGTTAGGGAAGCAATTGAAATCTTGAAAGTTAGAAACGTTGATTTCGACTTTGATGGGGAATTACAACTGGATGCGGCAATTGTGCCAGAAGTGGCTGCTGCAAAAGCTCCCAACTCAAAAGTGGCAGGACAGGCGAATGTATTAATTTTCCCTGATTTGGATTCAGGAAATATTGGTTATAAATTAACACAAAGATTGGCAAAGGCAAAGGCATTGGGACCATTGATTCAAGGGTTGGCAAGACCAGTTCACGATTTGTCGAGAGGATGCAGCGTGGAAGATATTGTGGAAGTTGTGGCAATTACGGCTGTGGAATCTGAAATGTAATTTTTTTGACAAAAAATGATTAAAATTGAATTTATATGATATAGGTTGTTAATAGTTAAGCAATAATAGTAATTATAGCATCAAGGAGGTCAATCCTCCTTGTCAAAAAATAGTAGAAAAATAAACACATAAATTTGGAGGATAAAATGAAAATTTTAGTAATAAATTGTGGAAGTTCATCTGCAAAATTTGAACTTATTGATATGACTAATGAACAGTCGTTAGCTAAGGGAAATTGTGAGAGGATAGGAATTGCAAATCCAATTTTCAGTTATAAAAATTTAATAACTGGAGAAAAAATTAGTGAATTGGAAACTCCTATGGAAAATCATACAGTTGCGGTAGAATTAATATTAAAGACGCTTCAAGATGAGAAAATTGGAGTAATAGCAAGCACAGATGAAATTGATGCGATAGGGCATAGAATTGTCCACGGTGGAGAATATTATGAAAAATCTGTACTTGTCGATGATGAAGTTATAAAAAATCTTGAAGAAATCGCACCGCTTGCACCACTACACAATCCAGCCCATATAATGGGAATAAAAGTTATTCAAAAATTACTTCCTGGAAAGAAAAATGTAGTTGTATTTGATACTGCATTCCATCAAACAATGCCGGCAAAGGCATATATGTATCCTTACCCTTATGAAGACTATACAGAATTAAAAGTTAGAAAGTATGGTTTCCACGGGACTTCTCATAGATATGTAAGTGGAGTGGCACAAGAAATGCTAGGTAAAAAAGATTCTAAAAATTATAGTTTGCCATCTTGGAAATGGAGCGAGTATTTCAGCAGTTCAAAATGGTAAAGTTGTAGACACGTCAATGGGAATGACACCGCTTGCAGGAGTTATGATGGGAACTAGAACTGGGGATGTAGATCCCTGCCTCTGTTATTTATGTTATGAGAAAAAGAGGATTATCTTTGGATGAAATGAATAATAGAATGAATAAGAAATCTGGAATTTTAGGAATGATTGGAACTAGTTCGGATTTCCGTGATTTAGATGCGGCTAAAAAGGCTGGAGATGAAAAGGCTATTTTAGCTTATGACATGTTCTGCTACAGAATACAGCTTTATATCGGAGCTTATGTTGCGGCAATGAACGGTGTTGATGCTATTGCCTTTTACTGGTGGAATTGGAGAAAATTCTGTTGGGGCTAAAAAAACAAATTTGTGAAGGGCTTTTCATTTTTTTGGAGTTGAGCTGGATGAAGAAAAAAATGCAAAAAGATTACCAGGAAATGTAGAATTGTCTACAGAAAATTCAAAAGTTAAAATTTACAAGATTGAAACAGCTGAAGAACTTGTAATTGCAAGAGATACTTATGAATTGACAAAATAAATACTGCATTAATAAAATTTTTTTAACAAAAGATAGCAAGAAGTCTCCGACTTCTATAAGTGGGAGATGAATTGCTTTTTTTGTAAAAAAATTGAAAAAAAGGATACTCTTATGATACAATTTTTGTATAAATAATGATAAAATCTCTAAAGAAATAATTAAAAAAATAATATTCAAAATCAAAAAGGAGGTGTAATTTTATGAAATATAATTTGGCATTCAAATACAGAATTTATCCAAATAAAGAGCAGGAATTATTGATAAATAAGACTTTTTGGATGTGTTCGTTTTGTTTACAATACGATTTTTGTATACTGCGAATAAATTTTTATGAAGAAACTGGAAAAAAATAAAATAATTACACCTGCCAGTTTGAAAAAGTGAAAATCAATTTTTTTGAAAAGAAGTAGACAGTCTTGCACTTTCAAATGCTCAATTGAATGTAAAACGATCATTTACGAATTTCTTTCAGAAGAGAGCGAAGTTCCGAGATTCAAATCTAAAAAAAGACTAGTGTTAAAAGTTATACGACAAATTGTGTGAATAATTCGATAAGAATTGAAGAAAACAAATATTTGGTTTTGCCAAAATTGAAAAAGAGTAAAATTGAAATACCATAGAGAAATACCAAAGAATTATAGAATAAAGTCGGTAACATTGACAAACAGCAATGGAAATTATTATGTTTCTATTTTGACGGAATTGAAAAAAAGAAATTCAAAAAGTAGCTAGTAATAATGATAAAGTAATTGGGCTTGATTTTTTTCAATGTCTGAGTTATTTGTCAGTTCTGAAAACCAAAGGGCTGATTATCCAAGATATTTTAGGATGTTGGAAAAAATTGAAAAAAATTACAGAAATCATTATCGAGAAAAGTGAAGTTTTCTAAAAATTGGTATAAGCAAAAAAATGAAAATATCAAAATTGCATGAATATATCAAAAATTGTCGAAGAGATTTTTTTGCATAAATTATCGAAAAAAATTATCTAAAGAGTATAATGCTGTGGTTGTTGAGGATTTGAATATGAAAGGGATGAGCCAGGCATTAAATTTTGGGAAAAGTGTAGGAGACAATGGGTGGGGAATGTTTTTGAGGATGCTTGAGTATAAACTGATGTTTTTAGGGAAACAATTTTTGAAGATAGATAAGTGGTTTCCATCGTCGAAAACTTGTAGTAAATGTGGAAATGTTAAAGAGAAACTGGAATTATCAGAAAGAAGTTATAAATGTGAGTGCTGTGGAATTGAAATTGATAGAGATTACAATGCGGCACTGAATATAAAAAACATTGGAAAAGCGATGTTGGAATATTAAGAAAATAAAAGAAAACAGGGCAGGGACTGCCCAAAGAGCTTGGTAAATATATTTGGCTAGCAAAAGCAGATACTTCCCAAGAAGCTCCCGCTTCTAAAAGCGGGAGTAGTTCACTTTTGGTAAAGTTATAATTTTCAATAAATTGCGAGATAAGAGATTAGAACTGTTCGACAGCTATGCAAACTTAGAATTTAGTGAAATAGATATATTGAAGCAAGGGTCTTCCCTTTTGTATAGGAAAAAAATCGAACATTTCTACTGTGAAAATTGAATAAGTAAAAGAGAAAAGAGGAAAATATGTCAACATTAAATATAATTTATTATACAGGTACTGGAAATACTGAAGAAATGGCAAAATATATTGGTGAAGGTGCAGAAAGTGCTGGATCTAATGTAAAACTTATAAATGTGGAAGAGGCTGATGAGAGTGCAGTAGATGCTGACTTTATTGCATTTGGATCGCCTGCAGTTGGAGCAGAGGAAATTGCACCGGAAATGGTGGAATTTTTTGAAGGAATAAAGGATAAAATCATTGGTAAAACAGTTGGGCTATTTGGTTCTTATGATTGGGGACAAGGTGGCTGGATGGAAACTTGGCGTGAAGAAATCACAAATGAAGGACTTTCTGTCGTGAATGACGGGCTTATTATTCATTTGGCTGTTGATGATGATGAAAAAATTGAAAAATGCAAGGAATATGGAAAAGCAATAGTTGGTTAAATAACAAGGGTTAAAAATTCCCTTGATACTGATAGATTAGTTATCTATTAAAAAAAATGGAGGAAAAAAATTGGAAAAATTTGTTAATCCAGCTTGCCATAATGGTTTTTGTTGGAATACTTATAGGATGGTTTACAAATTATTTGGCTATAAAATTGTTATTTAGGCTCTATAAGGAAGTAAACTTCCTATTTTTTTCAAAAATACAGGGATTAATTCCCAAAAAAATAGAGATAAGATTTCAGAAAATATAGCGGAAACGATAGAAAAGGAGCTTATTTCAGTAAAATATATTACTGAAAAAGCTAAAAAGATAGCGATGTTATAAATGATGAAGTTTTGGATAAACTATTGGACAAAATTATAGGAGAAAAAGCTGAAAAAAAGCATATTAGAAAAAAATCCGCTATTAAAAATGTTTTTAAATGATTCGGTAATTGAAAAAAATAAAAGCGTATTTTTAAAAAAAGGCAATTTTAGAAAATAAAGAGGAAATAGTGGAGGAAATTTTTAAAAAAATTGCAGAAGACAAAATTGACTTTTAAGGAAATCATGCTTGAAAAAAATGAAAAAAATTTCTCGTTAGAAGAAATGGAAAAAAATAATTTTGTCTGTGTCTAAGAATGAATTAAAAGCATATTGAAATTATTGGTGGAGTATTGGGAGGAATAATCGCATTATTTCAGTTTTTTTATAATGCTGTTATTAAAACAGATATAAAATAATATTTTTAAATAAAAAAACAATTAGACTAGAGGATTTAAAGAATTATTGAGGAGAAAAAATGAATGAAGAAAGAATATTGGAACCTAAGGAATTGGGAGAGGACAATATTCAGAAAAGTTTACGGCCAAGGACTTTTAAGGAATATATTGGCCAGCAGGATTTGAAAGAGAAGATGAATATATTTATAAAAGCTGCTAAAATAAGGAATGAGTCGCTGGATCATATTTTGCTTTATGGGCCTCCAGGGCTAGGGAAAACTACACTTGCGGGAGTTATTGCTACGGAAATGGGAGTGAATCTGAAGGTGACAACTGGGACCTGTGCTGGAAAAGGCAGGAGATTTGGCGGCTATTTTGACGTCTTTGGAGGAAAATGATATTTTATTTATTGATGAAATTCATAGATTGAATACATCTGTGGAGGAAATTTTGTATCCTGCGATGGAAGACGGAGAACTGGATATTCTTATTGGGAAAGGGCCGTCTGCTAGGAGTATACGTGTGGAATTGCCGCAATTTACATTGATTGGGGCAACTACAAGGGCAGGGCAGTTGAGTACGCCGCTTAGGGATAGATTTGGAGTTACTCATAGGATGGAATATTATAAGCTGGAAGAATTGAAGGAAATTATACGAAGAGGGGCGAATATTCTTGATATTTCCTATGATGAGGATGGAATTGCGGAAATTGCCAAAAGAAGTCGAGGAACGCCTAGAATTGCGAACAGGCTATTGAAAAGGGCGAGAGATTTTGCACTTGTGGAAGGTTCGGGAGTTCTGGAAAAGGAAAGCGTGGATGGAATCCTGAAATTGCTGGGAGTGGATGAAAATGGCCTGGATGAACTTGACAGGAATATTTTGCTGTCGATTATAAATGTTTATAATGGAGGACCTGTTGGAATTGAAACTTTGTCGCTTTTTGCTCAGGGGAGGACAGACGGACAATTGAGGAGGTTTATGAGCCGTATCTTGTAAAAAAATTGGGTTTATAAAAAGAACTCCACGTGGAAGAGTCGTGACAGAATTAGGATATAACCATTTAGGAATTGAAAAAAATATTTAGTGGAAAAAAATAAAAAAATTTAAAGATAATAATTGATACTGAATTCTAATTAAAAAGCAGAAATTATAATAGACCTGTTCGATAATAAAAATATACTGGAGCAAGGGGCTTGAACTTTTGTAAAAAAATAAAAAAACTTAGATTATTGAATATATCTGTTGGATTTTTTTAGCCTTTGGTAAAAAAATTTATTAAATAGTGCAAGAACACTTGCGACTTTTTAGTCGTGAGATGAATTACACGAAAATTTTTAGTAAGCATATAGGGAAACTTGTATGTAGACACGGGGTAAAAACCGTGCAACAAAGAAACTGAACTACTGGGAACTCTTAAAGCTAGTATAACCACAACATAATACCTAGGTAATAATATATGGTATAAGTGTGATGGTGGCGAAAGCAGAAAAAATATACTAGATGGTGCAAGGTTAAATCCTAAACATTATGATAATAGACAATCAGCAGCTAAGCCTGAAAAAGGAAAGTTCAACGACTATCCCTCGTGAGGGAGTACAATACAAGCGATTGGTATTGGAAGTGGTTTCGCCTAAGTCCTTGAAATAGGATATGGATAAGATATAGTCTGTGCTTGTTAGAGATAACAAGAAGTTTATAAGGGAACTGCATAAGTAGTAGCGAACTTATGTGAACGACGCTTCCCACTGTTGTGGGGTTTTAAAAACTTTTAAAAAAATATTTAAAAAAATATTACTTTTTTTGACAGATAAAATGTAGAATACATGGTATAATATCTCTGATGAAAAGGAGGTGATATCTATGTATTTAACTTTAAAAACAACAAGTAAAACATCTTAGTAAAAAAAGAGTTTAGAAATTTAAAAACATTTATCTCATATAGCCAAGAACTTAACTAATGAGGCTATATATAATGTTAGACAATACTATTTTTCAAAAATAAAAAAAGTATTTAAGTTATAATGAAAACTATAAAATGCTTAAAAAAATAGTGAGAACTATAAAAAAATTAAATTCTAATATGGCTCAACAAATTTTTAAAAAGAAGTAGACGGAAGTTTTAAATCATTTTTTTGGACTTTTTAAAACTTGCTAAAAATGGTCAATATAATTTTAAAAGATATAAAATTACCTAAATATCTTGATAAAGATGGTTTTACTACTCTTGTTATAGGTTTTGTAAGATTAAAAGATGATATACTGATAGTTCCTTATTCAAATTCATTTAAAAAAACACATAAGGAAATCGCAATAAAACTACCACCAGTATTAAAAAGACAAGAAGATAAAAAGAGATTAGAATAATACCAAAACAACATTCTAGGTACTTTGAAATTCAATATACTTACGAAGTAAAAAGAAGTTCAAAGGGAATTAAATGAAAACAATGCACTAGGGATTGATTTAGGTATAGATAATCTTTGTACTTGTGTAACTAATAATGGAGCATCATTCATAATAGATGGTAGAAAATTAAAATCAATAAATCAATACTATAATAAGATAAATGCAAAATTACAAAGTATAAAAGATAAGCAAAAGATTGAGCGCACAACATTAAGACAAAAGAGAATAGCCAGAAAGAGAAATAATCGTATAAATGATTACCTTTCAAAAGCAGCAAGAATAATTGTAAATTATTGTCTTAATAATGATATAGGAAAAACTAGTTCTAGGATATAATGAAGATTTTCAAAGAAATTCAAATATAGGAAGTATAAATAATCAAAAACTTTGTAAATATACCATATGGAAAAATTAAGAGATAAATTAATATATCTATGTAAACTATATGGAATAGAATTTAAACTGCAAGAAGAAAGTTATACATCGAAAAGCAAGTTTCTTTGATGGAGATGAAATTCCAATATATGATAAAGAAAATTCACAAAAAAATATATTCAGTGGAAAAAGAATAAAAAAAGAGGACTATATCAAACAAGCACAGGTAAACTCATAAATGCGGATTGTAATGGAGCATTAAATATATTAAGAAAAAAAGTAAAGTTGTGGATTTAAGTATCCTATATAATAGAGGTGAACTGAACACACCTAAAAGAATAAGGGTAGTGTAAAGCTATCAAACTTCTTAGAAAAATTTTTTTAAATGTTTTTTAAAAATTTTTAGAACCCTGCGACTTTAGTCGTGGGAGGTTCAGGGTAAATCTGTTATTTAGCTTGGAGATAGGTATTAAATGGAAAAAAATGAGGTGAAAAAGCTGTTGTTGACAGTAATAGCGGAAAAAAAGAAAATATTGATGAAAAATAATGGAAAAATTTTGATAAAAAGACAGATCAGACTGTAATCATGTTCAAAAATGTGTATCGTTTAAATATAGGTGATGAATTGCGGGTAATTGACGGGGAATATGAATATTTTACAAAAAAATTTCTGAAATTTCAAAAAAAGGAAATAGCTGTAAAAAAATATTGGAAAAAAGAAGACAGTTATTCTTTGAGTATAAATATTGATATTGCGATGGGGATTTTTGAAAAAAATGACAAAATGAATTTGGCAATACAGAAATTGACGGAAATTGGTGTAAATAGGATAATTCCTTTAAAAAAACTGAGCGAGTTGTTGTAAAAATTAATGAAAAAAAGGAAAAAAATGGGATGTCGTTGTAAGGAAACGTTGAAACAATGCAGAGGAGTGAAATTTACTGAAATTACATCTGTAAAGAGACTTTCGAAATTGATTATCAAAAAAATATGATAAAATAATTTTTTTGCCTATGAAAATAGTGGTGAATCAAAATCTTTATCAGAAATAATAAAAAAAGAAGATAAGAATATTTTTGTATATAATTGGGACCTGAAGGTGGAATTACAGCGGATGAAGTTGATTTTCTAAAAAAATAATAAGGCAATAGAAATTAGTTTGGGAAAAAAAGGATTTTACGGGCAGAAACTGCGGCAATTGTTGTTTGTGGCATTATTGCTAATTTTTATATATAGCTTTTTTTATTTTACTAAAAATTAAGAAATAAATTGAAAATTAGCTGAATATATAATATAATATACAATAGCAGTAATAAATAATTTATACAAGGATTTTTTTGTGCAATTATTAAATATTTTTAAGTTAATTATTAATAATTTTTTTATTTGATGCCCATTTTTCTTTTTTGACTAAATTTTTGATTAATACTTGTTTTAGTCAAATCAGTTATTATAGTTAAACTTAAATTGTATTGATTTTTTTAAATAAAAAAATTAAAGCAGAAATAATTTGATAAATAAAAAAATATAAAAAAAGAAAGGAAGTTTCAGGGAATGAGTGAATTGAATAACAATTATGAAAAGGAAGTTCAGGAAATAATTGATATTATGGAGGATAAGAAGGCACAGGATATAAAGGTGTATGATATGAGAGGAAAAATCGCCATTTTTTTGATTATTCAATATTGTGTACTGGGAGTTCTTCTAGAAATATTGAAGCGATAGCGACTGATATAAAGAAAAGCCTTGAAAATGTGAAAAAAATGTGGAAGGGCTTGAGGAGGCTAACTGGGTTCTTATTGATGCTGGGGATCTGGTTATAAGCGTGTTTAGTAAAGATGCCAGAGATTATTACAGACTGGATGATTTTTTTATAATGGCGTAAATGAAGGAAAATGAGGAAACAGAATAGATAACAGTTATAAAGAGGGAAAATTATGAGAGAATTAGATAAAGAAGAGAAAAATGTACGGATAATTGCCTTTTCTTTGTTCTTGTTGGAGCTGTTTTTTTCTATATTAATCGCACGTCTATTTATGTTACAGATGCTAGAGGCTTCACAATATGCTGAACAGGCATTGCAAAAATAGAATTAGAACAAATATAATAAAAGGCTACACGTGGAGAAATTTATGATAGAGAAGGTAAATTACTTGCTAAAAAAATACGACAGGATATCAGTTGGTTCATCTGCATACATATACGTTAGATCCCAAATGATTTGAAACTTTTTGAAAGGAAGTTAAGGGAATGACAGCAGAACAGATGGATGCAAGGCTTGCTAATGAGCGTAAGGCTGTTGCTAAAACGGATTAAAGGAAACAATAGGGCGATATAAATACTATAAGCCAGCTTACAGGATATCAGGTTGATTATCTTTAATAGACAGATTTTATAAGCAGCAAAAGAATGGGAACTGATAAAAAGATACTTGTTATTGAAGATTTAGATAAACAAGTGGCATTAAGAGCGATTGAAAAAAATTAATAATGACAGAATTGATATTGTGGAGTATAATAAGCGATTTTTATCCTGAAGATGCGCTTGCATCACATGTTATTGGATACGTAAAAGCCTATTAGTGAAAAAGGAATTTCAAAGATCTGAGAAAAAGGATGGATATAGAAATAGTGACTGATTGGTAAAAAGGTGTTGAACGTTCTTATGATAAAGAAATGAAAAGGCCAAGATGGTAGGGAAAAATGTCGAAGTTGATGCTAAAGGAAATGTTATAAGACAAGTGGAAACAATAGAAAGTGTTGCAGGAAAAAAATGTTTATTTATCAATTGATATGGAATTGCAAAAAAATATGACAGATGCTTTTTACAGGTAAAAAGTGGGAGCTTTTTATTGCAATGGAAGCTAAAACAGGAAAAATAATTACATTTGTAAGTAATCCTGAAATCAGTTTGAATTTGTTAAGTTCAAGAATACCTGATAATCAATGGACTGAATTGGTAAATTCAAAAGGCAAAACCACTTGTGAAATAAAGGGATTGCTGGGACTTTATCCACCAGGGATCGACTTTTAAAGCAGTAACAGGAATGGGAATATTGGAATCTGGAATTTCTCCTTATGCGACTGTAAATTCAACTGGACAATATAGATATGGGAAACTGATATTTAGGGATTCGCATAAATCTGGAAGCGGAATTACCAATTTTGCAAAATCCATAGAGCAATCTGTAAATACATATTATTATGTATTTTCACAAAAAGCTGGAATTAACAATATTGTAAAATATGCAAAGGAATTTGGAATTGGATCTAAGACGGGAATTGACATTCCTGGAGAATTGACAGGAACATTGCCTAGTCCTGAATGGAAGAAGAAAAGATTTAAGAAGAAACAGGATCAGAGATGGCTGCCTGGAGATTTGATAAATATGTCAATTGGACAAGGATATGTTTTGGCAACTCCAATTCAAATTGCCTCAGTTTATCAAACTATAGCTAATAACGGTGTTAAATTAAGACCTACAGTTATTGACAGATTTGTGACATATTCAGGAAAAGTTGAAAATAATAAGCCTGTAGTAATAAAAAAATTGAAGGTAAGTCCAAAGAATTTGAAACTGTTACAAAATGCCTTGAGATTGCCAGTAAGTGGTCCAGGTGGGACAGCTAAAGTTTTATATATACCAAATTATCCAGTTTCAGCAAAAACAGGGACTGCACAAAATTCAGGATTCGGAGATAACCACTCTTGGATTGCAGGGATATTTTCCGTCTGATAATCCTCAGATTGTTTTTTTGTGTCAATTGTAGAAGGTGGAGGATATGGAGGAGTAGCTTCAGGATCTATGGCACAGAAAATTTATATACAAATATAGAGATAAATATGTTTTGAAAAAAAGCAGGATGCTGAGAAGAAGAAACAGGAAGAAGAAAAGAAAAAGCAAGATGAAAAAATAAGAATTTAAAAAAATAATAGCAATGTAAAAAAATTAAAATAAAGGAGGTGTTTGCTAAATGTCAGAAAAAGGAAAAAAAGGTGAATTCGGGAATCAAACTTTAAAAAGAAATTTTTTTCCAAGAAGGAAGATATTAATAAAATAAAATCTGGAATGAAAAGATTTAGAAGGAAAAAAATACGAATCGAAGACATTTAGATGAAAAAAACGAAATACGTTATATTCCAAGAGTAAATGACAGGAATAGACATATAGACAGAAAAGTGGATGGAAAAAGAGGAAAAAAATGTATGTAATTCCGCTTGGAGGTCTTGAAGAAGTTGGAAAAAAATATGACAGCTTTTTCAATATAAGGATGAAATTATCGTGGTGGATGCAGGGGCTGAGTTTTTTCCAGAAGATGAGCATCTGGGGAATAGATGTTATAATTCCTGATTTTTTTCATATCTGGAATCAAACCGTCATAAAATAAAAGGGGCTTTTATTGACGCACGGACATGAAGACCATATAGAGCAATCCCTTATTTTTTTACCAAAAAGTTAGGAACAGAAAAATATACCAATGTACGGTGGAAGATTGACACTTGCGCTTGCAAGGGCAAAATTTGAAAAAAAAGATGCAAAATTACCAAAAGGAAAAGGTTATTAGCGGAAGAACTATTTTAAAAGTTTCAAAATATTTTACAGTTGAGTTTGTAAGTGTAACTCACAGTATTGCAGACTGTTATGCAATTTGCATTAAGACTCCTGCAGCAACTATTTTACATTCTGGAGACTTTAAGGTTGATTTGACTCCTGTCGATGGGGAAGGATTTGACTTTGGAAGATTGGCTCAGCTGGGAGAAGAAGGCGTGGATCTTTTGCTTTCAGATAGTACAAATGCGCAAATACCAGGATTTACACCATCTGAAAGAACAGTTGGAGAAAGTTTGAAGGATGAATTTGCAAAGGCTAAAGGGAAGAATAATTTTGGCAGCTTTTTGCTTCACACGTTCATAGATTGCAGCAAATTGTAAATATTGCGACAAAACATGGAAGAAAAATTGCAATTGACGGAAGAAGCATGGTAAAAATCTTTGAAATATGTTCAAATCTTGGATATTTGAAAATACCGAGAGATACAATGATTGATATTGACAAAGTTGAAACCTATCCAGCGAATAAGGTGCTTATATTATGTACTGGAACACAGGGAGAACCGCTTGCAGCGCTTTCCAGAATTGCAAACTGGGACACACAAGCATATTTCATTAAGAGAAGGAGATACAGTTGTAATTTCTGCAACACCCTATTCCTGGAAACGAAAAGGCTGCTACCAAAAATATAAATCAGCTTATGAAACGGGATGCAAATGTTGTTTTTGAAAAAGGAATTGGAATACACGTATCAGGACATGGCTGCCAGGAAGAACAAAAATTGATGATAAATCTTGTAAAACCTAAATATTTTCTGCCTGTGCATGGGGAATATGCAATGATTAAAAAACATAAGGAATTGGCAATGGCAGTTGGAATACCTGAAAAAAATGTTATTTTGACAGAAAATGGAGCAAAAATTGGAATTGTCTAAAAATAGTTTCAGATCTGTTGGAAGAGTGCCGAGCGGGGCTACATTTATTGATGGATTTGGAATTGGCGATGTTGGAAATGCTGTGCTGAAGGATAGACAAAATCTGGCAGATGATGGAATTGTAATTATTACGATTTCTCAATATAGAAATGGAAAATTTAATAGGCAAGTAGAGCTTGTAACACGTGGATTTCGTGTATAATAAGGATGCGGAAAAGCTTTGCTTTCTGAAACAAAGAAACTTGTTAGAACAGAACTTATTAATATGGAAAATGAAGGAATAAAGGAAATTGGAAAAATTAAGCAAAAAATAAGGGCAAAAGTTGGAGAATTCCTTAATAAGGAAACAGATAGAGAGCCTATAATTTTACCAATTATAATGGAGGTTTAGAATGATACAGCTTTCAAGTAAGGAGAGAGCTTTTTTAAGAAAATTGGCACATAATTTAGATCCGATTGTGAGAATTGGGAAGGATGGAATTGATGAAAATGTGATAAATTCCATTGCAGAAGTTGTGAAAAAAAGAGAATTGATAAAAGTAAAAATATTGCAAAATTCATCAGTTAAATTTGACAGGGAAATGGGAGATGAAATCGCTAGAGGTACAAAATCAATATTTGTTGATAAAATAGGAATATATTGATTTTTTTCAAGCCTAAACATAAAAAAAGGATGCAAAAAAATTACTCCTGAATTTGACAAGTTTAGAAAAAAAGTAAAAGCTAAAAAAATAGGAAGAAAATAGAGAGGAAAAAAATAAATGAGTGGAGGAATACTGTTTGGAAATAGATTACTTGATGTTGCGGTAATTTCATGTTTTTTTCGGCACAGTTTTACAAAGTTTTTTTCCCTTTATTCAAGGGTCAAAAAGCCCTCAATGGGCAAGGCTTATCCAGACTGGCGGAATGCCAAGTTCCCATGCTTCGACAGTAGTTTCCCTTGTAACAGGTGTATTTTTTTGCTAAAAGGGATTCAGGTCAGTTGAATTTGCGATTGCAATGGTGTTTGCCGGGATTGTGCTGTATGATGCGACAGGAGTAAGACAGCAGGCAGGAAAAGCATGCAAGAGCTATAAATAGGCTGGTGGATGCCATTGAACATAACGATGGTATAGAAATTATTAATGAAAAAAATTTAAGGAGCTTCTGGGACATACTCCAATTGAAGTATTTTTGGGGAAGTATTTTAGGAATTGCTGTTGGACTTTTTATTTAAAGGATATATATTGGGATAAATAAAAAAATATTTTTTTACTGGGAAAATCACAGTTATTAATTTAGCTGTGATTTTTTTATTGAAATAGGAAGGAGTTAAAAAAATTTTATATGTATATACAAAAATAATTCTTTACAAATAAATCTTTTTTTATAGTATAATATTTTTTTATACAAATATAAAAAGGTAAAAAAAAGTAAAATATACAATAATATTTTTTTAGAAAGGAAAAAAACAAAATGGACTTTAATTTTATAGTAGAAAATATTCCTAAATATTTAGAAGCAATGAAATTGACTGTGTTTATAGGAATTTTTGGAATTATATTTTCAATATTGATTGGGATAGCTTGTGCATTGGTGCTTTATTATAGAGTTCCAGTGGTTAGGCAGATTGTGGGAATTTATATTGAACTTTCGAGAAATACGCCACTTGTAATACAGCTGTTCTTTCTGTATTTTGGGCTTCCAAAAATTGGGATTACATTTAATTCGTATGTCTGTGCTGTGATTGGATTATCTTTCCTTGGCGGAAGTTATATGTGTGAGGCATTTCGGAGCGGACTGGAGTCAGTTTCAAAAGGGCAGCGGGAATCTGGACTAAGCATTGGGCTTACAGAATCACAGCTTATAACTAATGTGATACTGCCACAGGCATTTACAGTTTCCTTTCCAGCGATAGCGGCAAATATAATATTTCTTTTAAAGGAAACTTCAGTAATAGGGATTTTGGCTTTAATGGAACTGATGTACCTGACTCGGGATTTGATAGGGCTATATTATAAAACGAATGAAAGTCTGTTTATGCTTGTTGCAGCATATTTGATTATTATTTTACCAGTTTCGCTTGTTTTAACAGTAATTGAAAGGAGAATAAGATATGCAACTGTCGGGAATTGATGTTATTTTTAAAGGAGTCAATTTACAAAGACTTATGGGCGGGCTTATTGTGACAGGACAAATTGCCCTTGTTTCCATAGTGTTTTCAATATTATTTGGATTAATTTTAGGAATAGTTATGACTTCAAAAAAATAAAGATTATTTATTGGACTTTAAAATTTTATCTGGAAAGTATGAGAATCATTCCCTTGCTTGTGTGGCTGTTCATAATTTATTTTTGGAATTGCGAAAGGCTTTTGATTTGCATATTGATTCAGAGACTACGACAATAATAGTGTTTGTGATTTGGGGAACGGCTGAAATGATGGATATTGTGAGGGGAGCAATTATTTCTCTTCCAAAAATTCAAGGGGAAAGTGCAAAAGGCTCTGGGGCTTGATACAAGTCAGGTTTATAGATATGTGCTGCTTCCACAGGCAGTAAGAAGAATTGCACCTGCAGCGGTAAACCTTATAACAAGAATGATTAAGACAACTTCACTTGCGATTTTTTTATAGAAGTTGCAGAAGTTTCTAAAAAAATAGGACGGCAAATTATAGAATTTTTCAAGCAGGAAAAAAATCCAATGGCGCCATTCTGGGTGTATCTGTTCATATTTTTTTTCTATATTTCATAATTTGTTATCCAATTACATTATTATCAAAAGAAAAATGGAGAAAAAAATGGGCTGTTTAAAAAAATAAAAGGAAATGGAGGTAAGCAAAATGGCAGATTCGGAAGTTTTTATTGGAACTTTCTGATATAAAAAAAGAATATAAAAAAAGGCGTACTCGCACTAAAAGGAGTTTCACTTTCAGTAAATAAAAGCGAGGTTGTAGTAATATTAGGGACCTTCTGGATGTGGGAAAAAGTACACTTTTTAAGATGTATAAACGGACTTGAAGAAATTCAGTCTGGAGAAATAAAATTACAAGGAAATGTTATTAATAAAGATAAGACAAAATGGCATTTAATACGCCAGAGAATAGGAATGGTGTTTCAAAGTTACGAATTATTTGATCACATGACAGTTATGCAAAAATCTTCTGTTAGGACCGCTTAAAAGTACAGAAGAGGGATAAAAAGGAAGTTACAGAGCAAGCGGAAAAACTGCTCGAAAGAGTAGGACTTCTAGATAAAAAGAACTCATATCCAAGAGAACTGTCAGGAGGACAAAAACAAAGAATAGCAATTATAAGATCACTATGTATGAATCCAGAAATAATGCTGTTTGATGAAGTTACAGCGGCGCTTGATCCTGAAATGGTAAGGGAAGTGCTGGATGTAATGCTGGAACTGGCAAAGGAAGGAATGACAATGATAATCGTTACTCATGAAATGGAATTTGCTAAAGCGGTTGCGGATAGAATAGTATTTATGGATTCTGGAGAAATCGTTGAAACAAATTATCCGCTGGAATTTTTTAGAAATCCAAAAACTGAAAGGGCTAAGAAATTCTTAAATATATTTAATTTTGAAAAGAAAGATAAGATGGAATCGGCTTTTGTTGATTTAATTAATATGAATTGTGTTTATAAAAAAACAAAAAAAATATAAATAAACTTGGAGGTAATTATGAAAAAAAAATTTTTGAAAGGTTTGTAAAAATTATTGCAATCTTAGTTTTAGGAGTATTTGCAATAAGCTGTGGAAAAAGGTGGAAAGGGAAGTGCTGAACCAGGATCAATTGAGGCAATAAAAAAAGCAGGGAAAAAAATAAGAATAGGAGTATTCGGAGATAAGCCGCCATTTGGATTTGTGGATGAAAATGGGAAAAAAATCAAGGATATGATATTTATTTGGCAAAAAGACTTGCTAAAAGATTTATTAGGCGACGAAAAATAAAATAGAATTTATCACATTAGAAGCCGCAAACAGAGTGGAATATTTATTATCAAATAAAGTTGACATTATTCTAGCAAACTTTACAGTAACAGACGAAAGAAAACAAAAAGTTGATTTTTGCAAAACCTTATATGAAAGTGTCGCTTGGAATTGTTTCACCAGAAGGTGCTCCAATAAAAAGATGTTAAAGGAGCTGAAAGGTAAAAAAATTAATAGTGAACAAAGGAACAACAGCAGAGATTTACTTTACTAAAAATTATCCAGATATAGAATTGTTGAAATATGACCAAAATACAGAAACATTTAACGCATTATTAGATAAAAGGGGAGCTGCACTTGCACACGATAATACTCTAGTATTCGCATGGGCAACAGAAAATCCAGGATTTGTTGTGGATGTTAAACAGTTAGGAGAACAGGACTACATTGCTCCAGCTGTAAGAAAAGGGAACAAGGAACTGCTAGACTGGCTAAATACTGAAATAGATGCTCTTACTAAGGAAGGATTCTTTGAAAAAGCGTATAAAGCAACTCTTGAGCCTGTTTATGGGAATAAAGTTGATCCTAAAACAGTGATTATCGAAAATAAATAGAATAATTAAATAATAAATTTATAAAAGATAAAAAAAGTAAACTGCTTCAGAATATTGAGGCAGTTTTGTTTACGTTATAAAATTTTATTTACTGTAATTATGCTCTAAGATTGTATTTTCCTATACTTCCTAGCAATTATCAGTAAAATTGCACAAGTTAGAAACAATATCGAAAAATTCCATAATCATAAAATTTTTTTCTAAAAATAAAAAAATTGCTATAAATGAAATAGTTAAGATTCCTAAAATTTTTGAAAAAAATCCTTTTTGTTCAGACGCTTTTTCTTTGTCTAGGTAAATACTATTTGCGAATAACATTAAGTAAAAAGCCTGTATATCCAAAAATGTAAAAAGTGCCAAAAAGTTTTATTCGGCTCTTGCCCAATTAAATTCCAAGCGGAAATTATAATTCCTAAACTAATTAGCAGGAAAAAAATGTGAATACATCAGTACCAATCCACGTGTTACAAGATGATGGTTTATCATTTTGTTTATCAAGATTGTATATGTTCCAAATAGTGAAAATATTGCAATTAAAGCGATAAATGGATAAATTGTAAAATGCTTTATATCAAAATATTTTGTAATTCCGACAATCATTTCTCCAAAGAACAAAATTGTCAATAATTCAAATCGTTCTTTTAAATGTCCAAACTTAGCAACATTATTGTCAAATTTAATTTTTGTAAATTACAGGAAGAAAAAAACTCCTGAAAAAGTTTGTAACTATAAGAAGTATTGTTCCAATATAAAAATTTACGAACAGACTGACTATAAGCAATGAACTAACAATTAAAAAGAATATTTCTCGCATTAACAGCTTCTTTTTTCACCAAATCCTTTTTCATTGCTTGACAGTGATACAAAAATGCTACACTCAAAGCCATAATTAACATTGAAATTGTAAAAGGATAGTAGGCTTGACTCCAATCTGCTAAAAAGAATTAGACAAATAAATCGCTGCCGTCATATTTACACACATGGTCATAATTTCACGAAAGTTAAATGTCCCAAGCCTATTCAAATAATTTGTCATATACAGCCATTCCTGTAAGACAACGAGCGATGCTAATACAAAAATTAAAAAAAATGTCCAAGGCTCAATCACTCCATGATGAGGGGTGATGAATAATTCTGATATTTTTGAAATAGCATAAACAAATATCAAATCATAAAAAAAGTTCAATATTTTTCAACTTTTTCTTTTCTTTAATTAAACTCATTTTTTTGTATTATCTCCTTATTTTTTATGTTTCTTTTATTTTTATACTAAAGTTTTTAAATTTGTCTATTATTTTTCTCAATAAAATTATAAATAATTACTTATCTAAATATAAATTTTTAACATATAGTAATTTTATTTTAAAACATGAGTAAAAAGATTAAATTTATTACTTTTTACATATTTTTTTGTAACAAATGTTTGACATTTATACAATTAGTAGTATTTTTATTCTTTCAAAATATGGAAAAATTTAAACAAATTATGGTATTATTATAGTAAAATCAATTTGATTTATACATACAGATTTAATTTCAAAAGTAATATAAATAAGGCGGAAATGACTATGAAAACATATAACTTGCTTTATGAAAATTTGGAAAATGTAAAAAAATAAAAAGGTGTTACAAAAAAACAAATATTCCAAAATTTAAAAAAATTGGGAGTTTCTACACTTTATGATCTGCTTTATTTTTTCCCAAGAGCTTATGAAAATAGAAATAATCATAAGAAAATCGGTGATATTTTGGCAGATGAATTTGTGATTTTGCAGGGAACAGTTGTAAATGTGGCTAATCAGTATATAAAATCTGGAAGGACTATGTTTCGGGCTGTTTTGAGTGATGATAGTGGAATGATTGAGCTTGTGTGGTTTAATAACAGGTTTGTGAAAAATGGAATTCATATTGGGGATGAAATTACTGTTTACGGAAAAGTGAGAAAAACTATGAAATTTCAGCTTATAAATCCTGAATATAAAAAAATCAAGCAGGCTAGTTTTGATATGCAGGAACAAAAGCAGATATTGCCAATTTATCCGTCTACAGAATCACTTAGACAGCAGGCAATCAGAAAAGTTATGGAAAATGCACTTATGGATTATGGATATTTGCTGCAGGAAAATTTGCCAAAGGAGTTTTTACAGAAGGAAAAATTGCTTGGAAGAAAAGAAGCAGTTTTGAATATTCATTTTTCCAGAAAACGAGGAAAAAGCAGAGCAAGGCACGGAAAAAGATTTATGCTTGAGGAAATTTTTGCTTCTGGAAATGGGAATTTTGCAAAAATCGTTTTCAGTGTTGACAAGGCAAATAAGAATCTTTATAAACTTGAGGACAACAAAAGTCTTGTAAGCAAATTTATAAAAAGTTTGGATTATAAATTGACAAGAGCACAAAAACGTGTGATTAAGGAGATTTATTCTGAATTAAAGGCTGGAAAGATTGTAAATAGGCTGATTCAGGGCGATGTTGGCTCTGGAAAGACAATTGTTTCGTTTATAATGCTTCTTTATATGGTTGAAAACAATTATCAAGGTGTAATTATGGCGCCTACAGAAATTCTTGCAATGCAGCATTATCTGGGAATTGTAGATGAATTTATGAATCTTGATGTACGAGTGGAACTTTTGACTGGGAGTGTGAAGGGAAAGAAAAAGGAAAAATTGCTGAACGAGATAAAAGAAGGACTTGTAGATATTGTAATTGGAACACATTCTTTAATTGAAGATAACGTAATTTTTCAAAAATTTGGGACTAATTGTAATTGATGAGCAGCACAGGTTTGGAGTAACACAGCGAAAACTTTTACGTGATAAGGGAAATCTTGCCAATTTAATTGTTATGAGTGCCACTCCAATCCCACGTTCGCTTGCACTTACAATTTACGGAGATTTGGATGTTTCAATCATTGACGAGCTGCCTGCTGGAAGAAGTCCGATTAAGACAAAGTGGATACAAAATGAAATTGACAGGCAAAAAATGTATAATTTTATGGAAAAGAAAATGAAGGATGGACGGCAAGTTTATATAGTGTCGCCGTTAATTGAAGAAAGTGAAACTTTGAATGTAAAAATCGGCACAGGAAACTTATGAGGAATATATTTCAATTTTTTTCCAAATAGAAAAAAATTGGGCTTATGCACGGACGGCAAAACTACAAGGAAAAAGCAGAAAGGTTATGGAACAGTTTAAAGAAATCACGAACTTGACATTCTAGTTTCCACAACAGTAATCGAAGTTGGAGTAAATGTGCCAAATGCTTCGATTATGGTAATCCGTGATGCTCAAAGATTTGGACTTTCCTCGCTTCATCAGCTGCGTGGAAGAGTTGGACGTGGGAAAATACCAGTCCTACTGCTTTTTGGAATCTGAAACAACAAATGAAATTTCGGCAAAAAGGCTGGAAGTTATGGAAGAAACAACAGATGGATTCAAAAATTGCTGAAGAAGATTTGAAATTACGTAATTCTGGGGAAATTTTAGGAACAAGGCAAAGTGGAGTGTCTGATATGCTTTTTACGGATATTGTAAAAAAATGTGAAGGAAATTAAACTTGTGCATGATTTTTGTGGTGGAATATTTGGAAAAAAATGATGGGAAAATAGAAAACGAATTTTTTTGAAAAATGGATATTTATAAAAAGTTTTTCAATAATTTAGAAGATTAATTTGAAATATGGTAAGGAGAAATTTTTGTGAAACAGTATTTGGCAGATTTTGGGCTGCTTTTTTTGTGGGGATATTTTTGGGGACTTGGATTTGTATTTGTAAAAATTGGGTTAAATACTGGAATTGATCCATTTTATTTATCGGCGATTAGATTTCTTGTGGGAGGGCTTATTCTTTACGGGATTTTCTTTAGAAAAATTGGTAACTTTACAAAACATGATATTTTTGCTGGATTGATAGTTGGAATTTTTCAGTTTTTTGGATATGCCTTTCAAACTTATGGGGCAATGCTTACAACTGCCAGTAAAAATGCTTTTTTTACTTCGATTAATGTTATAATTGTGCCTTATATTTTTTGGCTGCTGCATAAAAAGCGTCCCGATGTTTTTGCATTTCTGGCTTCAGTTATTTGTGTGCTGGGAGTTGCTGTAATTAGTTTTGACAGGAAGATGAATCTTGCAAACCTTAATTTTGGTGATATTTTGACAATTATAAGTGCGGTGTTTTTTGCGGGTCAGATTGCAACGAATGGATATTTTAGTAAAAAAGTTGAGCCTTTAAAATTGGTCGTTATGCAGATGTTTGTGGCGGGAATATTATTTGTAGCAAACTTTTTTATTTTTTCAGATGTGAGTAAAGTTGAAAAGCCTGCTGGAATGATGCTAGTTTCGATAATTTATTTGACAATTTTTTCAACGGCGATACCGACAGTGCTGCAGACATTTTGCCAAAAATATACGACTTCTACGAGGGCTTCAATTTTAATGTCGACAGAATCGCTATTTGCTCCACTTTTTGCATTTTTTATATTAAGCGAGAGATTGTCACTTAGAGTGGCAGTTGGGAGCTGGGATTGGTACTTTTTGCGGTGCTAGTGTCAGAGACTAAATTGGGATTTAAGAAAATTGAGAAAATGAAAAATAAAAAATTAATTGATGTTTTGTATTAAAATTTATCAAATAATATGATAAAATAAAATGTATAATAATGAGTTTAATAAGGAGAGAAAAAATAAAAATGAAAAATAGTTTTATACGGACACCCAACTTTACGAGAAAAAAAGCGGAAAAAAAGTTGATGAAAGTTGATGATAATGTAAGAGAAACTTTGGATGAAATGGTTGCTCTTATGAGAAAGGCTAATGGAGTGGGACTTGCAGCAAATCAAGTGGATATTGCCAAAAGATTTTTTGTGCTTGAGCATGACGGGATTTTAAAAAAAGTTGTTAATCCTGAAATTCTGGAATTTTCTGAGGAAATTGCAGATATGGAGGAAGGATGCTTGAGTATTCCTGGGGTTTATAAAAGGGTTAATCGTCCTGCAAAAATCAAAGTAAAATATTTGAATGAAAATGGGGAAGAAGTTGTTGAAGAATTGGAAGAAATGTGGGCTAGGGCATTTCAGCATGAATTTGACCATATTGAAGGGATTTTGTTTACAGATAGGCTTTCAATTTTTGAATAAAAGGCTTGTTGCTAAAAAAAGCTGGATGTTTTAAAGAAGGATTTTGCTAAGGGTAGAATTTACAGGGACTTGGATTAGAATATTATTTTTATTTAAATAAAATAAATGTGTTTGGAAAAAGTCAGGAAAGTGGGGAAATTAAATGAAAACAATATTTATGGGAACACCTGAATTTGCAATACCAAGTTTGGAAGTTGTATTTAAAAATACTGATTTACAGCTTATTTTTACAAAAGAGGACAAAAAGAAATGCTAGAGGAAATAAAATAATATTTTTCTCCTGTAAAGCAGTTTGGAATTGATAATAATGTGGAAATTATTCAGCCCTAGAAAAAAATGAAGGATGAGGAAGTTATTAATAAAAATTAAGGAAATAAATCCTGATTTGATTGTGGTTGTGGCTTATGGGAAAAATTTTTACCAAAAAGAAATTATTGATATTCCCAAATATGGGATAATAAATGTCCATTCTTCACTTTTGCCAAAATATCGGGGAGCTTCGCCTATTCATTCTGCTATTTTAAATGGCGATGCCGAAACTGGAGTGAGCATAATGTATATTGAAGAAGGGCTTGACTCTGGAGATGTGATTTTGAGGGAATATTGTGAAATTACAGAAGATGACACTCTTGGAACTTTGCATGATAAATTGAAGGAATTGGGAGCAAATGGGCTTACTAAGGCTTTGAAATTGATTGAAAAATGGGGAAGTTCAGGCGGAAAAGCAGGATGACAGCAAGGCTACTTTAGTGAAGCCGATTACGAAGGAGCAGGCTAAAATTGACTGGAATAATACAAAGGAAGTCATTTATAATCAGATACGTGGATTGAATCCATTTCCAGCGGCATATACTTTTAATGAAAAAGGTGAAAATATAAAAATTTACAAAAAGTGAAAAAAATTGATAAAAAAAGTATGAGGATGAAAATGGAAATGAAATAGAAAATGGGACAGTTGTTGAGATTATTAATAAAAAAAAGGGCCTGTTGTGAAAGTTGCAAATGGTGGGCTATTGATTTTGGAGGCAAAAATTTGAAGGAAAAAACTTCAAAGGGGAGCCGATATTATTAATGGACGTAAAATGACAGCTGGAGAAAAGTTATTATAGCGTCTATCTTAAAAATGCGGGTAGAAAGTTAGGCTATATTTATAGCTAATCTATTTTTTTGAATGTTTTATTATAATTTTTTTAAGTGGATAATTTTTCTAATTTTCATAGGAGGAAATATGAAGTTAAAAAAATTGGAAATTTCAGAAAGAGTTGTACAAAGATTGACAGAATATTTATCTATTCTAAAGGAAGCGAGAAAAACAGGATAATGAAATAAATTCAATTGAACTTGCTAAAATTATGAATACCACTTCTGCTCAAGTGCGTAAGGATTTATCGACATTTGGTGAGTTTGGTGTGCGTGGAAAAAGGTTATGATGTTGATAAATTGATAGAAATTATTACAGAAATTCTTGGAATTGACAAAATTAACAATGTTATAATTGTAGGGCACGGTAAAATGGGAGAAATGCTTTCATCAAATTTAGATGTTCTAGGTGAAGGCTTTTAAAATTGTTGGAATATTTGACAAAGGATAGTAATAAAATTGGGAAAAATAGCTGCAAATGATTTAATTGTTCAAGATATTAGAAATGTAGGGAGAATTTATAAAAAAATATGAAAAAAATGATTCTAATACGAAAATTGATATGGCAATTTTGGCAGTTGTAAAGGAACAGGCACAAATTGCAGCGGAAGGACTTGTAAAAAAATGGAATTTCTGCGATACTCAATATGACAACTTATAAATTGGAACTAGGTGAAAACGTAAAAGTTGTGGATATGGATATTTCAGCAAAATTGCAGGAATTGAATTTTTTTTGGAGAATAAATAATAATTAATTGAAAAAAATGTAAAAAAATAAAAGTTGAAAAATGTTGTATTAATCAAGTTTTGTAGACTTTTTAAAAAAATAATAAAAAAAGAATATTGAAAGGAGAGCTATGACTATAATTGATGGAAAAGCACTTTCAGAAAAGACTTTGGAGGAAATCAAAGAAGTACATGGTGAATTGCAGGAAAAGGCTGGCAGAAAAGCTGGGCTTGCGGTAATTATAGTAGGAGAAAATCCAGCTTCTAAAAATCTATGTGAGAAATAAAAATAAGAGCTTGTGAAAAAAAGTTGGATTTCATTCTGAAACAATTAGACTTGATGAAAAATATTTCAGAGGAAAATTTACTTTTTGGAAATAGAAAAAAATTAAATAATGATGATAGTATAGACGGTATTCTGGTTCAACTGCCGCTTCCAAAAGCACATTGATGAACTGGAGGTTATAAATGCAATTTCAGCAGAAAAGGATGTGGATGGATTCCATACAACAAATATTGGGAAAATGATGATTGGAGATGAAACAGGATTCTTGCCTTGCACACCCTTTGGAGTAATTCAAATGTTTGAAGAATATGGCATTGAATTGACGGGAAAAGATATTGTTGTAATTGGGCAAAGTAATATTGTAGGAAAGCCAATGTCGCTTTTATTAATGCAAAAGCATGCGACAGTTCAAACTTGTAATTCAAGAACTAAAAATTTGTCTGAAAAGCTTCAAAAGGCTGATATTATAATAGCTGCAGCAGGATCTCCAAAATTAGTTAAAGGTTCAGATGTGAAAGATGGAGTTGCTGTAATTGACATTGGAATAAATAGGGTAGACGGGAAAATATGCGGAGATGTGGATTTTGATGAAGTTTCAAAAAAAGCCTCATTTATTACCCCAGTTCCAGGCGGAGTTGGTCCAATGACAATCGCAATGCTAATAAAAAATACATTAAAATCATACAAACAGAAAAATAAACAAATCAAAAATAAAAAAAGAAAGTGAGAAAAATTGATGAAGGATAAAATTAAATTTATTGAAAGAAATTAGCTGAAAGTATGAATGAAAACAAAATTGAATCTGTAAAAATATGAAGATAATAATTTTGAAGTTTCATTAACTAAGAAAAAAAAGGAAAGAAATGTTATTTTTGGAAGTCCAATAGCTCAACCTGCAGTGGCTTCAAATGTTACGCAGGAAGTGGAAGTTCAAGAAGTGGAAGATTCTGCTCCAGTACAGCAAGCGGCTCCAGAAGAAATTTCAGGAACAAAAATTACTTCTCCAATGGTTGGAACTTTTTATGGTTCGCCATCACCAGCGGCAGGTCCATTTGTAAAGGAAGGAGATTCTGTAACAGAAGGGCAAACGCTTTGCATAGTTGAAGCAATGAAACTTATGAATGAAGTTAAATCAACAGTTTCAGGGAAAGTTAAAAAGATTTTTGTTAAGGATAACGAAAGTATAAAAAAAGGTCAAACATTGATGATCATTGAGTAATTTTTTTATAAAAAAATATAAGATAAAAAAAGAAGGGATAAAATTTGGAGAGAAAAGGATTTTTGTTGAATATTGTTCTGTTGTTAGTTTTATTGTTTTTTTACATCATTTTTATCAGCTGCAGAATCTGCATTGTCATCACTTAAACAGATTCATTTAAAAAAAGCGATTCAAAGGAAAAAGGAAAAAAAACTAAAGAAAGTGAACTTTTAAAACTTTGGCTGGAAAAATCCAAATGAATTGCTTACAACACTTTTTGTTTGTAAAGACAATTTCTTATTCTTCAATGGTTTTTACAGGAATTTATTTAATAAAAAAATCTATGAAAAAGGTCTTTATTTGGGGATTTCATTTTTTTGTATTAATTATTTTTTTATTTTATTATTTTCAGAATTAATTCCAAGATTGGTAGCTAGAAATAATATTTATGGAGTTTCTAAAACATTAATAATACCGTTAAATACAGTGAGAATTGTTTTTAAGACCGTTAATTCAGCTGTTTATACATATTTCAAGATTTGTTGTTGGAATATTTAAAATAAAAGTAAAGGATCAGATGTTTGAGATAACAGAAGATGAAATTTTGACTTTTTTAAAGGCTGGAACAGAAAGTGGTGTATTTGAAGAGGGCGAAGAAGAAATGATAAGCAGTATTTTTTTGAATTTTTCAGAAACAACCGTCAAGGAAATACTTACTCCCAGAATAGATGTTTTTGCATTGGAGGCTGAAAGCAGAATTGAAGATGTATGGAATGAAATTTTAGATCAAGGATTCACACGTATTCCTATCTATAACGAAACGATTGACAATATTGTAGGAACAGTTCATATGAAGGATTTGCTTCATTATGACAGGCAAACAGGAAATAATCCGCCTATAAAGGATTTTATGAAGGAAGCCTACTTTGTTCCAATTACAAAAGCCGCTAGTCGAATTACTGGAAGAATTTAAGTTAAAAGCAGCTTTCATATGGCAATTGTAATTGATGAATACGGAGGAACTCAGGGAATAGTTACAATTGAAGACTTGCTGGAGGAAATTGTTGGGGAAATAAGGGATGAATTTGATCAGGAAGAGGAAAATATTCAACAAATTCGTGAAAAAATATTTGATATAAGAGGGGACACGCCTATTGAGGAAATAAATGACAAATTGGAAATAGAAATCCCGGTGTCTGAAGAATATGATACAATTTCTGGATATATTCAGGATAAATTGGGAAAAGTTGCTGAAGTTTTCGATCAAGTTAAGGAAAATAACTTTATATTGAAAGTAACGGATGTGGATAATAAACGTGTTGAAAGAGTAAGAGCGATTATTATTGAGCAAAAAGAAGACAAGGAAGAAGTAAGGAGAGAAAATGGAAGAGATTAGACCTCGAATACGTGTAGCAGGAATTCTTATTGAGAATGACAAGATTTTACTAATCCAGCATTACAAAAATAATAAAAAATACTGGCTTATTCCTGGTGGAGGAAATGACTGGGGCGAAACTGCAAAGGAAGCATTAATCCGTGAATACAAGGAAGAAACAAATATGGATATAGAAGTTGATGAGTTTTTATTTTTTTCAGAAACTATTTATCCAAATAAAGAGCGTCACATTTTAAATTTATTTTTTAGAATACATCGCAATGAAAAAAATGACAGTATCATAAAATTAGGAGATGAAGTTTGTTTTAACTGATTTGAAATTTGTAACAAAAGAAGAGCTCAAAAAAATGACAGTTTATCCAAATATTAAAGAGAAATTTATTAAAAATTAATGAATGGCGAAAAGGTAGAAAAATTATTTAGGAAGTTTATGGAATGAATAAAAGATTCTAGTATTATAATTAAAATTTTCAGAAAAGAGGAAAAAAATAAAATGACAGTTGAAGAAAAAGAAGAATTAAAGAAATTAGTGCGTTCAGTGAAGGATTTTCCAGAAAAAGGGAGTAACTTTTTAGAGATATTACAACAGCTTTTAAAGGATAAAAGAGGATTGGAAATTATCATAAAAGGATTTTACAGACAGATATAAAAAAATAAAGGAATTGATTATGTAGTAGGTGCCGATGCGAGAGGTTTTTATTTTTTTGGAGCTGCAATTGCATATAATATCGGTGCTGGATTTGTTCCGGCAAGAAAGCCTGGAAAAATTGCCAGCAGAAGTGGAAAGTGTGGAATATTCATTGGAATATGGAAAAAAATAGCATAGAGATTCACAAGGATGCCTTTGAAAAAAAATTCAAAAAAATATTAATAGTGGATGATCTGTTAGCAACAGGAGGAACAGCCGAAGCAATGGTTAGCTAGTGGAAAAAAATTAGGAGCTAAAGTTTACGAGTTAGCATTTATGATAGAATTAGTTGATTTAAAGGCTAGAGATTTGCTGAAAAGGTTACGAAGTGTATACTCAGTTAAAATATT
>BNJU01003957.1_pt1 | contig 152306 bp, 242 predicted proteins | sample 8539281 | NCBI WGS metagenome assembly BNJU01 (sample SAMD00202456, study PRJDB9452) | human saliva metagenome | isolation source: human saliva | place: Japan
TGGTCGCGGCGTCGACATCCTCGCGGCTGGCGTTCGTGGTGGCACTGGCCACCATCTCGGCGGCGCGATCGTGGTGTTCGCTGACGGCACCTGGGAGGCGGAGCTGCTGGTCCGCCCCATTGCCGCGAAAGCCTTGGCCCATAGTTTGCGGATTCCACCCTGAGCCACCGGTGCGGGTGCGCGACGCAACTAATCCCGATAGTCACCTGAGGGGTGCCTATCCTGGGCATGCTACTCATGGTGGTGAGGCCAGCGTGCGGTGGCTTTCCACCACGATTCCAGTAGCATCCCGCCAGGCATTATTGCGCTGGGATGCGTGGCGCTCGATCACTGGCGCTGTGGGAACAAACCCTGCGACCAAGAGCATTGTGGACCCGATTTCGAGCTTCATGAGGCCATTGAGCGTGCGTCGCGGCGACGCCAACACCGCCGTCCGCATTTACGACGGCTCGGAAATCGGCGTACTTCAAGCGGGCTTCAACGAAATGATGCTGGCCTGCGGGAACGCCAGCGCTCGCATGATTTGTCTGCGGCGCTATGTCGGCGCAGAAGTCGCCAGCCGCGCGCTGGAGGAACCGCTCACCTCGGCGGTGAGGACCGCAACGTCGCCGTCCTGTTTATCGATGTCATCGGTTCCACATCCTTCGCCGTCAACCACACCGAGGACGTTGTCGCCGCGCTTAACGACTTCTTCGAGCAGGTTGTTGCCGTGGTGCACCACAACAGGGTTTCATCAACAGTTCCCGGGCGACGCCGCCTCGCCGTGTTCGGCGCTCCCTGCCGCTTTTCTCGACGCCGCGGGCCACGCCTCGCCGCCGCCCGCGAACTGCGCCAGAAACCTGCAGGACCTAAACTCGTGCGGCATCGGCGTCGCCGCAGGTCACGTGGTGGTTGGGCATATCGGCGGTTCCGACCGGTTCGAATACACCGTCATTGGCGACGCCGGAACCAAGCCGCCCGCCCTCCACCGAACTGGCCAAAGACACCCTGGTCGGGTACTGACTCGCTGCCACACTCCGGGAAGCAAATCAAAGCCGAACAAGCTCGCTGGACCGTCCTGAAATCCGTAGAGCTGCGCGGACGCAAAGAATGACCCAGCTCGCCCGGCCGATTCGCCCGACGCTGGCGGATAGGTCTTAGGCGAGCAGGGCAGGCACGACAGCGACCCCTGTCTGCTCGTCGATACGCAGTAGAGCCTGTTGCAAGAACTATTTTGTCCACGAGGCGATCACCTATCTGCTCCCCAGCCAATGAAGATGTGGAAACATCCTTATCGTCCACCGTCGGAGACAATTTCACTTCAAACGCTAAAACAGCACCATCGTAACGTTCGAGAATAAGATCAACCTCATGTTCGCCCGCCTTCGTTCGCAGGTGAAAGTCCGCGCCTCGGCGGCTTTGTCCAGCAGTGCGGACGCACAGTGTTGCCGACTCAAATAATTGGCTGTAAAATCTCCCCAGTACCTTTAACAGCACTCACAAGTGTACGGTCCGTGACACCTGAAGGTTAGCTGCCATTCCTGGATCAAAAAGCTGATGTTTAGGACTCAAGTTCAATCGCTAAGGAGGGCTTGCGGCGACCACGCAGGCACAGAATCCAGTACCCAGATCTTAGTAAGCAAATCACGATATTTATCCGATGTTTTCATCACTGATTTTGTCTGTATCGGCCGAGTCGCTGCGTCAAGGATTTTAGTGGTAGTCGTGGTTGATGATGCTGCTGCATGTGCGGTTAACCACGATCGCGGTGTGTCAGGTCGTCGTCACCCCACCTGCTCCGGCACACTCTCTGTCGATATCCCGTGTGACATACCCAGCAAATGGCGCGCGGCGAGCACGCGAGAAAGGTCATAAATCCCCGGCAAACCCGTGGAACAGATGGCGGTGGCATAGTCAGAAAGCGAAATCACTATTACCAGCGATATCTCGCCTGCGTTCAAACGATCGCGGATAAACACAGTTGGCCGGGTTCCTGCACGTTCGAAGCGAGACCTCGAGGGGCGCATCCTCAGCGAAATTATTCGCCCGCGCCAGAATGTGTTAGTGGTTCCCACGACTGGCGATGCAGAACCTGTGAGCAGAAAGGTGGTTGCCACTTATCGTCGATCAGCCTCTCTCACCGTGTCCCAGACTGGGGATAGTTTTGCCACCATCAACTAGCACAACACTTTTTGCTGTGAGCTGCCTTCGCGTCAGCCTCAACAACCCGCCTCACCGCAACATCATCCAGCATCAAGACCACATCACTGCGAGCTGTCGCCGTCTTCCCAACACCTTTAGGGCCATCAATCGCGATGCCTGATAACTCGATCAGCTCGTCCAGCTCATAGTCAATATATCGAGTGAGATACACCTGCTTAGAATGTCGCTCGAGCACAAAATCTCCCTTCCAGGTAGCACACACCAAAAAGTATATTCTACATGCGGAAATATCGTTTTATTGACACGGCTGGAGCCGTTTCGTCGGAGTTTTAGAGCCGTTTCGTCGGGGTTTTAGGAGCGTTTCCGTCGGAAGCTTGGCAGGGCTGACGTTGCCAGGTCAGCGCATCTTCCGTATTCTGAGCCAAGCATTTTGGGCTTTACAGACTCTATGCCAAAGAAAAGCATAGACGATTTTGAGATCCAAGGTCTCGTCGCCACTTCATCGCGCACTAGCTACTCAAAAAGCACGCATCACGCTTGCCAACTGAGAAAGAACGAAAACAATGCCTGAAGAAAGTAGACAAAAGAAAACCGGCACGCCCTCCACCATCACAAGTCGAATCTTTTGGCAGTCGATGATCCTGCCGCTGGAGGGTTCGTCGGTCCGTCGACAGCAGCATCATCGCAATCGCAGTACCAAACATCGTCATCCGGATTTCGGACGCGTCAGTCAGTGTTGTTCACTGGACAAGCGCCGGGCACCTCTTAGCCACGGCCACCGTGATCCCCACTCACTAGTTCACTCTGCCACCGGTATGGTGCCCAACACATGGGTTATGAGGCCTCGCGGTTTTCACGGGCGCCACGCTGGCCGCAGGTCTCGCATGGTCTCTAGCTCGCTCATCGCTATTTCGTGTAATCCAGGGGTTGGGTGGCGGCATGCTTTTTCCTCAGCGAGACTTCTGGCTGCAGAAATCGCAGGCCAGTCTCGAATGGGCAGGGTAATGGCATTAACCGCAATCCCCGTCCAGATGTGCACCGATCGTCGGACCTGTCCTGTGGGATCATCATCGACCAGTCATCCCGGCGATGGGCACTCAGGGGCCAGTCATTCGCCAGCACTACTGGCATTAATCCCCGCTGCCCTGTGGATTCCAAACAGACTCACAGAGCACGACCCGTGGACTACTGGTCAATTCTCATGCTCATGCCAGCCATGACGGTCATACTGCTACTTTCTAACCCGGTGTCTTCATCAGATTTCTCGGTGCCCACCTTCGTGTTCGGAATAGTCGCTGTTTGCCTGCCGTTTGCTTTCTTCAAACGCGCAAACTCGACAAGAAGCGTAGGCATTTGAACTGACGTTACTAAAGATCACGTCCTTCAAGGCCACCACCCTCATTGTGTTCATCAACAATTTTTGGGATGATGGGAAATTTACATCCTGATACCGCCGATCACTGAGACTTCAACCCTCACGAATCCGCAGCTTACCGCAGGTCTCTCACCGGCTCCGCAGGGATATCGGAATGCTACTAGCAGTCTTGTATGTTGGGAAGAAAATCGATATCTTCTGGCGACCCACGAAACTCGTATTCGCGGGGTTGACAGGTGTGACTATCACGACCTCGGCTCGCCATCGTCGCAAACGACCTATCAGCACCCATCGTCGTTGGCTCTACTTCTTGCCCGTGGTGTAGCTTTTGGCCTTTGCCGTCGCTCCAACGATGCTAACTCTTTACGCGGGATTGCCGACCGAGAAATACGCGGAGGCCACCACCACAAACGCCATCGTCCAGCAGATTGCAGGAGCATTCGGTGCTGCCTTTGCCGCCGTCTCCATTCAAGTCGCCAGTCAGTACATCAGCGACCAAAGCTCGGCATTTGGCATAGTCTTTGCTGCCTCGCGATCATAACTGCGGGCCGCTCTTCTCTACTCGCGGACTACCAACAAAGAACAGCGATTAGGGAGATCGCATGCATGCCAGAGGCAACCGACACCATGAAGCCACCCCAAGCTGGCGAACAGGTCTTAGATGACAGGCAACAAAAGACGCTCTACCAGGCCACTCAGCCAAAGCATTAATGAGAATTATTTTTAAAAATGTAATTTTTCGAGTCGGGCACAGTGAAAAATTTTCACTATTTTTGCTATCGACTTGAGTCATTGACCAAGCACTCAACCCATACCCCCGAGCAGGTATCCATCCTGCTGTCCTCGTCGGCTAGGTCAACCGAGCTCACACTCATCAACACGATGATTTCTCGCACCGCACGCGGCTTACATAACAGAGGAATCATTGTGCATGGGTTGCGCGGCGTTGGACAGTGCTCCTCAATGAAATTGCGCGTAAAGCTGAGGCTGCGGACTGGCTGACTGTGCGCATAGAAGCAACGAGCGATAAAAAGAACAACAAGTCATGTGCGAACTAGATTGGCTCGTGAACAACTCGAAGCGCACGAAAAATTAGTGTGAGAAAACGCTGGAAGCACATCCTTGATATATTGCCGGTCATCAGCGCTTTCTCCACGACACTAGGCTTCACCGGCATCTCTTTGAATACCGCCGTATCGGCGCTTTAGACGACGGCTACCTCTTAGCCACCTTCTTGGCCGCTTTTGTGGCTTTCTTAGTGCGTCTTCGTTGTCTTTTTCGCCGCCTTTTTTTGTTGCCTTCTTGGGGTTTTCGGCGTCTTTGGCGCGCCGCTCGAGAGCAGTTCGCAGGCTCGGGCGTCGGTAAGCGTCTCGGGGTGTCGCCGCGTCGGAGCGACGCGTTGGGTTTTCGCCGTCGGTGACGTACGCACCGAAGCGCCCATCTTTGATGAGCATGGGCTTGCCGAGACATCGTTGTTGCCGAGCACTCGGATCGCCTGCGGCGCGCTGCGCCCTCGTCGTTTCGGCTCGGCGTAGATCGCCAGTGCCTCGTCGAGAGTGATGGTAGAGCAGTAGCGCTTCGCTGGCGAGCGACCGGGAATCGCTGCCTTTTCTTAAGGTACGGCCCGTAGCGACCGTTCTGCGCAGTGATCACTTCCCCATCAGGCGCCACGCCGACTTCACGTGGCAGGCTGAGCAGCTGCAGCGCGTCATCCAAGGTGACGGTGGAGGTCTCCATGGTGCTGAACAACGATTGGCTTTCAGGTTTTGAGAATTTCCTGAATAAGCTGTTCGAGGCGTTTTTCTTTTTGCGCTATCGCCGTTTTGGTTTCCCAGTTTTTCGCCCGTTTACCTTCGGCGGCGCGCTGCGCGTCCTCGGCGGCCCGTTCCTCTGCGATCTTTTTCTCGGCAACTTCGGCGGCGCTTTCACGTTCCGCATCGGTCACCACTTCGGTGACGTACGCGCCGTAGCGTCCTTCTTGCCACCACCATGCGCCCGTTCGCCGGGTTCACGCCCAGCTCCCTCCCACTTTGCGGCGTGGCGAACAGCTTCTCTGCCACCTCAAGCGTCAGTTCGTCGGGGGTCACGCTGTCCGGCAGGTTGGCGCGCTGGTGCTCTGGTTCGCCGTTCTTATCGACGCCCACCACACGCTCTAGGTACGGACCGTACCGCCCCACGCGTACCACGATGCTTCGCCCTTCGGCATCGTTGAACAGGTGCAGGAGCTGACCAACCGGGCGTCGATATGCTCCAGGTTATCGCGCACCAGGGCTTTCAAACCGCCCAGTAGGGCCACGGTTTCGGCGGTCCGGTCGGAGGCATCAGCATTGCCGAAATAAAATCCGGTGAGCCAGTCGGTGCGTCTTCATTGCCGGTGGCAATATCGTCGAGCTCGTCCTCCATGGAGGAGGTGAAGTCGTAGTCCACTAATGACGCAAAGCTGATTCCCGCGAGCCCAACCACTGCGAACGCCACCACGATGGCACCAAAGCGTTGCCACGGGAGTACACGTAGCCACGGTCTTGGATGGTTTTGATAATGGAGGCGTAGGTGAGGCGCCCAATGCCCAGGTCTTCCATTTTTCACCAGGCTGGCTTCGGTGTAGCGAGCCGGAGGGTTGCGGAGTGGCCATCGGCAGTGACGTCCTCGGCAGTCAGGGGCGTCGCCAGGCCGTCAGGCGTGGCAGGCGCTTTTTCGGCATTGTCGGCGACATCACGGCCGTCGAGAGTAGAGACCTCAACATAGGCTGAGGAATCCGGGAAAAGTGATGGTGCGTCCGGTTGCGGAGAATTCGCATTCCTCGCCAGTACGAGCAACACCATTAATGGTGACTTTCATGGACGTTCCCCGCGCGTCAGCCATTTGCGAGGCCACAGTGCGCTGCCAAATCAGCTCTGTAGAGCTTGAATTCTTCCGCATCAAGCTGGCTGTGCAGCTGCCCCGGGGTGGCAAAGGTCTCACCTGCCGGACGGATCGCCTCGTGGGCCTCCTGCGAGTTCTTCACCTTGCGCGTGTAGTTGCCTGGGGGCATCAGCAACATATTCCGCGCCATATAGCTCGCGTGCCTGTGCACGAGCAGCACTGATGCCAGACTCGGACAGCGTTGTGGAGTCTGGTACGCATATAGTAATGTGCCCGTTTTCGTACAGGCGCTGCGCGATACGCATGGTGCGTTCGGAGGTGTAATGCAGTTTACGTCCCGCCTCCTGCTGCAGCGTGGAGGTCATAAACGGCGGATACGGCTTGCGAGTGTAGGGCTTTTTCTCCACATCTGCCACGCTCATGGAGGCTTTGTGTAGGTTCTCAGCCAGCGCCTCGAGCGGTGTCCGCGTTCAAGACAACGGCGTTGTTTTTCAGTTCGCCTTTGTCGTTGAGTCGCGCCCCACGGCCACGCGCTGCTTGTCCACGGCGGTCAACCGCGCGTTGAAGCGCCGTGGATTATCGCCATCGTCTTTTGCGGTGTCCAACTCGGCAGTCAGGTCCCAGTAGGTGGCGGGCATGAAGGCCATGCGTTCGCGCTCGCGCTCCCTACAATCACGCGGGTGGTAGCACAGATTGCACGCGCGTCCAGCTGATAGCCGCGGCACGACTTTTTCCACAGCACCGGGGAAATTCTCGTAGCCGTACAGGCGGTCTAGATGCGGCGGGTTTCCGCGCATCCACCAGGTTGTCGTCCAGCTCGCGGGCGTTTTCGGCAGCAACGGATCGCTGGTTTAGTGATCTCATTGAACACCATGCGCCGCACTGGAACTTTTGGCTCAATACTTTCCAGCAGGTGCGTGCGATGGCTTCGCCTTCGCGGTCGGGGTCTGTGGCCAGGAAAAAGCTCGTCAACGTCTTTGAGCTGGCTTTCAAACCGCGACTTTTTCTTTTTGTCCGGGCTGATCACGTACAGCGCAGTAAACCCGTGTCAACGTCCACGCCAAGGCGTGCCCATGCTTCCTTCTTGTATTTTTGTCTGGGACGTCGGCAGCACCACGGGCAGGTCACGAATGCGACCCACAGACGCCTCAACAACGTAATCCGACCCCAGGTAGGGTGCGATTTTTGGCTTTTTGTCGCTGATTCGACAATAACGAGGCGCCTGGTCCCTTTGCTGCCACGGGTTGTACGTCCTTATATCGCGAGTTTTATTTCCCTTGCCTACCATACACAGTTCTCAGGGAAAGCTGTTCTAATGTTGCTAACAGGGCTGTCTGCGTCCTGTCAGCAGCATCCTCTACACCAAAAACACCCCCAGTGTCAGGGGGTGTGTGTCTCAGAGGGCGCGAACCTCTCTGCCTGCAGCCCTTTGGCACCTTCACCGATCTCAAACTCAACTTGTTGATTTTCCACCACGTGCGGAAACCGCTGCCCTGGATCTCGGAGTAGTGGACGAAACGTCGTCGGAGCCGTCAGCGGCGCGATGAAGCCGAAGCCTTCTCAGCGTTGGAACCACTTCACAGTTCCCTGTGCCATACTTTTAAAACCTTTTCTTTGCTATCGAACACCCGCTTAGAGTATTGGGTTGATAATCAACCAAGACCTAGTGTGTGCACGTTTTTGGCGACACAGCGATAGTCCTATCCCACTCACAGATTATTCACAGAAATGAACCGCTGGCGAAGAAATCGCTCTTCGATCACCGAACGCCACCAGGGCACCTGCACTCACATGGTGACTCTCCGGCGCGCCTGCCTGCTGCGCTGAGTGGCCCGAGGGCAGTGGTCCGCGACGTCGATAAGCTCATGAGCACCAGGCGGAGGCTGCGCAGCGCGTGGAACGGCGAACATGTGTGTTGGCCACGGGTACCTCCTCGCGCAAGTCGCTGGCGTACCAGCTGCCAGTGATTACGACGCTGTTGAACGACCCCACCGCCTGCGCGCTGTCACATCACGCCCACGAAGGCCCTGGGTTCGACCAGCTCACTCATTCGCCACGATGTTCAGTGCCGCGCCTTACGACGGCGACACCTATCGACGCCCGCCGCCACATCCGTGATGCCGCGCGCTGGGTGTTCACCAATCCCGACATGCTGCACACGATTCTTCTGGAATCACAAGCAGTGGCAACGGTTATTCCGCCACCCTCACGTACGTGGTCGTTGATGAAACTGCCATGCCTACCGAGGCGTTTTCGGCGCGCACGTGGCCTTAGTATTACGCCGTCTGCGTCGCATTGCCGCGCATTACGGCTCGCACCCAACCTTTTCTTCGCCTCCGCCACCTCCGCGGATCCCGCCATCGCTTCCGGACCTCGGCCTTCCCGTCACCGCCGTCAAGCTCGACGACGCCCCACTGGCGCCCGCACCATCATGCTGTGCAGCCTGATAAACTCTGCTGGTTGCCGACGCCGCTGGCTCACGGCCACTTCCATCGCAGAAGGTGCCCGGACCTTGGGTTTGTGCGCCTCGCGCAGAGTCTAGTTGCGGCGCTGCGCCGGTGCGAAGAACTAGCGATGATGGGTCGCATTGACCTATCTCATCGTGTCGCCTCGTATCGCCCGGCTATCTTGCGGAGGATCGCCGCAAAACCGGAGCGCATGCTCGATAGTGGGAGCCCCTTGGTGTCGCCTCTACGAATGCTTTGAATTGGGCATTGATGTGGGAGGGCTAGATACGGTGATAATTTCGCTATCCCGGCACTGTCGCATCGTTTTGGCAGCGAGCGGCCGTGCGGGACGTCGTGTCAGGTGCCCTAGCCGTTTATTGCTCGGGATGATCCACTGACACGTATCTGGTGCACCACCCGGGCTTCCTTTCTGACCGCCCGCTTGAGCAGCATATCGTATCTCGACCCGACTAATCCTTTTGTTCTGCGCACACACATGCTGCCGGGCAGCAGAAATTCCTCTCACGGATGGTGAAGACATTGCAGAATTTCTGTCATGCAGTAGTGTGGAAGAACCGCTGTGATTCTGCGCCACTGGCACGGTGGTACGCTGGCGGAGGCACCAGCAACGCTTCGAGGCGGTTCATGAGGTTTCCATTGTGGATCTCCACCGATGGCAGACCGTTGGGAACCACTGACCGCGAGAGCTAGGACGCAGACGCATCCGGCGTGTGGTTTACCCGCACCAGCGCGGTTCGCTTTGCTGCTGATTCCCTTGATGACGGACCTCGCCCTCGCCCACCCAGAAGAGCCCGAGTGGAGTCACCCATGGCTGCACGCACCAATTAAAACATCCGCATCCTGGACGAGGTGAGTGATTGGGCATCAAACGTTGATGCCGGTGCTACTGAGCAAGTCACCACACACGCGGGATTCAGGAGATTATTCCCTCGACATGCCGTCGCAGGTGCTGAAAACACGCGCGGTGGTGTTCACGGCACACGCAGTCCTGGTGCGCGCTGCACGTAAGCGGCAGAGCATGCGGTATTGGGCTGCTTTCCTGCCTCTCTCGCCGCTATGTGACCGCTGATCCGCGGGCTGTCCAGCTGTGTAGGAGGCATGCTGACAATATTTCATTCACGACGGGCAGGGCGGCGCAGGGTCATCGGGACCGACGGTGTCTGGCGGTTCAAGGAGTGGGATGACCGCAAATCATACGAGACGATCTGTTTGTGGAGGCGAGTCCAGTGTCCTCTCGGCGGCGTACAGTCCCCGAAGCGCGGTCATGGTAACGAGCCGTTAGATAAGGCCGGGGCACTGGAACTTCTGGCGGATGTGATTAAGCGGCTCGCTGATTCGTCGTTTGCGACGTTCCGCGATGCTTACTGCCCAGCGCTGTCACGGTGTTGATGGTGGGCGTCACTGGCCCTTGAGCATGGTTGTCACGGTGCTGCCGTCGGCATGGTCCAGGCGACGGTGGCGTCCTTGCTGATAGTGGCGGTTACCGATGCCATCGGTTTTTGAGGTTATGGCAGTGGCGACTAGGCATTGGAGGTTGGTGGCGCGGTGGCCCCGCCTGTGGCCGTAGGGAACAACGTGGTCGATGTCACACACCTCGGCGCGTGCGCCACAGCTCGGGGAAGCGGCAGCACCATCGCGCCTTCACAAAGGCTTTCATTGCTTCTAGGGATGCGGTAGGCAGGGTATGCGTTGGCGTAGCAGTCATGTCACGAGTGCGCGTCGCGGTCGCTCATCTGCAGCAGCAGTGCATCAAGAGTATGGGTGCCGCCAGTTGACGGGCTGGTGGTTGTCTTGGCGCATAGGTTCAGCACGACAGTGGCTGTGGTTTGCTGGCGGATTAGCTGTGCGTAGCGCTTTGAGCTTGAGCTGCAGTGTTCCTCAGCCGCTACGGATTTCAGGATCGCGTGCACCTCATGGCCTTCATCGGCGCGGAATGCAGGTGAGGGTTGATATGCCATCGGGCTGATGCGACATATCGAGTTGTTCGGATTCATAGGCGGAGCGTTCCGCTGCAGGTGGATCTATCTGGTGATAATCTCTTGATCTTTTTCCGGTGATGGTGCGTGCATGATGAGCACTTGTCGAGGCAGTGGGGGTGAGCACGGATTATCTCTTCCACAAGCGGGAAGGAGCTCGTCTTTCACTGAGACACAGGCATGTTCGATTGCCACCAAGCGGGCACGGTCAAGGTGCCTCATAGTTAGCGCAAATTCACACTGGCGAGGCATGCGTTTGAGCTGATCTGCGATAGAGGTTTGTGCGAATAACCCCGCACCCCAGCCCCCGTTCACAACAAGGCAGCGGATAAAGGATCCTCATCCACTTCCTCCAAAACCATCTGGGAACAGCGCCAACCAGTCGCAGAGGAAGTTGTAGTTGAGGCGCATGGACATACACGCGCACGGATCAGCAGGATCGCAACACGTGTAATATGCTGTTGTTTCAGTCATATTTTCCCCGAGATACTCAAAAATTCTTTCCTCAGCACCTACTCTACCAAACCTCATCGCCTGTAGCAACCAAAAATAGGGATTTTCGATAAACTTTACGCCGCTCCGCACCCACCGGCAGCCTCGCCACCTGCTTCCTGCCCACCGGACGGTGCGTATGGTCATCGCCACGGCTTCGATCACGCAATCGAACATGCATCCCGCCCGAGTGGGGCGGCGCAGTCCAGCACGGCAGCGGGTCGCTGGCAGTTTGGGCGCGATGCTTTGTCACCACCGTGCCACCCAGCCGCACGGAAACACACTCACCAGCGCAGCGACAATCCCCTGCAGTGGTAATGCTGCCATGGTTTCAGCCCGGGTACACGGCCTCGGCCTCCATGGTCCCAGCGGGCTGGGACTTTCGCCACTGCCGCCAACTCACCATCGTGAGCAATATCGACAGTTCCGTGGCGGTGTGTACTCAGTGCCAATGGCGTGGCGCCCTGGCGGCTGCACCGCGGCGTCAACAGCAGCGATGATAGTCCGCCAGGGTCACTAATCCACCACCGCGAGTGCCCCACCAGCACCAACGAGCTGAGCGCCAGGGCGGCTTCAATGGTGACGGATCCTGTGTCGTTCATTTAACGTCGGCTCAACGCATGCGGATGATGCCTGCAGGGCCTCGCTGATTCCCGCCGCCGCTGACCACCAGGTACAACGCACCGGCGAGTCACCGCTGCGCGAGGCTGCCCAGCGCATATTCGATGGTGCTCATTCCGCGATCATCGCGTGAAATTGCTGCAGTTGCTGCAGCATACTCCTTTAGTTCAACATGGTTGCCCGAGGCTGATCTGCGCTGGCGCCAGCCCCAGGATGAAAAAATGCGGTAGGTAGCACACCGCGAGTAGGCAATGAGGTACGCCCGCCCGTTCGGGCTGCGGCGGTGGCCGCTGCGCGGTGTCGTTACGAAGTTTGTCACAATGCGTTCGCACCCCGTCGATAACGCGCCCCGGAACGTTCAGACATGGTGGCCAGTGCGGCGAAGTTCCCCGAACCCTTCGATGCCGCGCATGGGTTCCCCACGCCCGCCCAGCACCCACCCCCGATGGCAAGAAGGGCCTGTACGCTGCGCCATTGTCGTTCTCGCGACCAGCTTGCCACCGCCGTGGCGGCGATGCGCAGTCTGAGTCGCGAGTGAATGGCAGGCGGCGAACAACTCAACGTCGGCCGCAGTGGCACAGGATGTCTGCGGCCGTCACGCACGCGCGTCGACGCCCCTCTGCTCTGATCCCGCATTGACGGTGCCACCCCACCGTCGTAGCCAGCACAGAGACAGGCTAAAGCTAGCAGCACCAAGGATAGTCGCCTTCCCATGATTCGTTGCGACGGAGACAAAACCAGCTGTGGTCAGTCCGGTACCCGCCACCAGAGACTCAGTGCCGCCCCCGAGTAGAAAGTGCAGCGGATCTCGCCCCCAACGGTCCACCTTGCATGCATCCTGCCACAGCGGAAGAATGCTCAACACCATCGTCGTGGGCCCCAGGCCCTCGCGGCGCAGCACGCGTCGCGGCAGCGTGGGTGAGCTGGGCGTCGACACGCCGTTGGGCGCTGCGCACAGCGCCACCAGTGGAATGCGCGCGCCGTGCTGCTACACCTTTCCGAAAGTTGGCTCACACGGACCAGGTCGGGGCAGGGAGGAACTGATAAGAACGGTGGCACCCTCGCCACCTCCAGCGGACCGGGCGGCGGCGACGCGCACGGCGTTGCGAAGCTCGCAGGAGCGCATCGGGGCGAGCAGATCGACCGCCACACACAACGCGTGCGGCAGGCGCCGTTCCCAGCGCGCAGGTCCCTCGATCAGCCGGACCCCAGGAACGTGCTGGTGTGAGCGTATCGCGGTGGCTCGGGCATGTTGTGCGCGCGGTGCGGATCGCCCAGACGATAGATCCTGACCACCAGCATCGCACCGAGTATCAGGCTCACCGCCCTTTCAACAAGACCAGCAGCAACACGGCATTGGCGCTGCGTCATTTCTTCAGGTGTTTTCGCTCCGTGATGCGATGCAGCGGCGGCGGCATCGGCACGCAGCAGTGCGCCGCGCGCCCAGCAGCAGCGAGGCCGCGACGCAAGCTTTCGAAACCCGTTTGCGGTCCAAGGTCGGATTGCCAGCACACGGGTGCGTACCGAGCTTTCCTTCCAGTACCCCAATCTGATGCAAAATGCGTCCGTGCGTGCGTCGCATGGCAGCGCACCACGCGGATGGCTGCGCTGAGCGCAGGAATGCAGTGCCGCACGATCCCAGCCTCGCGAGAGCGGCGAGGAGCTGCATCACGCGCCGGGTCCATCAAGGAATTGGCGTGGATGGTGCCGGCACCACCTTCGTGCCCAGTGCGAGCGGCGGCGAGCAGGTCCACCACGCGCGCCCACGTATCTCACCGACACGATGCGGTCAGGCGCATACGCAGAGCGCCTGTTTCAACAGGTCCGACATGGTGATCTGGCCCTGACCTTCTATTGTTAGTGCGAGAGACTCAGGTTCTACGACACGCGGTGGGGCGGGTGCAGCTCAGGGTGTCTTCGATGCAGATGATGCGTTCGCCGTGCCCGCGATGGCAGCCAGCATGGCACCCAGCAACGTGGTTTCTTTCCCGCTGCCAGTGCCGCCCACCCGGTCAGTGAAGGCTTTCTTGGATTCCGCAACCCTGCGAGGGTGTCAGCAATATCAGCAGTGGTGCCGCGATCCACCAGACCGTCAAGCGTGGTCACCGCCTGGCGAAGCACACGCAGGACAAGCAGGTACCACCATCCGCTGGCGGGCTGAGCGGGGCGTGAACACGAGTGCTACTGTCGTCATCCCGGCGGAGACGACCATCGGCAGGTGCGGTTGCGCATCATCCGGAAACGCCTGCCGCCACGGCGAGCCGGGTAGCCAGCTGGCGGACCTCATCATCCGAATCAAAACGCAAGCCCGCTTTTCAGACCTCGCCCGCGATCCAAACCAAATACTGTCCGTGCCCGTTGACCACCACGTCCGTCACCCCTCTATTGCCAGCACTTGCCTCCCAAAAATCCTGCGTCGAGATCGTTGCGAAGTTTGGCGTAGTCACCCCAGCAGCCACCAACATCGGCTGATCACGGCTTCTCCCGCACGATCGCGCAATATCAGCGGCTGCCCGCCGCCGCGCCAGGCGTTCCCGCCAGCCTGCGCCACGCACTTTCTCCACCAGCGCCTCGCTACGTGAGCTCGTCCATCACATCCAGTGCCACCTTTGGTCGGCGTCGGGAGTGCTGTGCAATCGCGCGGGTCTCCACGGTTTTAGCCAGCCGCGGCACATGGGCTGCACTCCCCCACGATGGGCAGCTGCCACGCGTTCCACCTCGTCCGCGTCCATGCCCGACCATCCCCGATGCCTCAGCACCCCGATCGGGTGGATGCGCTGAGCTTTCAGTTGTGCCGCCAGAGTGGTAGCCGCCGCTTCGGCCCGAACCTCCAGCGGAATGACCAGCGCCACCAGATCCAAAACCCCAGAACACCCGCGCCGCAGGTATCCCCACCACAAGATTGTCGCCTGTTTGCGCATCTAATAGCGGAACCACCCGCGCCGGTCGAGCTGAAAAGCTGATCAGCCATGGTGGGAAGCAAAAGCTACTGGGCACGGGCCACCTCATGGTATGTGGCAAAGTCGCTACAGATCCGATGCCCTGACGAAACCAGTCACTGAGACCAGTCCCACACCGCGCGCCGGGCGTGTTTTCAATTCCAGCAGGAGGTCGGCACCGCTGTAGGCACGGCATCGATCAGCAGGGCGGGTGCACCGGTCAGGCAATGCTGGCGCGGCGACGTTGTTCCCGGCACCGCCGCACACGCCCATGACTCCGATGGTGAGCGGTGCCGCGCCCGTTGTGACGCCCCAGCGTCGCGAAAGCAGTTCCGGCGCCCGCGCGGGCAAGAGAAACGCGCTCAGCGTGGCATTCCATGGCGCGTCGCCATCCACAGGTCCCGTCCAGCCCTTCAGGAAGAACACGCGGTCACGGCGTTGTGGCAATGTTGCGGCGGTGGCGCGCCGGGCACGCTGGAAGTTTTGACGCCTGCACAACCTCCGCAGGCACACACGTTTCACTACTCGCTGCCCTGCGGTGGCTGCTGCAATGCATGGCTTCGGATGCAGAACTGGATCCTCAACGGCAACCACAGATGGCTTTTTGTTGTACACCTGACATGTCACGTTGCGCTTTCTGCTGGGGCGTGCCTGTAACAGGCATACATGCAGGTTGTGTGGATAACTCATTCAGGAAGCAATGCCAGGATAACGTTCTACAAGCCAGCAATTCTTGAGCTGGCGCGACACGAAACGAACAGCCAGCTTTCCCCGTAAAGCCCACGCCTAGGGCTTCCAGAACTGCGGCAACTGCTCGTGTCCACCCACGGCGGTGAGATTCACTCGAACATCGCCACGCGCCACTGCTCCAGCGACCATGCCAGGAATCCGTGCCGTCTGCAGGGTGTTCGGCCAGCCAGGCACCAAACGTTGAACCCAGCTGCAGCCTTCTTGTTTTCAGCCAGAGTGCCAGCGTGCCGATCTCCACATCTGGTGCCTGAGTATTACCTACTTGACCAGGCGACCGCCACTGCGGAGCACACGAGTTCTGGCGCAGGCGTCGCTGCCCACCGGGTCAACAACAATGTCGTAGGTGCCGTCGGGAATGTCGCGCACCACTTGCAGGTAGGCGGTTCGGCACCCGGATTTGAGGGTTAAGGCTTGTTTGGGTACCGACGACCGCGTCACACGGTTGAACCCGCACCAAAGCCCGACCACCTGCTGAACTGCGAGCCCATCTCAACCCCGGCGTTGACCAACAGCGATTCGCTCAGCGAGGCGCGCGCGCGACCGTCGTCAAGGCGAGGTGTGCGTCTGTGTTGATAAAATTACACCGCGAGGTCATGATCCAGCTTCGGGGATGGGGCGACCGCGTTGCTGGGGTGCACATAACCTCGGAGAAGCCCTCTGCAGCTGGAAGGATTGTGGCGACCAGCTGCCTTCGGCGAGGTGATCGGCGCCTCACTAAGAGCACGGACAGTGCCCGAAACCTGCGCCGGAACGAAGTCCGGTTCGAGGCATGTGGTCTTCACAGTCCAGAGGGGTACCATTAAGCCCCATTCAGCGGTGGCTGAACCGTGATGCTTACCTGCCCAGGTTCCGTGTCGGTTCTGGTTTTGCACATACTGGTACCATTACCACTGTGTAGTACACATTTCCTCCCTATATCAGTAGGCTTACATAGGACAGCATACTGATAAAGTGCAGACTGGTCAAGCGAATCTGGGGATGAAAATACTTTATGCAAAACCTGTGTAATTAACGGCGTTCAACCTTTAAAGTAGTAAAGGCAAGAGCGCGTTATCCCTGCTGATAATACTTTTCCCCACCTGCTCCTGCATAAAAGGACGGTCCATGTCTCGGGGTGGCGCGGCCCGTCATCACCCGGTTTCAGAACGGGGCAGGCCATTACCGTATATCAAATTTGCGAACCATTACACACGATTTGGCAGCGCAACTCCGACTTCTACCACATCGTTTTGTCTGGGTGTCGCCAGACTGGGCGCTGTGAAGAAAGTAGATCAGTCATCTCTGCGTCGCGGCGTTTTTTGATCTGGACAAGACAATTATCGCCACTTTCGTGCATTTGCCTTCGCCGGAGTCTGCGAACAACGGACTACCGCCGCTTGTAGAGGTGCCACAGCTCAAAGTATGGCCAAAGCAATGTATATGTTCTCGCCGGGCACACCAGTGATCAGATGATTCAACGACGACCAGTTAGCGCCCGCGAAGTCGCCGGTGGAAGCGTCGGAGCAGGTCCGCACCATTATGAGGTGAGAACCAGCAACGGTGACCCTTAATTATCCACGCGGAGGCCCGCGATCCGATCAAAGCACACCACTTGAACAGCCACGAAGCAACATTATTTCCGCCCGCCACAGACTTCAGGAACCCATCGCCGGAACTCGGGTGACCCACTGTGGGCGAACAGCTCGGTATAAAAAGATGGAAATACACCGGCGAGGTGCTGTTTTACCGCTACCAGGGCCCGCAAAGGCTGAGGCCATTAATGCACTGGCCAGGGCACGAACCATGACCTCGGCAAAAGCTTCGCCTGTTCGGACCTGCCCACGGACGCGCCGCATGCTGGAAAGCCGTGACATGCCGCAGCTGTCAATCCCGATCGTGCTCGCAAGAAGGAGGCATTGGCACGGGGGTGGGACATTCGCAGCTTCAAAAACCCAGAACCCTGTTTTCAAACTCGACATGGGCATTGGCGCAGGCGTGGTCGCGGGCATTGCCGCCGTCACCGTTGGCGGTGGTGGCTTGCCCCGCCGAGGAAAAGCCGGTCCAGCTTAAACAGCACGCGCTATCCTCGGCCCTCTTCGCCCCAGACTTCCCAGGCGCGCAGCAGGAGAAACGGATCTTAGGATCGTCCTGGTGGCGGTGTAGAGTACGTTTCGAGGGACGGCCAACCTCGCGGATCAAAACCCGTCATCACAGCCGTCACCCGGGACGCCACAGCACAATACTGCCGCTGCGGTGGCCATTCACGGCTTCGAAGTTCCATGTCTAAAAACCGAGAGTAGCCCGGCGCGGGGATGGGCGGGACCAACAATGAGTTGCGCGAGCGTCGATAAGCGTGAGGCACCGGAGAGTGGGGTACCAGGCCACCAGGGAGGGCATCGAGACGCGCGAGCACCTGCAACGCGCGCGTTGGAAGGTGCGAGCGGTGGCTTGCAGCTGGGCGGGCGCGAGGAGACTGTGGGCGCGACCCTCGCATCCTCACTACCGCGCTGAGGAGAGCGGACAGGCGAGCACCCGGACCGCCGATTCGGGCTGTGATCTCCGAGCGGCGCAGATTCACGGGGCGTCGATGCACAGCGGCAATCGCAGCTGACGCGCGCTGCTCGCATCCGCTACCCCCTGCCACAGTGGCCAAAGCGTCGAGGGAGTGCGCAAAAGACATGAACCGAGGATACTCTTGGTGATAAGTTCACATAACACTGAAAATCGTGCACGATTGGCTGTAGATTCAATTCGCGCTGATTTTGGAGGATTACGCACCGTGAACAACACAAACGGACTATTCACTGATGGATCTGACCCTCACGCTCCGCGCGCAGATTCATCCCCTCAACAGATTCGGATGCTTATCACCGCGAAAACGGGTCCGTGGCGACCTGGTCAGCGATGCCACCGCCCAAATGTCCAGCTTGGTCCGCGCCGAAGTGGAGTTGGCACAGGCGGAGATCGCCACGGAAGTGAGGGTGTCTGGGGGCGGCCCCGTTCGGCGGCTGGCACTTATTGCGCTGTATGCTCATTCTTCTTTTCTTCTTGTCGCGGAGGTGCTGAACATTTGGATTGCAGCGCTGGGCTGCGTTCCTCGCTGTGTTCATCATCATGCTGGTTCTTGCAAGCTTGTTCGCCTGTTCGGCTGGAGAAAGGTCAGAAGATCGGCATGCCTAAAGAGCATCGAATCGGTCACGGGACTGCGCACAATACATCCCCTGGCAAGGGATCTAAAAGCCATTGATGCCCCTGACGGTGGGATGTATAGCTAGTGGGTTCCCCTCCCCTCTGAAGTTGCTGTAGAAGGCCTCTTTTGAGTCACGAGTTCGTACTAGCCGTGGTGTCGGCTCACGCCGCCTGCTGGCGACCCCACAGACCCCTGATTCTCCTCCTCCACGACCACACGGGGGCTGGTTTGATTATTCACTCCATTTCCCCGCTCGCGGCGGCTGGGTTCCACGTTGCGGCATTGGACATGCGGTTCGGCATGTCCGACAAACCCCATCAGGCTATGGCATCCCGCATGCCGTGGGGGATGTCGCAAGTCATCGAGTCTCTGGGTCACGCGCGCCCACATCGTTGGCTGTGGGTCCGATGCGTCGCGGAACCTCTCTGCAAAACTACCTGAGCACACTAGTCGCTCACTAGTATGTGTGCTGCACGACCCCTCCGACTATCGGCAACTCCAGCGCACGCCCCTGGCTGCTTTACTCGACGCCCGTCCCTCCGACACCACGAGGCTCACGAGCCTCACCCACCCCAGTTTCCACCACACAAATTGTTTGCCCAAGCTGTCGATCTGCGCACCAAAGGTGCCGACATTGCCCATGTTGATGATGCCATGCGCAGAAACGCTCGACTCCGGTCCCGCACGTTTGCCGCTGAAATGGCACTAGAACCACATCACCGTCAACACTTGGATTCATGGCGATGGTACTGCTCTGCCGCATTTCTGGAGTTCGCCGCCCAGCGCGTCCGCGGAGAGTCGGTGTCAGTCAGCCATGATTCCCCGAGACGAAAAGCGCTTGCCTCACGTGGACCGAGGATTTCTGTGGCTCGCTGACTGACCTTTGCTGCGCTGTGAGGCACACATTTCGACAGGGGTCAACGAAAGCGATGCGTCCCCAATCTTGCCCCTGCACGTCGGCTGCAGTGAGGACGTATCCGGTGTGCCCGTGTTGTCGGTAGCGGCACACCACCACACCAAGAACGTTGCCATTGACGTCCACCATCGGGCCGCCAGTTGCCTTTGGCGAATGGAGCCGCGCACGTGCGCCTCTGCGATCCCACCGCCCGCTGGCGTAGATGTTTGGTCCGTTGATGGTGATCTTGTCGCGGACCTGGCGAGCCTCAAAAGGACCGGAAGCAGGGAATCCCATGATGATGGCATCATCGCCGGGGACGCTACCTCGGCGCCCAGGGAAGTGCGGGGAGGTCTGAACCAGGGCTGCGGAGAACCGCGATATCTTCGGCCGGGTCGTAAAACACCACGCTCGCTTCAACGCCGAGCGCCGTGTCAAGGCGCACAGTGTCAGTACCCGCGACGACGTGGGCGGTGATCACCATGTCGGGGGCCGCCACAAAGCCGGACCCCATGAGTCGGCGGCGGCACCGCTGCGAGCGTCGCCAGGATGTGGATGACGGACGGCCGCAGTTGTTCCACTAGGCAACGTTGTCCACTTTGGATAACGGCGCACTGACTTCACGGGTGACGTGGTCTTCAAACGGCAGAAATGAGCGGTGGCAACCCACTTTCGTTGACGCATGGCCGAGATTTTCGCAGGCACTGCCCCACGAAGCTGGTGAAATTATCCACGAACGCAGAATGTGGGATTGCCGCACACCTTGGGCAACGGCGGACGTCCCACCAGTGGCCAGCGGGATGGCCACAAAGCCACGCAACGATGAGGGTGGCTAGAGCCTGGAACACTGCCCCAATGGTCGAGTCGATACGCTGGGCGCTTTGAGCCGCATGTTGTCCCACACCCCGCCCCCAGCAGGCCATGACAAGGTTACCCATGCCCACCAGCAGCACCACTGTGCCCAGTCCCAGAAGGAAACGGAGGGCGGTGCTGTCGGTAAAGTCCCATGACTGCTAATCCGGCACCACAGATGAGTCCAAAGACCCGCACCGATGGTACTGAGCACGGAGGCGAACGCCCTTGCCGCCAGCCCCACAGGGCGAGTAAGTGCGATGACGAGCAGGCCGTCGGTCAAAAACGCCTGGGTTGTGGGTCACTATGTTCCTCGTGTGTCGTGGTAGCTATTTCTGGTGAGCTACCTCAGCCGTTCATTATTGCGCTGATTGTGCCAGGGTTGTTTTGGAGATCGTGCACCGTGTCTCGGTCCCATTCTTCCTCCCAGCCGGCTTTGGTGTAGGGCGGCACTCAGGGAGACCACCGGTGAATCCCCAGATGATGTAGTCATTGATGCGGAACGCCGGACCGCTCCACTTATTCCACCCTACTGTGATTCGGTTAGCGCTCGATGAGCTGATAAACCGGCACGTCAAATACAGCATCGGCTTCCTCGGGGCTGACCACCCCCACATTCATGGGGGTATGCCAGTGTCCGGAGAACGGGGTGAACAGGGTAGCCACTGGCGAGGATATGCACTTCACTGAGCTGCGCGAGGGGGGTGACGGTAGTGCGATCTAGCCCGGTTTCCTCCCAGGCTTCCCTAAGGGCACAGTCCACGATGTTGGCATCAGTGGGGTCAAGGCGACCGCCGGGGAAGGCGATCTGCCCAGAATGCGAACGCATGGAGGGTGAGCGGTGGGTGAGCAGCACCGCGGCGTCGTTAGCAGGTGGCACTGGTTTCGTTGCCGGAAAACAACATGAGTACGGCGGCTTGTTTGGCTGCGGTGGTGGGCGGCGCTGTTCCGTGGTGCGGACGGTATCCACGAGTCGATGCATCCAGACGGGTGCCGCCTCGGGAGTTCAGGCGGTATTTACTCCGGGTGAGTCGTGATTCATGCGAGTGCCTTGTTCACAGCGTCTTCCACTTCCTCAATGCTGCCGAATGCTTCAGTGTAGGTGGCTCGGACCTGACCGTCTTTATCAATGACAACTGTAATGGGCACTACGCTGGGAAGGCTGTGATTTAGCAGCGAAAGATGTTACGATCATCCTGGTAGCTGGGCAAAAGATATCCAGCTCATTAAGCATGGCGGCACCGTTGGCTGCATTGGTATCGGCGTGTACACCACCACGTTGAGGTCTGGATGAGTGGCGGCGAGGGTGTCAAAAGCGGCAGTTCCGTGCGGCACGGCTCGCACCACCGCCCACACATTCACGACGGTCGCGCGGGTTCGGCATCCCCAAAGCTCTCCACCAAGACACGGCAAATCCACCCCGCCCACCTGCCGGGTTGGGCAGTTCGAGCGCGCCTGAATGGCTTGCTCCACACTTGTCGACGCCTCACTGCCCGCCGTTGACCGATTGCAGCATCATCGGCACCACAGCCACCAGCATCGCAGCGATCACCACCACGCCCACGAAAAACCACGTGAGGTTGGTTTTCATCGTTTACTCCAGCCATGTGAAACAAATGTTCTCTGTCTGGACTTTTTACCAGAGCTTGAGCTAACGGTATTTCTGTTGGTCCGACTTTTTCCATATGAGGGGCATTGTTTGGCTGAAAACACACGCCGCATGCAGCCTTTTCTGCTATGGCACGCGGCGACCATGGAAGATAACACGATGAGAGAAAAGCGTCCATTCCCGCTTCTCTGTAGGCTGTTCAGGGCGTGCTCCACTTTTGACTGGGTCTTTGTCATGCGTCAAACCCAGTCGCCTCACGATCCTGCCAAAGTGCGTCCACCGTCAGACCAGGGATACCAAAGGCGTTACCCAGCACCACGTGTTTGCCGTTTTCCTGCCCACCCCGGAAGCTTCACCAGATCCTCCAACCGTGGGGTACTTCCCCACCAAAATCCTCGTCGACATCGCCCCCAAACCAATAGAGATTTTTGCCTTCGCCCGAAAGCAGCCAGTTGAGCGGATGTACGTTTCCAGTTCCTCCGGGTCAGCGTGGGCATAGTCAGCTGCTGTGGGGTATCGCTCAAACAAGGCCGGGGTAACCTGATTCACCCGCACGTCGGTGCAGTGCGCACTCAGTACTGTTGCCACAATCAATTCAAGGGCGTTAGTAAAATTCAGCTCGGCTTGTGCGTTGGGGTAAGCCTCCGCCAGGGATGCGGTTGATGCGCCGCGCCCTGCGTTTGAGCGCCAGAGATGTCTCATGCCTTTTTACTGTAGCGAGCAGCCTCAACACGGTATTATTGTGTGCATGACTGCGGCACTATGCCTTCTCACACCTGTTATTTTTGGCGGTTTTTGCTATGCAGATGGAACGTTTTGAAGCCTTCAGCACTCGCAGCTCACTTCCCGCCACCAACGAACCGAAAAAGCAGAAAAAGTAAACACACTTCCCCACTGCTCCTATGCAGGTTCTCGATCCAAGCACCGAACAGGTCACTTTAACTCCTGCAAAGTGACAAAGAACATAGTAGAGTGTCTTAGAGAGCACAATTTCTAAAAATATTTTTCGACCATCAAACCATTGCCTCGCGTAATTCCGCCGGACGCCACCCATGGTCCAGGCCGAGATATGAGGACATGTTTCATATGCTGACTAAGGAGTATCGGTGGAAGCAGTTCAGGAAATCCTATCGCGGGCTGGCATTTTTCAAGGCGTCGATCCCGTGGCCGTGGGCAACCTGATCCAGCAATTGGAAACCGTGAAGGTTCCCGCGCGGCACAACAATCTTTGAAGAGGCGATCCTGGTGATCGCCTGTACATCATCACCTCCGGCAAGGTAAAACTCGCCCGCCACGCCCCGACGGCCGTGAAAACCTCCTCACAGTGATGGGTCCCTCCGACATGTTCGGCGAATTATCCATCTTTTGACCCAGGCCCCGCACTTCCTCCGCCGTGTGCGTGACCGAGTGCACCGCCACCATGAACTCGGACGTGCTGCGCACCTGGATCTCAGAACACCCGGAAATTTCGGAGCAACTTGCGTGTGTTGGCACGCCGACTGCGCCGCACCAACGCCTCGCTCGCTGACTTGATCTTCACTGATGCCCGGTCGTGTGGCAAAAACGCTACTGCAACTGGCCAATCGCTTTGGCACCAGGAAGCAGGCGCACCTACGCGTGAATCACGACCTCACACAAGAGGAAATAGCACAGCTGGTGGGTGCCTCCCGTGAAACGGTCAGCAAGGCACTGGCAACGTTCGCCCATCGTGGGTGGATTCGCCTGGAAGGAAAAATCAGTGTTGATCTGCGACACTGAACACCTTATAGCGAGCCCGCTAAACCCCGCTACCTTGTCCAGGTAGCGGACTGTCTACCTATGGACTGCTCTGCTGCTCCACGCAGCACTGGGTCCCACATCGGTGTAAACTTCATCCACAATCTGCTTGAGTGTGGCATCGTGACCGGTTTCTCTCGCGCTGCCTGCACTATGTGCCGGACGTTGCTCGCGGCGGTCAAGATACCTTACGGGCCAGGGCGACAAATCCTCATGTTCTGGGCCATGCGCGGGCAGCAGCATCACGCCCTTGCCACGATCTTCCAGCATGTGGAGGTGTCAAGATACGCACCTAGGTCACCATCTGTTTTCGGAAATCATGGTTGTGTGTCTGCCAGCAATCGTAGTCGCCAGTGATAATGCCCTCTAGCGTGGAGATCGCGAGGGCACCCTCTCACACGAAAAAGCACGCCGAATCGAGGTATGCCCTGGGTGTGCACCACTTCAATCTGAGGCGTGACCCCCTCAGCGTAATAATCTCCCCCGTCACTAGTGGTTCCGCACCCCGACGGTAGGTGGGATCAAAACCCCGCACCAGCGCCTGTGAGTTGGCGGAAAGCGATCAATCGAATCAGCATGATCTTGATGCCGGTGTGTAATCAACGCAAAAGCAACCTCTTCGGCTTTGTTGTGCACAATGTTGAGGTGCCCTTCATCGTCAGGACCCGGGTCAATCACAATACTGCGTGAATCCTCCGGCGCCGAATGACCCACGTATTTGTACCATCTAAAGAGCTATAACTGGGATTGGCGCATAATACTACTGCTGCGGACTGTGTTACTGGCCGCAGCTGATCATAACAGGGTGCTTCTGCACACTAGCAATGCCCAATCCCGTTCTCGTGTGCGCTGAAATGGCAATTTGTTGCCCCGGGTTGAGTGGGCAATCTCCTAACAGTTCCACCTCAACAGGTGAACTCACGACAATTCGGCCATCTCCACTGCGGATCGCACATGTGCTCCCGCATCGCCAAAAATTTCGCCGACAGATGCGAAGCACCGTTGACCACAGCTGGCTGCCGGTAAAACCCTCGGCTGAGGCCACGAATCCCACGATCTTGAGTACCGCGTCCGCCGCGTCGATCCCCACCAAAGCATCCACAGCGGCAAGCGCGTTCACACCGCTTGGCGCGCATAGATAGCGGCATCTTCTGGAGAAAATCTCCGCGCCAACCTTGCCAGTGGCGGGAGACGCCGTCAACGAAGGAAGCTGGCCGGACGTCCACCTGATTACCCACCTGCAGAGCGGGAACATAGGCGGCTACGGAGCAGCGACGTCGGGAAGCGTAATCCCCAGCTCAGCGAGCCTAGTACTGTGCAGTAGTTTTTCTCCCGCTTGAAAAAGGCGACCAGATTCTCTGGAGTTGGCCCCGGCATCACCGTGACCAGTTCCCAGCCATCCCTCACCCCAGGTGTCCAGGATTTGCTTCGTGGCGTGAGTTAGTAGCGGTACGGTGGCGTATTCCATTGTGTATGACTCAGCCAAGTCACTGTACCTACCCTATCCGTGGGCGAGGCGTTGTGTTCGTTGCACGCTTATTAAATCGATCAGTTCCCCACCAGCGGCAAGGTAGGCCGCCCAATCTGTAATGTCAGGATTTTTCCGCAACAGCGCCCGGCGCTGTCGCTCAGTCGACCCACCCCAAACTCCAAATTCTACGGTTGTCCAGCGCATCCGCGCGACATTGGAGAAGCACGGGCAATGTCGACAAATTGCAGCAGCCCGGCGTTGCTCTGCCCCACGGACAAACAGGGCGTCAGGATCCCCGTTACGACACTCGGCGAGTAACCCATTCACCACGCTCAACGACGCCGTTTGCGCTGTTCCGCAGGCATATGAGTTGCGCTGGGAATCGGTGATGAGTGAGGTTGTCATTCTCTCAGTCTCCTGGTGGGTGCCTTTCGAGATACATTTTGTAAGCCCTATTCGCTGGGTGGTCCTATGTCGAATGTGTCACTACAGGCCGGGGTTATTTTGGTCCTCCACGGCAGAATGTGCGTAGGGGTGAAGGGTGTCCTGATGAAATCTCTGACAAACGATCTGCGCCGCCGTGCTTGCCGGCGTAGCTGGTGTCGCTCAGCCTCAGCCCCGTTAGCTGGTCTTTCCGGAATGGCACTGGCCAAAACCGAGAAACCATGACAGCAAACCTGACCGACCTCACCAACGGCGATGCCCTACGTGACCACAGTCACAGACAATGCGAGCTCCCCATTGCGTGGTTATATAACCAGCGACGTATCAACGTCGAGGGTGACCGAGATATCACCAGTGATGAAGCAAGCCATTGTCGGCATCGAAGATCGCCGCTTCTACGAGCACAAAGGCGTGGACTGGCAAGGAACCATCCGAGCCTGCGCCGCCAACATGTTCTCGCGGCCGTGGAACAGGGTGCATCCACCATCGACCAGCGGTATGTGAAAAGCTACTGCTTCTGGTTGATGCCAAAGACGAGTCCGAGCAGGTCGCCGCCACCGGGACGAGCTATGCGCGCAAAAATACGTGAAATGCGCATGGCATCGGACCTGGAGAGCGACTGAGTAAGGACGAAAATTCTGACGCGCTATCTCAACATTGTGCCGTTCGGCGGCGGCGCGGTTGGCGTGAGTCCGCTGCAAAAACCTGCTTTGGCATCTCCGCCAAGGACCTCAATGTCCTCAATCTGCCATGCTCGCGGGTATCGATGCAATCGTCGTCATATCTGAACCCCTACACCAACAAACAGGCCGTTATTGACCGCCGCAACACCGTGCTGGACACCATGGTGAGCTCTGGAGCCGTACGGCGGAGGACAGCGCTAAGTACAAGCAGGAACCACTCGGTGTGCTGGAGGAACCAGAAAAACTTCCCTCAGGCTGCATTTCGGCGAAACAGGAGGTTTTCTGTCGACTATGTTAGTGCGCTACCTGGAAGAAAAGGGCATCAGCTCTGATGACCTAAACAAGAGCGGGTACACCATCAAAACCACCCTGGATCCGAATGTGCGGGAAGCCGCCCACAATGCCGTGGTCAGCCAGGCCGATCCACAAGCAGACGCGGCGTGGCCGAGGCATTCAACGTGATTGAACCGGGTCAAGATTCCCGCCATGTGCTAGCGCGATGACCAGCTCCCCGCAACTATGGCCTGGACGCTGACAACATGGAAACCGTGCTGCCGCAAACAACCTCCATGGTGGGCAATGGTGCCCGGCTCTGTGTTCAAGGTGTTCACCCGCTGCCGTGGCGATGCAAAAAGGCATGGGCATCAACCAGGTGTTGAGGCATGCTCAAACGCTATGAGCGCGCGGCGCGGGATCCGGCGGTGCCGCTGGTTGCCCACCCGCGACCTATTGCGTGGAAAAACTCCGGCAACTACAAAAGGGCGGCATGACGCTCCAGGAAGCGCTTGCGCAGTCCCCTAACACCACATTCGTGCAGCTCGTGAGACGTAGGTGTGTCCGAAACCGTGGATATGTCTGTGCGCCTGGGCCTGCGTAGTTACCACAGCCGGGTAGCTATGACAGCGAACAGTCAGTCGCGGACTTTATCAAAGACAACAACCTGGGCTCCTACACCCTCGGCGGCGGTGAACCCCTGGAGCTGACTAACGTGGCCGCCACCATCGCTTCTGATGGCATGGTGTGAGGCGAACCCCATCAGCGAAATCAGGGACCGCCACGGCGAGGTGGACGATGACACCCCGACTGCGAACAGGTTCTAGAGCCGGATATTGCGCGTGGACTGGGCATTGCACTGAGCCACGACACGAAGAACGGTACCGGTGCTGCCGCCGCAAACTCCTACGGTGGAGCACTCCGGTAGCCGCTAGACCAGAACCTCGGTCCACCAATCCTCAGCATTTCTGGCATTCAACAGCGGTTTCGCTGCCTCCTCCCACGTGTTCAACGACGGCGGCACCGTCTCCCCGCTGTGCACCGCGCCTCTGCGCCAGTGCTCCTGGGGCAACCTCTACGGCTGGTATGGAGCCGCCCGACCTGGTTTGCCGCAGCGAACCAGGTCCCGGCAGTAGCAGAGGAACGCTGCCACCTGCGGACGGAAGTTCGCTTTCGCGGCGTCCAACAGCTCCGTCCCGGACGTCTCAGGGTTGACGCAGGCTGAAGCCGAGCGAGGCTTCAACAGGCAGGGATTCACCGTCAATGCCGTGAATGTTCCGGAGACGGCACTCCTGCTGGCCACGTAGTCGGTGCGGATAACGGCACGGCCATGCTCGGCCGTGGCACCGTTACCCTCGAATCTCCGACGGCACCGGGTTTTCCTGGCGTGTGACATCACCAGATCCCGTCACCCTGGATGAAATCACCTCGCTGTTGGGTCACTGCTGAATCCGTAGGGCGCACTGCCTCCGACAGCCGCTCACCGTCCGCCTGACCTGCAACTTCTTCGGTCACGGCGGACATCATCATCGTTCATAGTGCTTCATCGTCAGCGGCTCTCCCAACTCCCGCTTCCAATGCGGCGGCATGCAGTGACGACCGCGGCCACCGCGACGTCGTCAAGCTGCTGCGGGAGGTATTCCTCAGGATCAGTGGCTCTCGGCGATCTCGGCGTCAGCAAGCTCCTGGCGGCCCGCCTCAGCGTAAAATTGCGGCCGACTCGACGCTTTCTTCTACCTCGCGGCGGATAACCGCCAGAACATCTGTGTCCGGTGAGTGCGTGCTTGGCCCCTCCACCGACTCGTGGATGACGGCAGCCTTCAACATGCGCAGCGTTGCTGTGCGTTCCTTGTTGCGGGCCTTCATGAGTCTTTCAAATCAGCAGAAATTTTATTCTGTAGTTCGCTCATAACAGCAACGATACTCGCGGGGGCGCGGACGGACAGGTAGTCTGGGTTCGTGGTTCACAAAGCAGTTAAAAATCCTCGCATCCTCCCCTTGTCGGCGGTAGTAGCCGAGCTCGCGCTCGCCGCCTGGAAACCGCGAACTCACCCAGTTCACCCTTCACGAGTACACCTGCCCCTCCTCGAGACCAGGAACGCTACGCGGCGAGAGAATTCGCACTCCTGCACATTTCCGACCTGCACATGCTGCCCAATCAGCCGCACAAAGAATGGGTGGCCGCGCTGGACCAGCTGGCGCCCGACCTTGTGATCGACACTGGCGACAACCTCGGGCTGTCAACTCCGTGCCCCCACCTCCTCAAGCACTCGACCACTGCTCCACCGCCCAGGGTTGTTCGTCTTTGGCACCAACGACACTACGCACCACGCCCCGTCAATCCTTTTGGCTACCTGCTGGGCAACGCAAGGTCAGCCGCATCACCCTCCCTGGGAGGCATGAGGGGGCCGCCTTCATCGAACGCGGCTGGCGCGACGCCAACCAAAGCGCGTCACGAATTCAAAAGTGAGGGCCGGTGCGCATCGCCGCCGCAGGTGTCGACGACCCCACCACAACCTCGACGACTACTCCGCCGTCGCCGGTGCCCCCAACAGCGACGCCGACCTGCCTCGCCCTCCTCCACGCGCCCGGGCCCCGCGTCGCCGAGGCTTTTTCGACGCCGACGGCTGCCAGCTCGCCCTCTCCGGGCACCCCACGGTGGACAGATCTGCCTACCCAACGGCAAAGCCATAGTGACCAACTGCGGCATTGACCGCGAACGACATCCGGACTGCACCGCTTTGGCTCCATGTTTGCATGCACGTGAGCAACGGGTTGGGGAACCTCGAAATACGCACCTGTGCGGCTGTTCTGTCCGCCCTCCGCCACAGCTGCGCATCGTGGAGAAAGTAAGATGACATGCGGTTTTTGTTGTAACCTGCGTCATCGACTAAAGTATTCCGGGTAGTAACGGGATATGGCGCAACAGTAGCGCCTTCGTTCGGGACGAAGAGGTCGCAAGTTCAAATCCTGTTATCCCGACCAGATGACCCCGCCAAAGCAGGGGCGTGGGTTTTTCTGTTTTAATGGACCGACGTGAGACAGGTCCACCCGCAGTTACAACAATCACTGTTTTTGAGCTTAGCGATGGACTCCCTTATGTGCGAATCCCCTGCAGCCTGACACAGTTGTATGGCCGACTTCGTGTCGGGGAGCACATCAGTGATGCATGCAGTCGCCCGATCCAAAACAACAAGCATCCCCCGAGGCCACAGACCACGGGGGATACCGAAAAGTAAGTGCAACGAACTTCATCGCTGCTCAATAAGACCACTGTAGCATGAAGTAGGTGGGAAGCAGAAACGCAATACATATTGAGTCGTTTTAGGCTCAGCTAGACTAGCACCCTACCTCCACGAATCCAGTGGGTGATATTGACCGCGCTGTTGATCTATATCGTTGGAACTGCAACTTAGCGGGGGCTTGGCACACACAGTTCTCTTATTTTGAAGTGATGGTCAGGAACGCCATGGATCGAGCACTAGCGGATTGGAATCAAACACTGGAGCTGCCTGCATCATGGTCCTTAAGGCATCACGCCAACGACGACCTATATCGCCTTATCCGATCTCCCCTAAAATATGCACGTCGACGTGCGAGTCAGAAGCTCAATCACGATCAAGACACCAAAACCATCCACGTTATGGTCAGCCAGTCTCACATGACGACATTATCGCTCAACTAACTTTCGGGAGTTGGTCTTCATTACTAGGCGAGGGTTTATCCTGGCAACGCGCATGTGAAACAGATACGCTTTGGTACGATGCACTACACAACGCTTTTCCTTATGCTCACATCGATGCCTCAGGGCGCCGTTATATAGAGAAACGCTTGGAAAGGATGCGGCAGCTTCGTAATCGAATATCGCATCAAGAAAACTTGCTACGCATCAATGTAAATGATCGCTTGCGGGACATGCTCACTGTATTGAACAGCATCGGACCCGAATATCCATCATGGGCTATGGCGCGATAGCAGAGTTAGACAAGTAGTACGCGAGGATCCTCGCAAACGGTGGTAACTGACAATGCGCACACTATCTCACACTTCTCCGCATCACTACTCCCCACCAACACCAGGAGCGGCGTACGATCAGCGCCACTGCCAGCGCGGATCCCGATCCGGCGTTGCCGATGGTGGTAAGCGCTGAGGTTGGATAGTGCAGGGGCATGAGGGCGAAAATGGCCTGCGCCCACGATGCGGTTTCTGCGGCGGCTGAGGGTTTTCCGCACCCATCCCACCACGCCTGCTTGGGCGATGCTACCGACGGCGAGCGCGATGCGCCCCAACGCTCACCAAGCAGGGGACAGTAGGGCGGAACTGCCGAACGGAAACTCCCGCCGTGGCACACAATGTCAGAACCCCAGCAGCGCACTCCCACACCAAGCCCATTCGCAAGGAGGCGAAGAGCACACTACCCACAAGCGCCAGACCACCGGATGCTCCCAGCAGGTTCAGCCAGTTTCGACCACCACCGGTGCTCCAGACGTGAGCCACCCCTGCTGCGCTGACCAACGCGGCAATGAGGAAAGGCATACATGGGTGGCAAGCTGGAGGTTTTCTCTCAGGCTCGGAATCAGTATTTTCCGCAGTTGCACCTGTGTCACTGCTGGGCAAGGCACGCTGCATGGCAGTGGTTTTTGTCCTGGGTTGCCTTAGCCATTCCGTCAATGCGCTGGACGCCGTTGTGGAGCTCACCAACGGAGGCTAACGCGGCGTCGACACCCGTGGCGTATTCACTGCATGCGGGAGGACGGCTGCTTGGAACCGTCGGTGGCTGTGTAGATGGCGTCGTGGTGGGAACCGGGTTGGGTGAGCTGGTTGGCGATGTCGCGGGAACCGCTGCGCAGTTGGGCGAGCTGGTCAACCGTTCCGCCACCGAGTTTGAAGCCCGCCACCTGAGGCGGAAACCAGCGAGTTGTTTGCGGGCATCGGCAGCATCGGGGAGCGGGATTGGCGGCGAGTTTGCGGTCGGCGTCGTCAATGGCAGCGAGGAGCTGCGGCTGCAAGGCAATGACGCCTTGTACCTGTTCCACAGCCTGGTCCACACCATCGGCGACTTTGGCTGGCTGCGGAGCAAGCTGTCCCGTGCCTGCCTGGATCTGCGTCATACCGTCAGCAAGCTGTTGGGTACCGTTTGCAAGTTCTTTGGTCGCACCAGTCATGTCGTTGGCGCTACCAGTGAGTTTGTCTACACCTGCCACAAGTTCCCCAGTGCCGGTGACCAGAAAACCTGATTGCGTACCCGCCTCACCGCTGCACGCCGAGCCCCCACGAGGGCTTTCGGGCTGGGATCCGTCAGTACCACCCGCTGCGGGAGCACCACTGGTGGTATCGCTGCTGTTGTTCCAGGTTTGAGACATCAGAACCTGATGCAGCAACATAGATAGCACCACCGATGAGCGGCAGCGCGCGAGGGCAAGACGACAGGAAGGTGCGCAAAGGGCTCATGTATGCAGTCTAGCTGTATAAAGCCGTGAGCGCAGATGCTGACCCATAAGCAAACGCTGAACAAACAACAGAAGCGCTGCATTCAGGCACGTGGGGTTGCACCGCTGGTAACGTGGTTTTGTCTATAGTCCCCGATTTTTCAGGTGTGTAGTGCCGTGACCTTGCTTGTTGTGCTTGTGCTATCGGCGGTTGCTGTGATCCCGTTTGCTGTTCGTATCGGACCGAAAAGCTGGGTGGCCGTTAGCGGCGTTGTTTATGCGCTGCGTGGGTGATGGGACGCCATGTCCTGACGTTATTCCATTCACCATTGTCCTACAAGATAACGTGGCTTTAAGGATGCCATTGCTCCAGGGATGGATATTGATTTTGCGTTGCGGGGAGATGCCCTCAGCGTATTTTTTGCCCTGTTAGCTCTTGTTATTGGCGCGGCTGTGTTTATCTATTCCGCCGCATAGTTGCATAACAATGACGGCAATACCAGCTTCTATCTCATTATGTCAGCATTTATGCTGTCTGTGCTGCTACTGGTGTTGTCGGACGATGTTGTGGTGCTGTTTATTGCCTGGGAGCTGGTGTCCATTGGTTCGTTCCTGCTCATCGCCCGCGCAGGATCGGGCGGCGAGGCGGGTTCGATGCGCACATTGATCCTCACTTTTACCGGCGGTTTGACCCTGTTGGCGGCGGTGGCGATTATGGCCACTCAGGCTGGAACAACCAACCTGACGGATATTATCGCCTCGAATTTCTGGGCGGAAAAAGCCTGGTTTTGACCACCGCCATCGCCATGCTTATCGCAGTGTCGCGTTTTACCAAAGTCGGCGCAGTTTCCTTTCCATTTCTGGCTCCCGGAAGCCATGGCCGCAGCCACTCCGGTGAGTGCGTTTCTGCACGCCGCCGCCGTGGTGAAAGCAGGCATTTATCTGCTGTTGCGTTTTTCGCCGGTATTTCATAACAATGCCGCCTGGAATGTTGTGCTCATAACGGTGGGTATGTTTACTGCCGTCATGGCCGCATTGTTTGCGGTGCAGAAAACAGATTTGAAGCGCCTGACCGCGTATTCCACGGTGTCTCATTTGGGCTGGATCGTAGCAACCATTGGCGGAACGCTCGTTTGCCCTAACGGCAGCCTAGTGCACACATTTGCCCACGCCCTGTTTAAGTCAAGTTTGTTCATGCTGATTGGCGTGGTTGATCACCAGGCCGGGTCGCGGACGTTCGTCGCTTGAGGTTCGCTCTACCGCCAGATGCCGTTCACCTTTTATTTCCGTGGTGGTGGGCGCATTGTCCATGGCTGCTGTTCCGCCGCTACTGGGGTTCATTTCTAAGGAGGGATGCTGGGCTTCACCGAGCGCCCTTCCAGCCGCCGCCGTGTGTTTGTCCTCGCCGCCGCGGCGACGGGACGCGCTGCTGACAATCACCTATTCCACTCGCCTGGTGTTTCGGTGCGTTTTGTGGATGGCCCCCGACATGTCGCAGGTCAAGGAAGCCCCGTATTGCTGTGGCTTCCCGCTCTGCCTGGTTGATGTCGGTGCCGCTGGCCTTCATGGTGGGTGTGCTGGACGCTCCGGTAGGGGCGGCCGTCGATACGCATGTGCACCTGGGATTGTGGCACGGGGTGAGCACGCCGCGCTGATTTCCCTCGGTGTCCTCGCCGCTGCCGTTGTGGTGTGAAACGTCAGGCGGTGTTTGCGCTTGCCGACGCCCGCCACTTCCTCCCGTTCAACGAAACAAAGGCGTTGCGGGGGCTGCTGTTGGGCATGGCTCGCTGGGGTCGCTGTGGCGCGCAGCGGATTCCTGCAGCCGACCCCGCACCTGACCTATCCGATCCTCATGATTGTGCTGCTCGCGCTGGAACCACTATGTTCCCCGGCGTGATGGCATGCCCATGCAACCGCGTGTGGACGGCATTGACCGTCACTGGATTCTGCCGCTGGCAATCGTGGTGGTGTCGGTGATCACGCTCATCACCACGCACTCGCGCCTCACCGCAGCTGTGATGCTGGGCACCACCGGCGTGGGTGTGACGTTGCAGATCCTGATGCTGGGTGCCCCCAGACGTGGCGCTCACGCAGTTCCTGGTGGAGTTGTTGGTGGTGGTGATCATCATGTTTTGTGCTGCGGCAACAACCGAGTTGTTCCACCGCACGTCCAGGCCGCGTAGCGCGCGCGCCGGGATTATGGCCATCGCCGCTGGTGTGCCACCTTCTTGAGGCGTGGGCGCGTTGGGCGAGGCACGAACGCGGAGGATTGCGATGCTGGTACCTGCGGAAGCCCCCGGCATTTCGGGCGGCGCAAACGTGGTGAACACGATTCTTGTTGATTCCGTGCACTGGATACCATGGGCGAACTTTCGGTGCTGGGTATGGCTGGTGTGGTCATCGCAGCGGTGGTCGGTCGATTCCCCGACACCCCTTCCTGAAAGGCACCCACCCCGCCGTTCGCACTGCCTGAGGTGAATTCGATCCCCAGCGCGCATGCTGTGCCGCGCGCTGGTACCGGTGCTGAGTGTGCTGGCGTTTGTGATCTTCATGCGTGGGCACAACGATCCTGGCGGTGGTTTCATTGCGGCGCTGGTGGCCTGTGCCGCCGTGGTGGCGCGGTATTTGTCCAAGGGGTCGGACGGGCCGATCGTCGAAGCAGAACACACCCTTCTACCTGACTGGGTTCGGCATGTCCTCGGCCCTATTCGCGGGCGATACTGGGGCTGACGCACGGGTCATTCCTCTACCCCATTCACGGGCATATCCTGCACCAACACGTGACCACCTCCATGATCTTTGACCTGGGTGTGTTCCTCGCCGTGCTGGGCATGCTCACCCTGGCAATTAACGCCCTGGGTGGGCCACGACGCCCCGGCGCGGACCGTGATCTCCTCCCGTTTACCCGCGGCAGCAATCATCCTCTCCCCCAGACGCCGCAGGTTGATGCTTCTGACACTTCCGAGGCTGGTGTTTCCTCATGATTATTGCTGTGACTATCGCCGTGTTGGTTGCGGGCGGGGTGTACATGATCCTGCAGCGCGGCATGGTGCGCATTGTGTTTGGCATGGGTTTGGTCAGCCACGCCACAAAACTTGCTGATCCTGGCCCACGGGATTGAGGCATGGCGTAGCGAACCATTTGCAGAGCGCACGCCCCTGTCCGATGCGGCTGACCCGTTGCCGCAGGCGTTTGTGTTGACGGCCATTGTGATCACAATGGCCACGACGGCATTTATGTTGACGCTGGCGGCGCTGGGTCGTTCCGACGATACACGCACGGTGGAGGACCCGGAGGAAGAGTCGCCACTGGAGACCCGCGGCCGTACCGCCTCGGTGTCAGAGTCGGCGGTAGCTAAGGAGGAGCAGCGATGAGTGGCGTGATGCTGCCTTTGTTCATGGCCAGTGGCTTGGCGGGCGCGGCGCTGGCTGTGGTGTCCCCGTGGCGGGTGCTTCGCGACGCCCTGGCACTCGTCATTCCAGCTCTCGGAACTGTTGCCGGGATATGGTTGTTCGCCACCACCGCGCAGCACGGAACCATCGCCCACAGCGTGGGATTGTTCACCGGCGGGTGGCCATTCCTTTCGCTGCGGATGCGCTGAGTGCGGTAATGATTGTCGCGGCGTCGACTGGTGGCGTTCGCCTCAACCGGTTTGCGCTGGTGGTGGGCGAAACCGGGCACGTTTCTACCCGGCACCGACGCTGATGCTGAGGCGGCGTGTACGGCGCGCTGCTGACAGCGGATTTGTTTAACCTGTTTGTGTTCATTGAGGTGATGCTGCTGCCGTCCTACGGCCTGATCACCTGCACCGGGTCGTGGTCCCGTCTGGCCGGTGGCCGCATGTTTGTGCTGGTGAACCTGCTGACGTCAGCGGTGCTGCTGATCGGCGTGTCCATAGTGTATGGCGTGATCGGCACGGTGAACCTGGCTGCGCTCGCTGAGGCGCAGCCAAGGCAACGGACCGTTAACGGTGGCGATGGGCCTGGTGGTGCTGGCGCTGTCGGTGAAGTCGGGCCTATTCCCCGTGCACATGCGTGCTGCCGCGCACCTATCCGGGAACCTCAGCTGCAGTGATGGGTCGTTCTGGGCTGCACACCAAAGTGGCGGTGTACGCCCTGTACCGCATCTATGTGTGGTGGTGTTTGACCTGGATCAGCGCTGGGCGTGGACGATTATCATCTTCTGCGTAGTCTCCATGCTGGTGGGTAGTTTCGCCGGGCTTGCGGAGCACGCCATGCGACGCAGTGTGCCTACCAGATGGTCACCGGCATGCCGTACATCGTGGTGATGCTGGCGTTCAGTGCCGACGATCCCGACGCGCGTCGTCGCCGCTGGCCTTGTGTACATGGTGCACCACATGATCACCGTGGGGTCGCTGGTACTTTACTGCAGGTGCCATTGAAGAAACCTACGGCACGGACCTGCTTTCTCGACTGGACGGTTGGCCCGCCGCGACCCCCTGGTGGCCGCCGTGTTCGCCATGGGTGCGTTCTCCATCGTGGGATTCCCCCGTTTTTCTGGTCTGTGGGGCAAGGTGCTCGTGGTCACGGAAATCGCACGCGCCGGGGATTGGCACGCCTGGCTAGTCATTGCCGTGATTATTGTGGCGAGCTTCGGTGCGCTGCTGTCCGCGATCCGCCTGTGGAGGGAAGTGTTCTGGGGCGGCAACGTCCAGCCCCTCGACGGCCTGTAATGCCATTGACCAAACCCGCACCCGGCGCGGCATTGATTGTGGTGTCCGTGGGCATGTTTATCGCTGGTGGCGCGCTTATCGACGCCGCGATGACCGCCACCTCCGGCCTGCTTGATGTGTCGGTATCAGCACGCCATTCTGGGTGACGTGAACGCTGCAATTGGAGTGGTGAAATGAACCGATTATTCACCGGCGTACGGTACTCAACCTGGCTGATCGGCCGAGTGATCGTTGGCGCGTTGTCATTGTCTTCGATGTGATCAGGGTGCGATCCCAAATGCACCCTGCCGTGATGGAGTACCCCCGCGTGTGCGCTCCGCCTGGGAGTTGAGCGTTTTCCACCTCCATCACCATGACCCCGGGCACGTTGTCGCTGGGGTTTTAAAGACGTGGACGAGTCTGGGCTGCCACGGGTTTTGCTGGTCCATGCGGTGTACAGGGCGGACCCGGACGAGGTTATCGCGGGGCTTGCGGACATGGAGGAACGCCCGCGCCACACGTCAAGGAGGTTGCGTAAATGACTATGGTTCTGTGGGCGTGCATCGCCGTCATTGGGGTATCCCTGCCGGGCCACGCTGCTACTGATGGTGCGAACCAAGATGTGCCCAGCCGGGCGGTACTGGCGGACATGATCTTCTACTGCATGATCGCCACCTACCTCGGGTGGACGCTGTTGAATGACTCCTCCGCAGCCTACGAAATCACTGTGCCAGGCGCGCTGCTTGGCCTGCTCAGCACAGTGTCTAGCACGCATCCTCGTCGAAAGGACGCCGCCGCTGATGAGTGCCGCTGTCATTGCAACCGCGCTGGTGGTGGTGGCCACCCTCCTGATCGTGGCGACCGTGATTGCCCGCGGCGCGCCCCCTGACGCCGTAACCCGCGCAAACCTCATGGGCCCCCACCACGGGTGTCGCCGCTCCCCTGCTCATCATCGCGAAAGTAGTGTACGACGCCGCCGATGGCATCACCCCAACAGCCTCATCCGCGCGGTACTGGCAATCCTGGGCCTGCTGATCGTGGCCTCCGTGTCCGGGTTCCCATGGGGCGCTCACTGCGGGAGACCGCGCGGGGAACGCGCTCAGGGCTGCTGACGCTAGTGTGAGTTCTGGTCCTGGGCAACCACGTACGGTGCCACGCTGCTGAGCTTCTCGCATGTTTCCTCATGCCTCTCTGGCGGGCTGGACCCCAGCACAATGCCAGCGCCAGCGCGCAGCCATCGCTTTTCCCCGCATGCTGGTACACGGTGCGCAGCACCAGCGCAGCGTCAAGGGAACCATCGCTGTCGGCGCGCAACACAGCACCCAGAATACAGCATGCAGGTGCGGTTTACGTACTTTCTGATCAACTCTGTGGGCCGGGAGCCTTCGGGATCTCCGCGGCGGCAATCGCTGGGATCAACACCGCCAGCGCATCCCACGCGTTCTTCCCGTCCGCCAGGCGGCAGTTCACCCGCGAACCTAGGTGCTGCACACTGCGCGAGTTTGATCTCCATAAACTCAGACACCCACGGACCGTTCGCGTCAGCAACCATGCTCAGTTCGCTGAAGCAAGCTTCACCGATGCAGCATGCTCGAACTATTCCTTCGGGTCAGCCAACAGCTCACTGCGCAGAACTCATCTTCCACCGCATCCTCGGTCAACGCCCTGGTCCCCGCGAGTGGCTGGGTGGACACCCCGCCACGGGAATTCACCTCCACCACTGTTTCGGGCTGAATCCGCTGCCCTGCCAGTCGCCCAGCGAGAACAGGAAGGAGCGCGCCGGGTGTTGGCTGCCTGCCATGCAGTAGGTGTCCAGCATATTCACGGTAAAGGGGAGGTCAACCACGCGGGAGAGAATGACTTTTGCAGGACGCGGCCTGAATCTCGCCACAGCTGCTGCGACAGCATCAGGTAGCGCTGATCCAGTGCACGAACATTGGCCCCTCGTGGGGTTCGGGCGCTGGTAGTCAGCCGATTCGATGATGCTGCGGAGTCGGGCCACCACGTCTGGGGCAACATCGTCGCTAGTGCGGATGGTGACGTTCTCGCCTGCGATGCAGTTTCACTACCAGGGATAAGGAAGTGTGCTATTTCCCGCCCCGCTGCCCCACCGGAGGCGAGTTCAAACCCCACCCACCCATAGATGGCCTGGTCGTGGGCGTAGTCGGTGCCCTGAATGGCATCGCGCACCGCCTCCCATTGGTCGTCGTGCCCGCCGTGCAGGGTGAATTCCCAGACAGGCTGGGCCACAATGAAGGTGACCTCGCCTTGTTCGTGAGACAATGTAATCCCCAGTGCGCTGGTGAGCGCCGCAAGAATGTTCCGTGTTGGTTGTGCTGTGGTGAGGATTGTTTCTGTAAACATGCCTATCTCCTTGAAGTCCGCGTGGTGGCCGGTGCATGCGGTGACCTCGCAGTAACAGCACAAATAGGCCATAAAACGACAATCACCAGCACGCAACAAGGTAGACGACCGTGCGCCTCGCATGATGGGGTGGGTTATGCGGGCGCGGGCCATCTCCCCGAGTGGGCTGGTTTTGGGTAATCGGGTTCTAGTAAAGTTACCCAAGCGCAACGTCTGCTCGAATTCACCGCGCACGGCCTTTGGAGTAGGGCAGAAGGCGTGGGCCTTCTCCACCAGCCCGGCGGCGTTAGACAGCTCGTCCTGGTTGGCAAAACGCAACGGTGATGGTGCCGCTGAGGCGGAAACCTTCGTCGCTGGGGTCGCGGTTCGAGGACACATCGGCGGTCACGGTGGGCTGGTGGTGAGCGATCAACACCCGCGTTCTTCATGATGAGCTGAAGCGCACCGTTGAAGCAGGACGCCCAGGTGGCGGCAAACAGCAGCTCGAGTTTGGCGGCACCGCCTGCACCACCGAGTTCCTTCGGCGGGCGAACATCAAGGGCGAGGTCGCCAGTTTGATTCGACGCGTCGTCGCGGCCCCCACCGGTGGAGGTGACGGTTGCGGTGTACAGGGTTTCTGCCATGGTCAGTGTCCTTTCATCTGTAGAGACAGTCCACACTCGTGTAGATCACGACGTTCCTGCCGTGTCGCTTCGCAGGTAGCATGCACACTGTGCAATTCTTCTACCACCTATGGGAGCAGGCAATGTCCAATACTGTGGAGCTGCGCGGTCACACCCACAGGCGACAAACTGGAGCATCGCTGCATTGCGGTGAATCCCTACGAGATCCCACTGTTGTTTCGCTGCTGTGCAGCCAACCCGCAGCTCATGCCCAGCCGCATGTTCAAGGACGAGGATGCGCTGGCCATTATCGGGGATTATGCGGAGGGCAACAGAAGGTTCTGGCGTTCCTGGACCGCTGCATGGAGCTAAATAATCAACGCATTCCCTTGTAGAGGCTGAGGAATTGGAAAACATGATTCAGCAGGTCACCACCGTACTCAACCCAGCCCACATTGGAGGCTGCACGTAGTGTTGTTGGAATCCGTGGACGTGGCCCAGATGCTTACTAGCAATCTCAAACAGCAATTAAGGCGCAGACCATGCAGAGGTTACTCGCGTGGATACTGCGGCAGAGCCTGATCCGCATTTTTACTGGGTCCCCGAAGCAGGTTCCACCGACGAGGAAGACGAATTTTTCTTCCCGATTTTGATGCCATGAGCGATGAAGAATACGCCGCCTACCTGCACTAATGACAGACCGAACTCGCAGCACACCCCAGGAGAATCTTCATCGCGGGGTTTGCCGCATTTGGTGAGTTCGGTGACTACTACAATTTCACGCAGTAAAGGGCTGAAAGTAAAGAGCTTAGGCGCTGGTGAGTCATCGCAATACGAGTTTGCCAACCACGGATCAACGTTAGTCCAGTACTCGTACACCGCTGCTCCACCTCGGGGTGACGCCGTTCATTGCACGGCTGATATTGCCCGCAAGCCGTTCGCGCGCGGCGTCGTCAAGCACTTCCCGCACCAGGATGCCAGCCTGCATGAAGTCGTCATCGTCGGGTGCTTTACGTAAGCATCACGGACGAACTCACTACCGTGGGTGTCCGCCCACAACTCCCAGGTTGCCCGCAGACCCAAGGTTCGTATCGACGTCCGAGCTGGTGCCGAATCCTGAAACCTGCGGGCCGCCCAGCTCGTTCGGGGAATACACCGGCTGGTCAGACCCCTGGAACTGGTAGGGTCATGGCCGTCGACCGTAGAGAATTCACCGGCGACCGGGCGGTTCACCGGAAGCTGATCCGAGTTGGCACCCACGCGGTAGCGGTGCGCATCGGCGTATGCGAAAACACGCGACGGCAGCCTTATCCGGGGAGAAACCAGTCCGCGCACCAGGTTCGACGGAGCGAACGTGGCCTGTCTGATCTGAGCGAAGAAGTTCTCCGGGCTGCGGTTCAGGGTGAAATGCCCACCGGAATGAGTGGGTAATCCTTCTGGGACCAGGTCTTTGTCGGATCGAAGGGGTTCCAGCGATAGCTTGCAGGCCTCATCGACGGGCACAATCTGCACTTTCACGTCCCGGGAAGTCTCCGGCGCAATAGCATCGTACAGATCGCTGCGGGAGGAATCGGCATTTTCACCTGCGACCCGTGTGGCTTCTTCGTCGGTGTAGAATTCCAGCCCCTGGCGGGTCTTGAAGTGGCTATCACCCAGAAACGCTCACCGGCCTCGTTAATCCACTGATAGGTGTAGAACCGAAACCATCCATGTGACGGAAGCTCTTTTGGAATCGCCACGGTCACCCTCACATAGGTCACCTTGTGCCGACTCCGGGGTACGGGTCCAGAAATCATGCAGTTGGCGTCGCGCAGACTGAACCCGCAGCGCTTCGGGAATGAATGAAGTCCGGAACTTAATGCCGTCGCGGAGGAAAACACCGGGGTGTTGTTACCCACAATGTCGTAGTTGCCCTCCGAGGTGTAAAACTCAGGGAAAAATCACGCACATCGCGCCACGCGTCTGGGGAGCCCTGCTCACCAGCAACGTGGAGAAACGCAGCAGCGGGTGACGGTGCCGGGCTGAACAAGGCTGCACAAGTGTAGGCGGACACGTCCTCGAGACGACCAACTCGCCGAAAGCTGGAACCCTTCGCGTGCACCACACGCTCCGGGATGCGCTCGCAGTTAAAGTGGGCAAGCTTTTCAATCAAGTGAATATCGTGCAGAGATATTCCGCCCGCTGGCCTTGGGTAACGGAGTGATTTCGCTGGGGTGGCGCACCGTTGAGGTTTGTTGACGCACTGGCGGCTGCTCCGTGGGCGACGGGGCAGCGTCCAGCGAAACGATGGGGTCGGCGGCGGAGGGCTGGCTGCCTGTTGTTGGATGGAGGTGGGGCATGGGTTACGAATCCACTCAGTGGGAGAGCCTTATCAATTCGGGCTTATCCACGGTTACATATTGATAGGATGAGCGCAAAACCAAGGCGAGCCTTCATTAGGTAGATTCTATTTATCATGTCGGCCCATCGACGTATGTGGCATCGCAGCACCCCCGCACGCAACCCTGTCTTCTTCCTGTATGAACCCCCGCGCAGCGCACGAATCGGCCGATGACGCCGCTCACCGCACCGCCCTCAAAGCAGGGCGAGGCGACCGCGCTGCCCTCACCGACTTCATCCAAGCCACTCAGAGACGTGTGGCGCCTCTCCCACCTCGGCGGACAGGACATCGCCGACGACCTACCCAGGAAACCCTACCCGCGTCATGAGCGGCGGCTCCCCGCTTCGCAGCCCGCAGCTCAGCACGCACCCGATCTCTCCCTCGCCCGCCGCGTCTGGTAGACAACATCCGCCACGATATGGCGCGCTCGCAAAAGCATCCACCCAGCCGGAAGCCATCGAAGCACGCACCTCCTCCAGCACCTGACCGAATGGGTAGACGCGCCTGCTCATCGACGCCCTTCCTCCTGAACGTCCGCGAAGCCTCACACTCACCCAGATACTGGATACACCCACGAAGAAGCCGCAAAAATCACGGGTGTACGCATCGGCACCACACGCTCCGCGCGCCCGCCTCGCGCGCCGACGTGATCGCCGCCAACCACGCCCAAGAACAAGAAAGCTCGAGGCTGGGGCTAACGTTTCCCGGAGTTATGGTGGAAGTATTTGTCGCGGTTAGTGCGGAAGATATAGTCTCCAGTTGGCGTATAGTCTCGCGATATTCTCCCTCGTAGGTGTGGCGAGATGGGTTGTAACCACTAGGGGCATGTAGATGAACTTTTCCACTTCTTCATCGAAGCCAAAATCAGCGTAAATCGAGGCGACTCACCTGGCGATCTTGGTAGAACCCTGTTGATGCAGACGTGACGGAGGACAAGGTACCGCCATAGTGAAATGTCTACGCTTGCATTATGGGAGTTGACTAATACATTGAGGGCATCCTCTATGGCCCACGTGCCTCCTGTAGCAGGTTGAGAGATTGAGATGCAGTTGGTCGGCGAGCGCATCTGAAGCATCAGAGTGGAGTCCGAAAAACGAACAACGTCCTCGTGATTGATCAGCCCCTGCTCAAGCTCATTGCAGATCACGCCATGACATTATACTGTCGCGTATGCCAGCGAAACCGATAGTGGCTTTCATGGCGTTGTTCCTTCTGCTTGGCATGTTTGTTGGTTTTGCTCAGCGCAGCAGGACGATGGTTCCGTAGGTTAGCAAAAACCTCCATCGGCAGGTTTCCATGAGTTGCATTGAAACGCTACAGTTATCGCTGCGTTCAACCAGCATCCCACTATCACTAGTGAAGGACTCCCACTGCTTTACATCCGCGAGTCCCGGGGCCTACCGGGTACTCGTTATATACAAGAATTGACGATTCTGGTGTTGCATCATGAATAGGAATTCGGGCGTAACGACGCTTCTTCAGGCGGGTGTGGCGAGGTAAACCGTATCTCCAGCTCATTCGGAACGTCCATGCTGTCAATCGCACCGAAAACCCGCAGCCCCTCCCACTCAAAATAGAACTCCTTGATTGTTGGACTACGTCGCATCATCTCGCCGAAATCGGGCACGAGGGTTCCTTCCTATTGCGTTGAGACGGTACTAGTGAGATCGATGCCGAAATTCCTTTTTATTGAACGTTTCAACCGCCTCATCACATCATCCACCGTTTTCCCACGTCGAACAGATGACCTCAACGAGTCAGCAAAAAACGCAGACCATCAATACCCTTCTGCAGCCTCATAATCAGGACGAGCTATCAACGGCCGATTATAGTGGGTGCATCTTTCAGTTTTCGATGCCACCCAATCCACATCACTCCGATATTTCTGCACGAATACGCATAGACAGAAAGCAAAATCACTAGCCAGACTGAGAAAAGCACCAGAGATCATCAAACTCCGGCCCCGTCCCATCCATGGACTCCCTACCTACTGCAGCAGCTGCTTCAAATCACCAAGAATAGGAAAATCTTCCCCGCTAGTGGATCCTAGATACTCCGCAACATACGCAATCCTTGGTGCCTGATCCTCCTTAAACAACTTAACAACCTGCCGCAGCTGACTTTTGGTCATCTCAGGAAAAGGCATTGCTCATGACGTGGCGCAAACCACTGTAAAGCACTCAAAATCTCAAATTCATGATTAGCTGTAAAATTTTCCTTCCAAAACACAGGCAGAGCGCTAAAGTGTCGGCAAAGGTCAATGCCTACCTTCCATCAAATTCTACGAGATAAATACCGTAAAGATAACTTAAGCTAAATGATCAGCCAATTCTTCAAACCTATGACAAGACACTAGATACAAGAATTATAATCTCACCCCCATACATTGAGGTTTCAGCCACCTGAATCAATAACTATTTTACAATCCTCTGAGCCTGCCCCTTTAGTATGCCTTATACCAACAGAGCGTAGTAAATCATCTTGAAAATAATTAATTGTTTAAGCATAGTAAAATTATTCATCCATCATCCCATCAACCGTTTCCTCCGCCGAACGGATAACCTCAGCGAGCCAGGAAAAGCAGACCATCAACATACCGTTCCGAGGCCATACACTCGGGGCTCGCTATCAGCAACTGATTGGACGCCCTTGATCCCGGGCAGTAAAACGCATCCACATCTACGGGAGCTAGCATTCGCCAAAACCAAAAATTCTAGCAGAATTCTTCACTCAAAAATTATTTCAACCTATCGCCTAAAAATAAACAAACTCAGAGAAAAATAGCTCCCCTCTAATGACCCAGGGCATCTGGGATGTCCTCAAGCTCTACACCTTCTTTTCCACTCAAAATCAACGAGATGGGCACCAGTGGAAATAACCACCGCTGTTGTGTTCGCAGCTTCTTGAAATCTATATGAAGACACATTAGCGACAAGAATAGCAACAGTTCCCCATACTTCAGCACCATCAATATAGTCCCGGGTATATATGACTACTTCACCATTTTTCTCCCATCTTCCGCATATTTATTACTTACAGACCGCAACAAAGGAATCTTTGAAAGTAAGTAAACCTTTCAAAAAATGTCATACTCTATTCATGATTACAACACCTACCCTTTTTAAAATTATAGATCTAAAATTATCAAAATTTTTCAATTTACCTGCAAGTCAATATGTCTCCAGTATAACTTTGACGATAAAAATCAGTCAGCATCCTGCTGACTCTGGCAAACTCCAAAAGTCACTACCCAGTTTTCCATCAATATCCACAAGATGGACACTCTGCAAGTGACGGCAATCTCATAATTCCAGGTTTTTGATAAAGTCTATGACGAGACGTCACCTACTGTAAATAGTGCCACCCTGGGCACGTCTAGGCCAGCAATCTTTCACCATACTCCACAATTCTCCCAAGCGAGACGTGACAATTTATTTTTCCATCTTCACGATAACTGATTGCTATTGATTCCAGAAAGCATCCTCAAGCAGTCAGAATTTATCGTTAGCATCTACAACATTCATACCCGACACCTCAATCATCTTTCTATGTCAGCTATTGGTTTTATAGGACGAACCTTCAGGTAAAGCGCCCCATCCAGCAGGAAGAGATTTATTTGGGATATGAATAGCGCCTTTACCGTGACCAGTATTAGGGGTCACCCGATCTGCATCACCCAGCGTGAAGCTAAACCGCTCGAGCAGTGGCTTTCAATAAGCTCCGCCGTCGCAGTTTCGTGTGACCCATCCCACCTGTCATAAGTGTAGGAGGCTTTCCATCGCGGGTGACCGAGAGTGCCTTTCGTTCCCACCCCCACTGGCTGTGCGTTCTTTGAAGCATGAGCACTACGCACAGACCTCATCACACGCTCAGCCCCTGTCGCAACAGTCACCGACCCCAACACCGCAAACCCCTTCGCAGCAACCACCTTCTTTTCGCATAGCCCTCTCACCCGCTGACCAGCACGATCAACAGCACCACACATACACGACCACGAGGTCGGCAATCATCCACCACGCGAATCGGTAACGCGGACCTAGCGCGTCGTGCGGTTCGGCGCGTCGAGAGCTAAGGCGTTCGGCGGCACCAGCAGCCGGTCGGAGCGACGCCGTAGGGGCGCAGGTAATCAGGGTGACGATTCCTGCCGGCCTCGTAAGTGACTGCAGGAGTAGTCCTCCGGTTTGACCACCCGTCGGCCGGTCACGCGGTCGCAACCGTTCGCTGCCACGTTGATGCACACGTTCCTGCCCGTCTTTGAGTGCTCGGCAGGTCGTCGTCATGGTGGCATCAACCATGCTGCGTGCGCGATGACGGCGCTGGTCTATGCCACCAACGGGCAGGTTCACCGCCGTGCATGTAGTCCAGCGACGGTAGAGCACTTTCGATCGGACGGTGTGGTAAACAGGCAGGTACACGTCAATGGCTGGAATTTGCAGTCAGTGCCATCACCCCGCTGGTTTGCGGGGTGTTGAGTTGGCTGCAGTTCTCATGCCGGTATCGCCAACGTCCTCGGCAGGTACTGCGTTGCGGCGAGTTCCGCGTTACAGGCGCGGGCGTCGCCAAATGCAAAGCGCCCACCGTTTCTTCGCTTTGATGGCCGGTACGTTTTGCTGCTACCCTCAGCGATGCGCGTTCTCAGGCGGTGGTCGTTCGACAGGGTTGCCGCCACTGCGCAGCAGGATCAGCGTACCCAGCAGCGCGAACAGGAGGCCCGGTAGCCGCGCCAGGTGCGTCGACGCCGCGCTCTCCGCGCCGACTCACGCACCTTAAGCGTCGCCATCGTCATCTCAGTGTCGGCGCATGGTAGTCCGCATCAGTGCCCTAGCGCCACGATCAGTCCGATACGTACCTGGCAATCACGATGCAGCGTGTGTGCCGGGGAGCAGAAGGGCAGGAGCGGCGCACGAATTGCCGCAGAAGTCCTGGTCCGTGACGTCGGCATCGCCGAATTTCAGATGGCGTATGGCTTCACCGTAGTGCAGAGCGGCCTGTCTTCGTCTTTCCAGAATTTCACGCGTACTTTGCAGTCCACTTTCTGCCCTGGTTGTAGTTGAGGGCTGCGCAGCTGAGTCCGGTAGTGATGCGCCATCATCAAGCCGAGTGATGGGGTTTCCCCGCGTCGTCGGTGAGTTGGTGGATTTCGCTGCGTAGTTCGAGGTCGCGAAACGCTGTTGGTGATGGAGCGAGCGGCCTGACCCTGCACATGGTAGTTGACTATCATCGTCGGGCTGACCCGGCCGAAGCACCGCTGTGTTGAGTCGTTATCCAGCCGGGCGAGACGCGCGGGCCGTCAATTGTTTTGGTGAGGTGATGTTCGGCAGCTGTTATCAACGGTGATAGCCCAGTGTGCAGGGTCAGGTTTTTGTGTCGTTGACGTCGGCCATGGCTGACCGTACACGATTCGTTGCTTTCACGCTGACTGTCTGGCGCTGGTGTAGCTGCGAAATCTCCGATCCAAGAGTCTGGCGCCGTGTGGTCCAGGTGATTCGTGGCGGCAGCCTGTTGATGGTAGGAATTCGACTTTCCACGTGGCAGGTGCTCACCGACGGGCACTCCGGCGATGGTGAAGCGCACCCACGCGAATTATGTTCCTCGTGGCGTTCCTCCTTCGCAGCCAGTATTTGAAGCGAACTGATCTTGCGCATCTCAGGCGCGTCCGGTCTCAGTAATAGTGATGTCTTTTGGCGTCAAGACGTAGACATGCCTGGTGACTATTTCGCACCCGTAGGGCTGGGCAGCATCCAGGGTGGTGCACTTCAAAGGTGAAGGTGCGGGTTTTTGAATGCTTGCTGTTCGGTCGTGGGTGTCAGGAATCATGTTGCCGCAAAATCAACTTTCCAGCATCCACAGGCGTGGTAGCCGAACCGCCTTTGTGCTGCTTTTTGTCAACGGCGAGCCCTGGTTTATTGTCTTTTCGGCACGCCCCATAAAACAGGGTGTCGGGCTGCGTCGTGGTGGGTGGTCCGGTGGCGGCGAGTTCCGGCGCTGCGGGACGGTCAGCGCCGGTCATCGGTGCAGAGCGCACCAGCAGGCGCGGTGGAAGGCGTGGTGCTGGGGACGTCGTTACCTGCGCTGTTGCGGGTGACGAGCGTTGTCCCGTCGAGTCCTGCGTACCAGTGCGCGGCGTCGAGGGTATGTTCCGGGTGTTGTTGGGGTAGTCCTTCCGGGTCAAGGCATCGGTGCGAAAGTGTAGGAGCTGGTTGCCGCGTGGTCTTTTTCCAGAACCGGTGACGAGCCAGGAGGTACCGATGCCGTGGCGTCGGCTGCAGGGTGGAATACCCGATGTTGCCGCGCTTGTTGTCCCGGTTGGCTGTCTCGAGGCTTTTTCACCTGGAAAAACCTGAGGTCCCTTGAGGTCTTGTTCATGGTGAGTGCGTGCTGCTGCTGGGCTCTTGTTCTTCAATGTGGGCAGAAGGAGCCGACGGGCAGGATCACGCCGTCATCGCTGGCAAAGTTGCGGTACTCAAATGTTTTTTCCTCGCGTCCGGTGGGATGCGACCAGGCGACGAGATGAATCCGTCTCAAGGCGGTCGTCACCCAGGTAGCGCTGGTGAAGCAGCTGCTGACGTTTGCCGTGGGTTGGTAGTGCCTGAGGTCGCCTTACGCAGACGTAGGTGGCGGGTAGGTAAGGAGCGTCGGTGAGTAGTTGCGCGTCGTCGGCGGGAATTTTTGGCTACTTTCTTCATCTCGACCGCTGCGGTTTTGTAGGCATGGCGAACAGTCACGTTAACGGTGTTGTTACCGTTCGCGGGTTGCCCGGCTACGCACGCGGAGCGGGTGGAGTGACAGGTCGCGGATTTTCGAGTCGTTTTCCAGGATGTAGGTAGGCAGGGTGCGTCTGCCTTTCCACGTCGTGCGCGTGGTGAGTTCCGGACGAGGTGACTCGACTGCAGCGCCGTTGGTATGTAGTTGAATGTCACGTTCTACATTTCCGCAGAGGCCGCAGTTGGTTAACCGGCACGTTGGGCAGGGTAAATTTCTGGTGAACCGTTCGTCACAAGGTCGGCGCTGCGGGTGCACGCACGGTCATGGGTGCAGCGTCTGGGCGAGCGGGTCGGTGCAGGGTCAGTAACGGTGTAACGTTGGACGGTTTCGTCACGTCGCCAGCCGCCGCGTCGTTGCCGGGGTCTTTCCATGGCAAACAGGACTTTTGACATCAGCGAGTTCGCGCGCGAAGTGTCGCACAGTGCGTATGTCCCGAACACCGTCTTCCGTGGTCACTAGGAACGGCAGGTTTGCCTCACCAGTGAGTTTGTGCGTGGCGGGTGCCGCAGCCACGCCCGCACCATCGCCACGGTGCGAGGTAACGGCAAGTGTTACGCCGTCGCCGCGTTCCGTCGGGGTGAGTGGTTTTTCCCGCCGCTGAGCAGACGCCCCACGGGCAATACGGCGACGACGCCCTGCTGCCGCGGTGCGCGGTCAGTCAGTGCTGGGTGGAACTCGCCCCGAGTGCGTACACCCGCCGAAGGCGTAGTGCGCTTGTTTGCCCGTCATGGTCGGGCACCATATTTCCCGCGTTGCTATCAAAAGCAACATTTTTATCGATGGCGACATCACCATAGGCGTAGTCTTAGACGCTGGTGATCACGACTTTTGTCTGATCATCAACGCGGAAATGCGGGAAGGCGGTGTCCTCAAAGGAGGTGCTGGTCCCTATGTTTTTGCCGTCCACTTGCACTGTGACGGTTTTCTTAACCGGAAGAACCACGTCAGGGGGTTACTACGCGTATCTGGTCTGGATTTTACCGTGATCTGACACAGCGTCCCGGAGGGGACGTCGACGTTCGTAATGACGAGTGTCGTCCATTGTTGCGGACAAGCGAGATATCAATGTCATGGCCTCACGGCATCTTTCAGGGCCTGTAATACCATGAAGATCTGCGTGTGACGGTCTCAGCCCGACAGCACCTTTCCGTCCTGGCCTGCACGGATAGTCCACTGGGATAGCGCTACGGTGTTATCACCTGGCCAGTAGTGTCTCGATCGTTGATACCGCGTTCCATTCTCAGTATCTGGAGATCCCGCCTGACGTAAACCTGTTTGTCCCCTGTGGTTGGCGGGAAGGTTATCAAGGTCTTCAGTAAACACGCATGTGTTGCCAATCGGCACGCCCATGCCACCGCCTGTTTCGGTCATTGGCATCTGCATTATTCGCCTGGATGGGCGCGCAGCGTGTCCCTTCGTCAGTCGGATGCGACCAGTCAGGGAACGTCCGTGAGCCGTGAGCTGTGGCAACGGTGCGACAATTAGCAGTTATAAGCCACCGTGTATCTGGCGGAGTGTGCGTCGCGACAGTAGAATCCACTCTGTAGGGTGCACCGCACCAAGTTTGCAGATGTAGTTAGTTTTCATCGTGACGCGGTTTCCACCGTTGGTGAACACTGGTTTGATGGCAACAAAATGTGCGCCGTAGTGGCATCGGCGCTGGTTTTCTCGCCGTCAGCATACTTGACGGTGATTTAGTGAGCTCCACCTGGGAGAGAGCACGGGTTGCCCGCCGGTGGGTTCTCGAAAAACACGACACATCGAGCCGACGGGAACCTGTGCCAGCTGTTCTCGAACCTGGCGAAAAAGGAACCTCGTTCAGCTATGTGCACCATTGTCCCAGGTGTATTCCCTACGTTACGGGGAAGGTGGCACCACCGTTATTACCGGCTGCAGCAGCACCAGTAAGAGTCGAGGTGATAGTCAGTGCCCGCCGGTAATCAAAATTGTTCACCACGCGATGGGCAGTGGCAATATCACCGGCGCGGCGAGCCGCTGATCCTAAAAGGGCATACGGGATCCTTGCAATACAGCCAATTGACCATCATTTACCGCATAACTCGTGGTCATCTGCAGCTTTTCTGCTGCTCGAGTCAGGTGATTTGCTAAGAAGCAATCTGTTTTCTACGGGCACTCACCGCAGAGGTCACGGCGCTACCAGGGTGGGCGGGTGAGTGTTTTTCTGAGTCGCCGGCACTGGATTTCGCTGATCACCGGGTCTGGCAACGGTGCCGCGGCGGGACCGGTCGCCATCTTTGGTCACGTTGATTGCCAAGAATCCTGTTGTACCATTGGTCATGCGGTGACGGCATTGACGCTGGTTTTGTGGTCAGTCCACGCGCTGGTTGGGTGCTGAGCACTGTCGTCGACGGAGACGCTTTTGTTGAAACGTCAGGAGGGATCGGCAAACGGATCCACTTCTTCCACGGCAGTTGCTGCCCACCGAATGTTGTCCACTCGATGCGTCTGCCCACCTCGAAGGGATATTTCCCCACGCATATACCCTGCTGGTCAGGGTATGCGTCGGCAAACCTTTCCTGGTGCAGGCGTACTGCATCAGGTACTCACGTCCGCTGGAGTAGTCAAACTCCCAGCTGCGTCCCCCTGTGACCTTTTTGGCAATGGTGAGGTCGAGGAAAATCAAAACAGACTTATAGACCACGTCACAGTGGATATGCCCAAAGAATTCCTGCCGGTAAATCACTTTGGATAATGCCCTAGTGTCCGCTGTCTTGGGAGCCTTACTTTACACCTGGACCATCGGGAGTATCTCACCCGACACATCCACTCTGGACGGTATCGAAGATATGCAAGCTTTTTCCCTTAGTGAGCTGCCCAACAAACTCGACGCGGATCTTTCCTATCCACCAAGTATGTTGCAGACACGTTACCCGTGGTCTGACCAGGGTAACCGTCGAAGCAAGGGAGAGTTCGCCCAGTTATTATCAAGTTGAAACTCGGTGGTATTCCGATACGGTCAGCCTTACGATCCACCGTCAGTCACTGTTCCTGTGGCATTGAGTTTGCAAAACCAATAGCAATCTTTCTGTTGACTTTTACCACCCAACACTGTGGGTGAATTGCGTGATTTTTCGTGGCATAAAACCAAAAGAACCAATAAAGTTGCTTTTCGAACCATTGCAGGTGAATGTGTCCATTTTTCACTGCACCCAAGCGACAGGCAGCTTTCTCGGCACCTGACGGGTGAAATAGGCTCGATCACCAAGGTCAACATCGAACTCATTTCCAGGAATTCACCCTTGCTGGTGCTTTCCGCATCCCACACAGTCAAACCATAATTACAGGGCAACCCGCCAGCACCAACGACACGCATGCGGGTGAGCTGAACTGATGACCGACTGTCCAGGGGCGTATTAGAACCAAACGCTGTGGACCAATACTGTTTTTGAGATTCTCTGAGGTCCGGCGCGTGTACACATATTTGCCAAACGTCGCCCATGTCCACGAAGGTGCACGTCGCTTTCTCGGATCTTTCGATCCATACTGCCAGTCTGTGGGTCTGTGAAACTATCCACCACGCGTAGGTTGAAGTAGGCGGTAAGGGTTGAATCGTTTGATGCTGACGTCAACGCCTTGCGGCTGGCGAGCCTGGCAAAATCAACGCGCTTTAAGTTCAACCAGCAAACATTGCTGGCAAACGGTCCTTCTTTTCCGATAGTCGCAGCCCTGGCTTCCCTCTTTGCGCCGCATTCGCCTGCGCATGTGCAACAGCCGCACTGAGGTCACCTGGAGCACCGGGCATGCTCACCATCTGGGCTGGAGAAGGATAAGGGCAGCACTCACTATAGACACCAGTGAAATACGCGTACCGGAGGTGGCTGACTGGGTTCGCCCAGCGTGCCTATCGTTTCGCTTTCCTTGTTTTCTGTCCCTGTATATACGAGTGCTGCATCGGCGAACAGCGCGGTGGCGCTTTCGCGATGCATAATCCGTAAATTCCGGCACCGCAGCGCGTTGCCCCTGACGCAACACCTCGGCGTTGCAGCCACGACGTGGGTGTCGGCGGAAGTCCCGTTGCTAGCAGGCCCACCGCCAGAAGTACCAGCAGCCGAACTGCCACTGGCAGCACTCCGCTGCTATTTCCAGAACCATCAACAGGTGGTTTGTGGTCCGCAATCACAATCCGGTGCGTGTTCGATGAAATTCTTTACTCGTGGCCGGGTCGGAGCCATCAGGGAAGAACCTGCCGTGTTGTCACCGGATCACCCGGATTACCCGCAAGGGTGACCGAATACTGGCGCGCTATGGGCAGCGGCGTTGTGGGCGCGGGCGTCGGCAAGCGTGCGCAGACCGGATCGGTGACGGTGAGGGTAACCTGCGGCTAGCGGCTGCAAACGCACGGTGGTCGGTGTCGGCATCGAAGCTGCGGTGCCCCATCGAAACCCGTGAGTGCGGCGGAGCGGTACGCGGCACCGGCACGCGGCGATATGTACGGTGGCATAGTTTTCCCTGCGTATCGCCGGATGGTGTCTGTTCAGGGTGCAGTGACGTCATCACCGGACCGGAACGTTAGTGGCGAAGCGGTTTCTGTGATGAAATGGGCTGGCTGCCCGCACCACAACGTCATAGTTCCAAATCCGCTCGCCCGTGTCTACACGGCAACGGCACCGAGGAATGGCGCCACCACGGAGCAGGGACACGTCGCCAATACGCGGGGTTGCCCGTGACCAGGTAGACACGAGCGGGAGGTCCGGAAAAACACTCGTGGCGGCTGTAGGGTAATCCACCATGCGGGTAGCAGCATGGGGTGAGTTCTCCGAGTCGTTCGATGTTGTTGCACGTCCTGAGCATCAAGCGTGGAGAGTTCTTCCACCCCTTCGTTGCTGTTTAAGCAATTCCATTGACTTTTTGATGCCAAACACCACACCCGCAAGAGGTTCGTGCCGTGTCGGTGGAACCTGCGGTTTTGTGGATGCTCAGTTCGCTGTGCGGCCTGCATCAAACTGAGGATGCGCATCGGCGGCGGGCATCGTCGCCAAACCGAGTACAACTCAGCAGTACAACGAAGTGAAGACACCAGCAACTGACTGTGCGTGTCATTGTTGTCCTTTCTTCCGTTTCACAAAACCCCAGGATGAGGTATAGACGCCAGCGCAGACAAAGCCCATGGGCCAGAGCATCCACCATTGCCAGTGGCTCGGAATTTAACGTTTTCGGCCAGCGCCGGGGAATCGTCGCAGACGTTCACCACGCACCAACAGCCGGTGCAGAGTCTAATGCCGTGAGGGAGTACACGATCAGGGTGACAGTCGTTTCCTCACAGCTGAAGATGCTGGGCATCTTCGGCTTGACCACGATGATGTTGTCCACCCGGTACGCCACTCGTTTGCCGAGGGTTTGCACGGTGAATGTGTCACCCAGCTTCACCCTTGTGAAGATTGTCAAACATGGTCGATGGGACACCCAGCAGACCCGTCAGCGCTGCCTTCGCCACCAATGAAAAGCACTCAAAGACATGCCCAGCCCCCGTGCCAGGACTTTTCGGTGACCGGCGTAAACCGGCAGGTCAATACCCCACCGACGGGACCCGCAGGCGCGCCATCACCGATTCATCGCCACACACCCAGATACCCTGGTATTCGGGGATTCCGGTCTGGCGCGAAACCCACGGATCACGCAGCTCAAAACGCCCCAACCGTTCATTCCACCGTGCGCGGCAAGTTTTCGTCGCGCTGATCCACCGGTATCCTGCGTATCGACGCCGAGTACCGTCAGCAACCGCACCTGGTCAGCGTTGTGCAACTTGGTCAGACCACGGGAGCCAGTAGCACACAATTCCCATGACGATATGGATCGCCGACACGACGGACGGCGTGGCGCGAGGCAGGTGGGGTGCCCGATCGGCCGCACGATGCTTTCGCTGGTTTCATGCTTACCCACACCATGTGCGGCCTCCTCGATAGTAGTGGAGTGAACGGTTAGGATGTCAGAGTTTTAGGAACCGTGCGGCTGTTAATGGTTGTGGCAGCAGACGCGCCCACACACCGCCGATGAGCAGCGCCAAACCGGCAGCCATGAGGGCAAACATCGCCCTTTTCACCGGTGGCTGCAACCGGCCGATGGCCGAGTCAGTAGTCCACGACCCCGGCAGTCATGTTGAAATGCTGTTTCCAACTCGGGTTAGCATTCACCACGGGTTGCGGGTCCGTTCAGAGCAAACCAGCCGGTGCTTTGTTTCCACCACGCACAGCTCATCAGTAACGTCGACATTGTTGACTGCCCTCTCGCTGGACGCCGTACACGCGGACGTGGTCAGGGTTCGCACCGCGCGGGTGACAAAGGTAGTTGGTCTGTTGTTCGTGTTTTGACTCGCTCGATCCCGTTAATCGGCTTCCCTGACCGTCCACTTGCCACTTTCCTGTGGGTGCAACGGTACAGCTGGAATTCCGCACCTGTCATGGTCCTCTGCTCGTCCGTGAGGCTGCGTTGTCTTCACCCTCTTCTTGGTGATCACCAGCTGACCAAAGTGGGAGGATGCACCAGGGTTGCCGTCCTTGTTGGTGGCACAGAAACATTGTTAGAGGTCCAATCACGCATCGTTATCCACTTTGCCGTTGTCAGGAAACGGATGGCGCTTAGCGGAGAACTTCTGTCTGCACCTTAAGCCCAGGTTCGCTTTTACGATGATTTTCCAGAGCTGCGCCGTCATCCGATTGGAAGTCACGGATACCTCGACCAGACTGCCCATTTAGCCGGTTTAGCAGCAGTCCGTGCCTGCGGTGAGTGTGGTCAAGGCTCACCCGTTTTGTTGATCACTTTACCCGAGGGCCGGAGGCTCTAATAAACCCAAGGTAGGGGCAGGTCAGTCGTCTCTGATTGCGAAGCGGCTGAGCTTGTCCGCAGGTACAGGGAGCTTTGATGGTGTATTCCAGGTCATCACCCAGGGTTTTACCTTCATCAACTACGGTCTTGGTGGGTTGGACTTCCGGTTTCTTTTGGCTTTGACTGGTCTGCTCGTTTCCACACGCCTTCATCCACGAACGGCAGGGTAGACCAGGAACGGCTGGCCACGGTGTAACCGGGTCTGCTGCTCGGTGATCTTGTAGACGCTGACCTTGAAATCGCTTCGCACCGTTGTACGTGTTGGGAGTTGATGACAATCTGACCACGCCATGCTGGTCTGCGGAGTAATCGGCAGCCAGGAGCCATCAATCGGGGCAGTCTGCGGGTCAGTTGGGAAGCCTCTTTCCACCCGGCTGCCGTGTTGAGGCTATAATATATACTTTTTCAATTGAAGCCCACGCTCGGGAATGGTTCCGTCGCTGGCCGATCACCTTGTACTTGTTAATGGTCAGCGAGACTCGTGCTCAAGATCCACCGTGGTAGAGGTTGGCCAGACGGATGGTTTGTTCTGCGCAAACGCGACAGAGGGCGGAGTGAGCTGGAAAGGGCACGGCGCTTACGCTGCCAGCAATACCTCGAAACTTGAAGTCCCTCATGTTTTTCCTAGCTTTTTGGTAAGCGCGTTCGTGGAGTGGATTTCGTGACGCAACGGCCTCAATCCACCCATATGCGCGCCATTCGGTGCAGTGGAAACTCCAATACCTGCGGTTTTTACAGCATTGTCCAGACGCAATTGAGAGTACAACGCACCAATACTCAAATCAATTACATACCTGTCTGCGAATGTTTACCACACCTGTCCACTGGAGAAAAGAATATTTTCTAATTATTTCTAGTTAGTAGAAAGCTAACCATCTACCTTGAATCATCTCGATACCTGCGCATTCTTGCTCTGCACCACTACCAGATGTCACTACGGCACAACTGCTACACAACGTGCCCCTGAAAATGTCCCCACCCCTTAGCCCTCACAGGATGTGGGGCCCTGTGGTGGCGGGAATTAGTCCACCAACAGCTCGGCGATTCCGTATAGTCTCAACGCGGCATTCTTTGCGCAGGTTGTCACCTGAGACCACCAGCACCAAAACCGCGATTGTCGTCCACCGACTGATCGTGACGGACTACGTCCCACCAAGGACATGGTCCTTACCCGCAGCAGCGAGCGAGGGCATCGGCAGCGCCACACTGGGGCGTCGGCAAGCAAAATCCTTAGCCTGCTCGGGGGTGATGGGCGTCAAACTCGGCGTGAATGGTCAACGTATGGCCGGTAAACACAGGCACGCGCACAGGTGCCAGCTACCCGAAGATCGGGAATGTTCAAGATCTTCAGGGACTCATTGCGCAGCTTCGCTCCTCATCCGTCTCGCTCGACTGTCATCAACGATGTTGCCCGCCAGCGGCAACGCGTTATAGGCGATGAGACATATAGACCGAGGTCTTCAGGATGCACCGAACTGTCGGGCGAGTTCCACGTTCCGGTCCCCCACCCTCAGCAACTTGTTTGGCCAGCGCATCCACACCCGCGATTCCCGAGCCGATACCGCCCTGTAGGAGGACACGCGCAGACGGTTGAGGCCAGCGGCGTCGTGAAGCGGCTTCAGCACCGGCATTGCCGCCATGGTCGTGCAGTTCGCTGGCGATGATCCTTTTAACCAGGTTGTCCTTCTCCTGGGTCTCACTTCCGAGACGACTGCAGCGGCAATTTCAGGGTCTTTACGCCAGGCGGAGGAATTATCCACCACCACCAGCGCCCGCTGCGGCAAAGATCGCGTACTGCTGGACGTGGACCCACCCGCAGAGAACAACGCGATATCAATACCCTTCAGGGACCTCTCGCCTGAGCCAAGTCCTCCACCACAAATGTCTTCCCACCGAAAGCGACAAGGGTCGCCAGCGACCGTGCCGAAGCAAAAACCCGAATATTATCCAACGGGAAATTACGCTCTTTCAAGAATAGAACGCATCACGCGGCTAACCTCATTCGTGGCACCGACAACGGCGATGGTAGTCATGGGGAGTTCTTCCCGCACCGACCCATCATAAACATTTTCGAATGAGTCTACTCCCACCACAATGCGGCGGGAGAATAAGGTAATTTAGCGGCCGGTTCCGGCGTACACCACGGTTTCAGTGTCGCCGCCCAAATCAAATGCATCATGAATCGCGGGCGGCTTTTAGCCATGTCAGCTTCACGGATCAGCACCGAAAATGCGGATTTTGGACGTGGAAATGAGCTCATATTTCACCTGGCATCGCGTACCGCCTCACAGAAGACGGCGGTAACACCCGGATGGGAACGCATACCGGCACCCGACCAAGGAAACTCTGCCAATCTGGTCGTCATACAGCACGTTCTTGCTGACACGCCATCTACCTGCAATCAGCAACCCATGGCGCGGGGACCGTCGGCACGCAGGCATGTGAAGGTGATCGGTGCGGTTGTCCTCCAGGAGGAAATGTCTGCAGCACCATGTCAATGTTGATCTGCCATCCGCCAGCACACGGAATACTTTCGCCTCACCGGGGCTGTCCTGCAAGCCCAGCACGGTGACTTTGCTCGGAACTATCGCTGCACACCGGTGAGTACCGCTTTCTCCACGGGGATATCCTCCATTGATCCAGCAACGAGCGTGCTGGGTCATTACTGTACGACGAACGAACGCGGAGGGACATCAAAAGCGCGCGCATACCCACACTACGCAGCACCAAAATTTTAGAACCAACCGCAGCCAGCTCTCAGCATCTCCTCAAAGGAAAGCTCCAACTTCGAGCATTAGAACAATGCGGGGTCGGCGGTGTACACGCCATCCACATCTGAATAGATCTCGCACACATCCGCTCTCAACGCCGCCGCCAACGCCACAGTAGTGGTATCGGACCCGCCACGCCCCAACGTTGTCACATCGCGTGTCCTTATTCACGCCCCTGGAATCCGCCACGAGGCACCCGGCCAGCATCCAGCGCCTCGCGCACACGGCCTGGCGTCACATCCACAATCCGGGCGTTACCATGCTGTTCCGTGGTGAGCACCCCAGCCTGCGGAGCTCAGCAAACGATGCAGCTCGGCCCCAAACGACCTCAATGACTATAGCTATCAGCGCATTGGAGATGCGCTCACCAGCGGTAAGTTGCATGTCCATCTCTACGCGCCGGCGGCACCCGGGTTCACTCGCGGCAAGATCAAGAAGCTCATCGGTGGTGTCACCATCGCAGAACACACGACGACAACATCGGTTCCCCGTTTTAGTGGCATGTCAACCGTTCAGCAACTCGACGTATCCGCTCAGCGCCTCCAGCGAAGATCCCCATATTTCTGTACGATCAATGCCACCAGACAGCCGCCTTCAGCGTAAAACAATGTTACGTTTGTTCATCGTACCCAAGAATCAACTACGGTTAAGAAAAGTAAAGTACTTTATTACGTGCTGTTCGCACTCGCCTCCGCGCTCGTACCATCGCTGGGGACAGCCGCGGCACCGCATCGCCGAACAAGCCTCGGTGACGGATCCAGGTTCACAAACGCCCGATCCTTACCGCTTAGCCGACCTCTGGTGGCAGGCACAGGAACAGCCCTGCTGGGTACTTCCTGCAAACCATCGCCTGGTCTGGCACGCCGCTGGTGGTGCAGCCAGTGCTGGTGCCTCCCTCATGTTCACCCTTCCGCTTTCCGCGCTACGACGGCCGTCGCATCGTAAAAACCGAAACCTTCGTCCGCACTCACCGTAGCGGTGGCTGCGTCGGTGATCCTCGGACGACCGCTCCCCGAATCACACACACCCGCCCCTGAGCGGGTGGGTACCCGCCCCAGCGGTCGGGCATCATTGTCACGTCCGGACTGGAACGCTTCGGCACACATCCGACCCAACCACGAAAAAGTCCCTCATCCTCGGCATAGTCACCGGCGCGCTCGGCTACGTCGCCGTGCTCAAAGCAGCCGTGAAATCTACCAGCACTACGGCGGATCGGCTGTTCATCAACTGGAGGGCATATGCCCTCATCCTCGGCGCAACGCTCCGGACCGCCGTGCAACAATCCTCTTTCAATGCGGGTGCGCTGAAAACCCCTCGCCCGCTACGACCATTTCCGAACCCATCGTCGCCTTCTAGCCTCGGCCAGCATCATTGGCGAAAAGTTCCAGGTCACGACCCCGGTTGGCTCTGGATGGGCCTCGCTCATCACCATGATCATTTCCACCGTGGTGTGTCCCAGAAGAGCATGATGAGTAACGGCTCATAGTGCGCTTATTCCAGGCGCGAAAAGGGTCGATTTCATACAACGATGGGCAACTTTTGCAGTACACGTCCGAGCGTTTACCAGGACTGATGCAGTGATAGTCTGGCTTGCCTAGCATCCATAACATTAGAATTAAATCAATTCAGTAAACATACTCATATGAGAAAGTTTACAGGTCGCAACATTGCAGGTATGTCATTAACTCGGTTCAAATATACTTGATAGCAGATATATATAATCCTGCATACGCTTGTAGATGTTCCACCATCAAAATTGTCAAAGTGATCCACGGGTGAAATCTAACAACAGAGATCCTTATTAGATTAACCAAAATAGGGTGATTAGGTTTCACCCTGTAACGAAACTTTTACATGGTAGACAATCGGTTTTCTTCTCATGATACGTTACACACGTGCCCCTAAGCATTACGTCACATTTTGCTTGAGTGCACATCCCTGCAGCACACCAAAAAAGAAGGAGATGCTGGGTGAAAATCGTAAAACAGTAGGGGCTGTCACTGCAGCTTCAATACTGTTCATAACACCCGGCCGCAGCTCAAGAGACAACCCAGTCTGAAACAAAGACACCCATACAACAGTCTCAAACAAAAGCACCTGCTGAAAAGTGTTACAACCAAACAGGTGCCCAAGATCCACAGAAAGACACCCAGTAGATTCAAAGGAGGCTTTGGAAAAAGTTCAATCTCAGCCCAGAAGAAAAAGCATCTTTTGAGGCATTGGACAAGTTTTGTCGATCAGAAAGAAAAACACTGACTCAAGGCAGCAAAGCGGAGTGCAAAATTGACGATAATGTCTAAAAAGACTACGCAGCAGGATTGTGCTTCAGGATGGAAAGTCGAATCCGTGGGATCCGATGCTCAAGCAATTCAGGAAAGTGCCGACCAACTGGCACCCACTGCTGAAAAATTGGAGGCGTCTCAAAGGATGGTTTCAAAAAGGCACCGCCTGCCATACTATTGAATAGCTAGCAGCAAGCAGTTCAACAGGCCTACCAAGCATGAGCCAGACAAAGCTGGCAGCTCTCATAACTTCCGAGACCGGGGCAGGCGCTGCGATTGCCGGAGCAGTCGGTACTGCACTAACTATTGGGTCTGGAGTCGTCGGGATGTGCAATGCATGGGACAGCGGCATAAAAGATATACCCAGGCGGGATTTGCTAGGGCCCAGTAAATGAACAAAATCAAACTCATCCTTCCGCTCATACCGGTAGGAATAGTCCCGTGCGGTAGGCGCATTCAGGACCGGGGATGACAATCGGTGGCCCCAGTAACCCCGTGACTGCCTTCTGAACTATCCTCACAGTGATCTACTTAGCATGGTCAAGAAGAAGGTGACATCTGTAACTGTCTTCAGCTGTTGAGGATGAGCAGAGCCCACCGTTTCACCGTCGAAAACGGTGGAGCTTAATTTGTACCGTTATTCTGCGATTGAGCCTTGAAGTAGGTCACCCCTCCCCCACCTGACCGACCACCCATATCACTTTCCTTCCGGCGGAGTTTTGCCCGCCGAAATTTCTGTTCAGCCGATGTGCTGTGACCCGCCTTTTGCCAAGCTTTGATGAGTGTCAACATGAGGCCTCTCAGGGTGCTTTAGGAAAACCCTGATGCTGACACATCCCCAACATAGATATGCTCATTTGCATGTCAGCACTGTTCATACTCGTTCAGAATTTTTGAGGTATTATTGTGTCGCGTTTGTTGTATCGGGTCGTCGCGCCGCGTATACGCACAGATTGAAGTTTATTGCCATGTGGTTGCTGCTTTTTGCGGCGGGCCGCAGTGGCGGCGAGCGTTGCGAAGCCGCCGAGTAATTCGTTTTAGCATGCCAGGCGCGGAATCTGTGGAGGCTCAGGAGGAGATCGTCGGCGTTTCAACACTATCAGAAGATGAACCCACAGCCCCAGCTGGCATGATTGTGGTCAAGGCGAAAGAGGGCACCCCAGCGACCCGGAGCAGGCGGTGAAGGTTGACGCGATCGTCGATGTTGAAGCATCCGGATGCGCTGAAAGCGCGACAGCATCGTGAACCCGGTGGCGGCGGATGGGCGATGCGGCAGGCAACCCCAACAGCGCGGACGTGGACGAGCTGTCGCCACCGAGCCCGGACAAGACAACGGGGGTTATTCAGGTGATGTTTGATGCAGCGAAAAGCAGGATGTTGACAAAATAAGGTAGCTGACGTTACCAAACGCTGAAAGACAACGCGGATGGCCCGGACGTCGCCTACATGGGCAACGCATTTGACGGCGCAGAGCGAAACCGGCATGCAGAGCGAGCCAGGTGTTCCGTGGCGGCTGTGGTGTTGCGTGACCTTCGGTTCGGCTGGCGGCGTGGCGGAATGCCGCTGGCCACGGCGATTGTGGGTGTGCTGTCGGCATGCTGGGCATTAACGCGGCGTCGGGCTTAACTGGATAGCGTTGATCAGAACACTCACAACCCTGGCTGTGATGATTTGCCTGGCCGTGGGCATCGATTATGCGCTGTTTATTCTGTCGCGTTTCCGCAGCGAGCTGATCCAGTCGTGGACGGCCATAACCGACTCTGCTGGAGTTGGCCCAGCGTCTGCGCAGCATTCCCCGAGACGAGCGCGCGCATCTGGCGGGCCTGGCCGTGGGTAAGGCGGGCACGGCTGTGGTGTTCGCCGGACTGACGGTGATTATTGCGCTGGTGGCGCTGGTGATTATCAATATTCCGAGCGTATCCGCGCAGTCGTTGGGCGCTGCGGGCACGGGTGGTTATTGCTGTGCTGGTGGCTGTGGGCCTGCTGCCCGCGATTCTGGGGCTGTGGGGTACCCGCGCGTTTGCTGTCCGCGTTCCCTTTGTCAAGGCCCCCGACCCGGAGCAGAAGTCTCTGACGATGGGTGCCCGCTGGGCATGATCCGCAAACACCCGGCATTGTTCCTGGTGGCAGGTATTCGCACTGGCGCTACTGGCTATCCCCGCCGCGCAACTGCGCTTGGCCACGCCGACGGGTGGTACGTTGCCGCGCCGGGCTCCCCCAGGTCGCACCCGCCCACACCGATGGTTGAGGACGCTGTTTGGCCCCGGCCGTCAGGCACCATCGATCGCGCTTGTCGACGTCGCGTCCACACCCGAGCAGCAGCGCCTGAGGTGTTTGCCACCGCCGTTCGCGTGATTTCAAGAATGGATGGCGTGAAAATGCCCAGGTTGCGGTCAACGATGCTGGCGACGCCCAGGTGCTGATCGTCCCTCGAATGGCGCGACAGATAAACGCACTGTGATTTGTTGCACAACCGCGCGGGACCATCAGTCGGAATTCAAGGAGCAGATGCTCGTACCGCATCACGCAGGCATGGCACCGATAGTCCAGGATCTTTCTGACCGGCTTCTGCGTGCTCATCCCCACGCTGCCATTGTCGTTGCGCTGGCGTTTGCACTGCCCATGGTGGTGTTCCGTTCCATCTGGGTGCCCTGACGCCGCGCTGATCGGCACTCGATCGGTCGCGCAGCAACATCTGGCATAACGGTAGCTGATCTGGCAGGAGGGTTTCAAGCCGACTGGCTCGCGACCCGCCAACGGATCAGCAGCTCTGATCGTGCTGATTGGCATTGTGTCTGGCTCGCCATGGACCACCAGGTGTTTCTTGGTCACCCGCATGCGCGAGGGGTACCACCCACGGCATGGTAACGCTGGGTGCCGCTGTGGTGTACGGCTTCGCCATGGTGCCCGGGTGGGTCACTGCGGCCGCGTTGATCATGATCAGCGTGTCTCCGCGTTCATATTCTAGCGGACCAGCACCATCAAAGTCATGCGTCTGCTCCCGGCCACGGCGGTGCTGCCGGATCGCCTTCATTGTGCGACATGACCATCATTCCCGCCACTACGTTCTTCTCGACGCCCGTGCTTGGAGCATCTCCATGCGCTGGCTCGGCTGCCTCACTCCCCACCGCTGACACTGAGGGAGAGAAACCATCTCAGGTTAACGTAAAATTAGGGTATTTTTCAGGAAACCCTTCGATGTTGACATCACGTCCCCAACATGGACACGCTCAACTGTACGAAAAAGCACTCATATCCCTGTCGGTGATTCTCGTTGTGGCCTTCGCGGCAAGTTTCCAGCACATGCTCAATCACATGAGAATGACCGGTCAGAAACTTGCAGACGATCTTAAACACCCGGTCTTGCGGGTGGTGGACCTTTGATGCCACCGGAGGACTGATGAACACCACGTCGGTGTCGATTCAAACAGCAACCCCATCGGCCCGGATTCCCTGTTCATATGGGGATCCATTTTAAATCGTCGCCGTCCGCTGCACTGGCCATGATGTCAGCTGGAACAAGGAAAAATCGATCTCACTGCGCCTCACCAGGTACGATCCTGAATTCCAGACGGACGCACTGGGCAATAACGTGCCACCCGTCACTCGACCCTCATACACCGCCACGGCAGGACTGCCCCTGGAGAACTCAATCCCTATCCCTCGCAACCTGCAAAGTGTCATTGACGTGGGTAAAAGACCCACCATCAGTCGACCTGGTCGGCACGCATTCCCTACTCAAACATCATTAAAGCCATATTGCTGCAGCAATCCGGGACAGAACGCGCCACTGGGGAATCGTGTAGCGCGTACTGTTAGAAACCCACCTGATCCGGCGACCGGCGACTCCTCTTAGCCGCAGCAGACGATAAACAGCACCGTCCCGCAGGCCACGCACCTTTCTTCACTGGAAACCTAGCGGTGCGGGAGCCTGTCCAGGACTACTACGGAACCGGTGAAGGCGCAACCTCGCCGGGACCGGAAGGCAACTCGCCGACCACGGGCGCGTGGCAACTTCAAGCCAACACCAAGCCGCTCAGCTACCCAAGCACCTCTCGCCCAAGGTCTCTGCACCACTGATGATTACGAGTACGGCGCGCGCTTTTCTAGTACGTTGCAGTCTGCTGATGGAACACAGCTCGTGTATCACGGCGGCACTGTTCCCGGATCCAACTCCCGCATGGGCTTCCAATCAGCAAACCGGCAAGGCGTCGCCGGTGCTCTACAACGTCATGATTCGCGTGGACTGCGATGAACGACGGTCGGCATCGTCACGCCGGCACTGGCCTCGCGGAGGAAACCCTGGGTGACGCCCAAGCAACAATCCTCCAACACCCACTGGGGTGACGACTGTGTATACCCAAAACCGCGCTCATTGTGCTTTGCTCGCCGACCATCGGCCGCGTGATATACATACGGGTGCGTTGCACTCTGGCGCGCGAAGCACCAGGCGCAGGGTGCGATCGCATTGCCGCACCTTGTACTAGGGATTGCGCAGCGCTGACCGCATTCGGACCAGTGGCTCTTCTCGGTTTACGTTACCGCCGCTGCTGTATATGGGCGCCCCGATTTCCAGCGCGTTGCAATGTTGACTCTCGCGTGCGGAGATCGTCGCGCTCCAGCGGCCTGACTGCTATCCGCAGATCGCCCAGGAAAGACGCCCAGCATGTAGGCCCTTGAAACCACGCGCCCCACAGTAACCAGCTGATGGCAATGGTAGATCTGCGCGGGCGTCGATAAGCGGCGGAGCGTAAAGAAGGAACACGAGCGTGAAGGAGCAGATGCCGGGATGAGTAGGCGCGCAGGGAGTGCATAATGCCGTCGGAAAGCAGGGATGTTGGCGGCGACGGCGGCGTTGAACACCCAGGACGGCGTGCGCGTAGTTTGCAGGAAATTCCGGCAACAATGAATACAGCGATCATGACAGCCACCGAGAGAGAAGTAGCCTAACTCACGGGAGGCAAACATGGCGAAGGGTGGGCGAATTTCCAGCGTATGGCGTTTCAGTCGAACGCGGAATTTCCAGCCCTCGCGCTGCATGCCGAAGCCAGCCGCCAATGTGTGGAGGTAGCTGGAGGTGACCACCACAACACCAAGCAGCAAACCCAGGTGAAAGCAGAGTCGCGGAGCCAACCCTCGCCAGTTTTTCCGGTCGGCGTGAGCACGGCCAGGAACAGCACCCAACATCATCACGTCCACGGCGGTAACGCGGGTCAGGCTGCGGCAAAACAAGGAGCCCGGCGAGCAACCAGCGAGCGGTCCATACTGGCCACCAGTGCCTCCAAATGGATAGCGCGAACAGGATTCCTGAACACGCCATATTGAAAGTGATGCCCATGGCGGCACGTCACGGGCAGAACAGCCGCGAGGATGGCGGGCGCGTTGGGTTTTAGCGCCCCAGTGGTTCCATGCGACGCGGCTGGACTAGCGCTATGACACCGGCGATCATCACCACACCGAGAAGGAAATTCACACCATACGCACGGTTTCATGGTGAAGTCGTGATCGGGTGCAGCACCGCATGCAAGTCCGCGCAACAGGTGACGGAAACCCTGGGAAAACGCCAGAGAGCGTTCGTAAACAGGCACCTCCACCACGGGCCCTGTGGATGGCAAGCAGCCGTCACGCGCGACGCCCATAGCATTCCGCGTCCCAACGGTAGAACAGGGAATGCAGTGTGCAGCCGTTGGCGGTGGCCACCATAACGGCGATCACCTGCGTCGCACTAGTGCAGGCAACGCTGAAAATGCCGAACGCGCACAGCCAGTCCACTCGAGCAGTGCGCGCAGGGCGATCTGCGTGCAACCGGGGGTGTGATCCAGGCTGGTAATCTGGGATCTGGGCAATGTTGCGACACCGCCCGATTATCCCTCGCGCCATCCCTAAGTTGGAAGTGGTCATGAAACTTCCATGCCTGATCCCATTTACATGGTAGCTCGCTTTACGTGCCTCTCAATCACGGAAAAGATACTGATCAGGCTGAACAACATGTCGTGCGCGCACGTCTCCTCCTTCCGTGCCAAAGCGGCGGGTCAACGGTCTGGAGCACGGCTGGCACCCTCGTCGCGGAGTTCAGGCGCGCCAAGCCGGCCCATAGGAAACTGGGTAACCAACCAATCAAAGGAATCTTTAAGCCATGGCTCTGATGCATTTATTCCTGCCCCGCGTGACATTGGTCACACACAGCTGGCTGACCCGACGGCCAACCCGCGTGGAATAAGCAACGCAACCTCTTATGCCCGTGAAGCGCTACCATCCGTTTGAGGCTGAGGTGGAGAAATCGAGCTGCCTGACCGCACCTGGCACAGACAAGGTGATTGATTCGCGCCGCAGTGGTGTGCAGTGGACCTGCGCGACGGCAACCAGGCCCTGATCGATCGATGAGCCCTCGAGCGGCAAGCGCACCGCATGCTTTGAACTGCCGGTGCGTATGGGCCACGAAGGAGATTGAAGCGGCTCTCCGCTCAGACTCGATTTCTGATTTCACACGGGAAAATTATCGAAAACAACCTCATGTCCCGACGACGTGACCGCATCCAGGCGCTGGTACAGGCCCGTGAGCACTCCGATCCGGCGCACCTTTGCGGCCTGTCGAGCGCAAAAATGTGATTGTGCACTTGTGGCCACCTCCACATCGATCCCGCAGCGCAACGTGCGTTCCGCAGACAAGGACTCCATGACTAGCTGGCTACAGACGCGGCGCAGCTGATCAAGGAGATTGGCACCGAGTACCTGAACACGAATTGGCGTTGGGAGTACTCGAGTCCTTTACCGGCACGGAGGTTGGCCTGCGCCAAGGAGGGTGTGCGACGCCGTGGTGGAGGCCGCGGATCCCACGCCCGAGAATCCGATTATCCTGGAACCCGCCTCCACCGTGGAGATGACCCACACACCAAACGTGTATGCCGGATGCGCCATCGAGTGGATGCGCGCAACCTGGAACCGCCGATTCCATCATGTTTTGTCGCTGCACCCCCACAAATGATCGTGGCACTGGTGTTGCTGCTGTGAACTGTTACATGGCTGGTGCGACCGATTGAGGCTGCCTGCTGCAATGGTGAACGCACCGGCAACGTCTGCCTGGTCACCCTGGGCTTGAACCTGCTGACCCAGGGGTGGACCCCCAAATCGATTTCTCCGACATTGAGCGATTCGCCGCACGGTGGAGTACTGCAACCAGCTGCGCAGAACGCCACCCCTTTGCCGGCGGTGACCTGGTGTTTTACCGCCTTCCGGCTCTACCAGGATGCCGTGAACACAAGGTCTGACATGGCTGCGAAGCTAGCCTCGGCGCGAGCCACCGATGTGAGTTGGGAGGAACTTTCAGGATATTGAATGGGAGGTTCTACCCTGCGGTATTGACCCGAAGGATGGGGCCGCACCTACGAGGCCGTGATCCGCGTGAACAGCCAGTCCGGCAAAGGGTGGTAATCGTCACCGTGAGATGATGGATCACGGTTTGACCCCGCCGCGTCCCATGCTAGGTGGAGTCTCCGTGGTTCAGAACGTCACTGATGCCGAAAGGCGGCGAGGTGAGTGAAAGCCTTACGTTCGATATTTTCTTCAGGGAGTACTTTGGATCGGACCACTCGTTGGAGCAGGTGTCCATGCAGGTCTGACGCCGCGAAAACGGAGACTACTACCAGCCACCATTACCGCCCAGATCCGCTTCTAACGGCAGGACGGGCGGTGACGATGCACAGGCTAAATGCGCCCGGTGTCGGCATACAAACGCCCCTGGAAATCCATTGGGGTGACGTTGAGGTTCAGGAGTACACGCAGCATGCGCTGAGTGCGGTGACGACGCCGCGGCTGCCGCCTACATCTACGCCGCCGAGGTCAACGGCCAGAAGGTCTGGGGTGTGGGATCGCCCGCTCCATCACCTACGCTTCCTTGAAGGCCGTGACGTCCGCAGTTAACCGCGCGCTTAGCTAGCCGCTACTTTTCCAGAAGGTCGGCCAGCTCTTCTTTGCGCGGTGAATGCGCACTTACCGCAGAGAGGGAAGCATTCTGGTGGGACCGCTATTTCCTGCGTATGTTAGTCTTCCTGCCACTTCCGCGAGGACGAGCTTCAGGAATCTGCATTGATCTGTTGCGGTGCGATACGGAGCCGGTCATGGTCAGCGGGTTGTTCTTCAAAGGCGCTGCTGTGTCCTCAGTTGGATGAAATCAGCCGCCCTCATCATTCGTCGACGGGTTTTTCTTGCTTGCGTTTGCGCACTAACGCTACGGCCGCGTTGGCGGTGGCGATGCGGTAGAACCAGGTGTAAATTTCGATTCGCCTCGAAAGCGAGACAGGATTTTTCCACGTGGAGGCCAGGGCATGTTGAAGTGCGTCCTCCGCACTCATGCTGGTTTTCGGTAATGCGCATGCACACGCCCAGGCAATGTGTTGATACCTGGTGACAGTTCTCGCAAGGCACGTCGTCACCCTCGCGTGCGTTTTCTACGAAGCTCAGCATCATCATTCATGTACCCAAACAACCTTCACTCGTATGCGCACACGAACAGGGTGGCGACGCCGACTATCAACCCTCCTGACAACTTTGCCTAGCTCAACCTGTTTTGAAGACAAATATGTGCAGCTTTTACGCTACCCATTGATGTCCGAGTCACGTCTATGGTCATCCATCGAATCCATTGTCACTATTGTGATAGGTGACTGCACTGTGGTGGCCATCGGCGTTGTCGTGAAAAGTCGTCGCGCGCGACGTCAAAACGTGAGGTCGTGCGCCCAAAGTCGCTGTATCGTCCCCGTTGTCCGCATCATCAACGTCATCGCGCGTGACCTCGTCATGAACCTGATCGTCGGCATCCCGTGGAATCATCGGTTGCATCGGCGTCGCTAAGCATGATGCTGTCGAAGTCGGTGTCGTCCAATGGGATTTCATCCGACTGCGTCATAGTCGGGGACGATGGAGAGATCAATGTCTCCCGTCGGGCGGCGAGAGTCGTCGGAGAGATTGGTCCACGCGGTCTCATGCGAATCCGTAACGAAAGATCAGGCGAAGGGAGTCGGACCATCCTGTATCGTCATCCTCCATCAACTCCAGAGCACGTGCATTTTACTGCAACGTTACTGAATAACATCACCACCTGTCCCGCGTTAACAAAAGCGAGTTGCGGGTTGTCGCTAGCATCTCACCCAGACTAGATGCCTCAGTGGTGGCCACCATCTGAAGCCGCTGTCTGCTCCAGGCATCCTCAAACGGACTGATCGGACCTGAGTCCCTTTCCCATCAGGTTACCTGATCCTCCAGGGTGACCATGCCTGTATTGGTATCAATCTCAGTGACTTGACGAGCGCGTGATCTGGCATATGCTCTTCGCCAGCCGCATCAGCGGAATCGTCACAGCTCGCCGGAATCCACGGCGGCGATCACGCCAACCAGCGCTGGGCGGGCGGCGAGGTCATCCATAGAACTTGTAACAGTCTCCGGTGCTCGCGAGTGCATCCAGCAATGTCTGGAATATCCTCCATCTACAAGCCTTCGGAAACGTCCTGCGGAGGCCCATGTTGTACGCCTGGTCCGTCTACCTGCGGGCTCGTGGATGCCAGCGTCAGAGAACCTGGCGCAATAATGGCCACGGAGGTGGGGCCGCACAACTATCTACCCTGCTGGTAGAAACCAGTCAGAGTTCCACTGTGAGTTACCGTCACGCCATCACGTCCAGTGGCTCCTCCTGGAGCAGGAACATCGAGGGACGGCCGATTCGACAGGGTCGGGGTCGCGGGGCGTCGATAACCGGATCATGGGTAGTTGGGTCGTGGGTAGTGTGGCGTAGTTGCGTCGGACTTCGGTGCGGGCAGGGTGTGCGGCTGACCGACGCGATCGCCATCGTCCACGGCATCTGGATCCACCATGTTGGGGTCAGCAACGGCGGGGATCCCTGCACGCGTCGTGCATGCCCGGATCGATGGGATCGAGTCAGATCTGGCACAACAGGAGACAATCATCCGGGATATTGATCAGCCGGGTCGTCGCGTATCGGGATCCACGAACGGATCTGCGTGAAGAGTGATCATGCCCCATATCGTCGAAGGACTCATTGAAAGAATCGCTCCCGGAGGTCGCCTGGCAATGACGAGTTCTCAACTCATCGAACATGGAGTGCCGTCATCCGTCCATGGAGGTCATTACCGTTATTTCCTTTGTGTTTGCAGTGGGAAGGGAGGAGGCAGGTCGAGCTGTTGAGAAAGTGCCGTCCATACCAGCATCGTGCTGGACGGCGTCGCCTCGAGGTTTGTCAGTTATCCACAGAACCAACCGAACCATCGGCGTACGAGCTAGCATCCACGTTGGTGTCCATGTGCCGTCACCGTCGGAGTCGAAGCTGCGTAGTCAAAGTTTCCATCACCGTTTATACGTGATAAAGCACGTTTGCGTGACCATCCATGGTCGAGCGACAGCAGCATCAGCGTGCCGTCCTGTTGCCGTCCATCAGCTCACATCGGTGATGCCGTCGCGTCCCAAATCGATCTGAGAATCAACAGGCAACATCGCCCCTCAACAGTGTCTTCCTCGAAACACTTCTGGTCGCCGCTGCGGCGCGTAGCTGATCACGTCCATGTCACCAAGCCGTCCAATGTCGGACGATGCAACCGCAACACTCTCTCTGAGTGGTGACGGCTGTTTCAAACGCCGTTGCTATCTCAGGTCAGCGTCGGTGAGAATAACTTCACCCTGGCCGTCGAGATAATCGATCTGCTGCAGTCACCATCGCGGTGGAATGACTACGTCAATGCTGCCGTCGCCATCAACATCGCGGCTGGACACGTTCTGCGCATTGCTTGGATTCGGGCTGCGATCAGAACATCATCCTGGGAGTAGTCCGGGCTGAAACCGTTCGAAACATTCCGGTTCAGGCTGGCTGGCATGTGATCGACGGAGTTGCGCTTTGCTGGAGCCTGAACTGGCCGAGACGCGCCAGCTGAGGAACCAGCAGTGGCAGAAGAACGGCTGTTGCTCAGCGTCGCCTGAGGAGCTACCGACGACCCAGCACGTCAGAAGAACCGGCAGATGAGCCACCTGAACTGGTAAGGCCTACGCAGCGTCTCCGCACCATGGATAGCTGCCTCGATGTTTTCCTGCATACCCTGCACTGGATTGTCGCTCATGAATATTCCTTTCTTGTTGGCAGGTCCGCTTGTTACGGTCTTGTAGACCAGTCAGCGCTGCGCGAACCTATCTGCTGACACTACTTTAGACACGCCTAGCTGACAGAAAAGTTGACAACCGATGATCATTTTTATTTTGGGAACCTAGCTACATCAGTCCGGCCGCCCGAGATAGGCTCTGCAGACCTCCTTTGTCCTTCGACTCAAAGCTGGTCAGGACGAGGTTTGTCTCAGTACTGGAGTAGGCCAATGAGTATTTGTTGTTGCTACCGACGTTGCGGTGTCAGAGTAGATAAACGCAGCTGCGGCTGTGCCGCTCCACGGTCTTCGGTGTGTGTTTGTTGCGTGTGTCGTACCAGCCTTCAGTGATGCGACGACGCTCAATATCCGAGCTGTCAGGTCAATGTTGAACGTTACTCTGGGAACCGATGTCGAGTCCCCAGCGAAGTAACCATACACGGAACTTCCTTCCTGATCTGGCATTTAACTTTCAGTCGACCAGTCTCAGTAGTTCCGTCGAGTCTGCATTTATCCAGGCTTCCTGAACTTGACGGGGCAGGCAATCACCGCCTCCCGACTCATCGTTGCCCGCGCTTGCACCGCGATAGCCGCTGCGGTTGGTTGTAGTCGGTCGTTTTCCTCCGAATCACGGTTGCTCAACAGATACAAGGTCGTTGACACCAACCGCCGCCACCGCAACAACCGCTGCTGCTGCAATGACTGGTTTCTGCGGGTTTTCGTGCGGCGCGTTGTCGACGCCGCAGGGTCGCCCGAGGCTTCACGCCCTGCGGGTGCTGTCGCACCAGGTGCTGATGCACCGTAATTCGTTGTTATAGTTCGAGTACGCATAGCCGGATGACCCGAGTCCACTCCACCCTGTGCCGGTTCCGTGCTAGTCGCATCTGCACCCATGTTGTGCGGTCGCCGAACGATGGGGCCCTACAGGAAAAATGGCACCTTGAGCGACCACGGTTTTCGGGTCATCCAATGTAGCGAGGGTCCAAAAATTCTTGAGGCGGTCCTGCACCGGCGGAATGCGATGAGCCACGGTGAGATATAACGCAACAAGATCCTCAGCTTGGTGATTCCCGCATCGGCAAGCGTGGCTTGGAATCGTCGCCAGCTTTATCCAATGCCGGGGAAATAATCATATCTCCGCGCGAGTGATCTGAAAACGTTCGGTCTCACCACCGCCGCTGACCACTACCGTGGCGTGGGAAGCCTCAGAGAGAAGTTCCTTAGCACGGCGGATGGAATCTTCCAGCGCGTGGCGTTCCTGCAGAGGTGCCTGGGTGCGAAGTAATCCAGGAGTTCTGGGTTGCGGGTCATCAAGCTGCTGGTCAACCCACCTGCGCACGTCATCGCATCGAAGGTCACCCAGCGTGTTATCACCGCGGCAGCAATCACGCATCGAAGGCATCATTGTCAGCTGGCTTCCAGCACCGCAACATCCAACGTGCCACCACCAGTCGAACACAGCGATGCGCTGCTCTGGTCTTTCAGGGCTTTTGCTCGGGAATAGTAGTGCGCGGCAGCCTGAGGCTCGGAAATGGTGGGCGATTTTCGCCGCCGACAAGCCCAGCTGGGCAGCGGCATCCAGCAGAACTTAATTTCGTTAGAGGACCTGGCCTGCGGTGGAGTACCAGTTCTGACAGGCTGCATACGCCATGTTCGCGGGACACGCGCTGCACTACGGAGGACAACACCGCAGCAACCGGCATGGAGGCGGGACAGATCATGCGTCGTTGACTCGGGAACATTTGCTGTGGGACTGCACGCGCCGTGCGAAATGCTCCCGCAGGGCTGGACCCGTAGCTCATCCATAGCGACGTCGCCAATTCGATCTGCTCAGGTGATCTCGACGTGCCACGGACGTAGGACATAGTAGTGCGGTTGTGGCTGTGATTCACCGCCTCAACGGTCTCCCTTGACGTCGTAGTGCGCCGCCGCCGTGTTGGAGGTTCCAAAGTCAATGCCAATGGTCCAGTTTGTCCTCGACATGTAGCCGCCCTCTTTCACGATGTTCTTTGTAGATAAACACAACGCCAGGAGACCCCAACCACCAGCGGGTCTCCTGACGCCTCTAGTTTTTGACGTTTCTGATCTCTGACTCGCCTTCTCAGAATCTCTCATATTGTGCTGCGAAGCCATCTGCGAGACCAGCTGTCTCTTTTTCGCGTCTTGTCTTGCGGTTTTGTAGTAGGTGCGTTCGCAAGTCACCTCAGCAACATAACGGCCATTGATCACGTAATAAGCATATTCGGTACCACCCACCTCTCGTTCTCGGTACAGCTGGTACCTGAACGCCCTGCGGTTCATCGTACTGTTTTTGCCCTGACCTGCGGCTGTCGTTGGACATGGCGAGGTTGAGGATCGCCCATGCGCAAAAATCATTATCGGTACGGAACACAAGCGAGAGCAGTCTTGCCCATTCTTCACTGATCCAGCTTGTGCAAGAGTGTCGTAGATGTGGAGCTGGAGAACAACGATGCCGTACCACGCGGACCATACGTACCTGGAACCTGTGCAGAACTCTCACGTGTTTGCAGCACGGCCAGATAGCAATGTTGTGGGGTCGTGGGGCGGTAACTCGGGTAGTTTTTACCGCATCCTGCTGAGTCTTTTTGCGTTTCGGAACTGCTCCAGCAATGGAATCCACGTTTCACAGGCTTTCTTGACGTAGTCTCGACTCCATTGTTCCTGACCAACAGGCGTCGCTGTCCAGCGTACTGATCACATACTCATTGTAGGCGTAAACGTGCTGCAGTTTGTCTCGCCTGGTACTCTCCGACTGCATAGTGATGATAGGGCATAGGCATGTTGGGAAGAGAGTCTGGCATAACGAGACAGCCAACTCACCTTTGCAGCGACAGGCGCGGTACTTCTCTGGCCAGCCTCTGCGCCACCTCTTGTGCGTTGCAGGGCCGTCATAGCGCAGCACCACCTGACACATCGACATCGCTGGATCCAAAAGCCTGAGCTGTGGGGCTTCCCGCCGAGTCATGGTAGCCGGACTGCAATCTGTTGTCATACGCTTTTCGTATATCGACAGCCCGACTGGATGCAATTAGCGCCGTTACCCGCACCGAAAAACTCGCGCCGGCCACCTTTTACCTTTACTCAACACAGGATCAACTTCACACGGCATGGGCGACATACTCTGCCAGCAAAAACGCCTCGCTGATATGACCAGTTTCCGGGTCGGTCCTTCATATGCCCCCACGTGGCTCCGTCTTGAATCCACCGGTGTCCAGCTTTTGGCGGCGTCCGACTCTTTTCCTGCGCCGACAGCGTCGGTCAGCGTGTGGATGTCTCGCCTCGGTTGAGCTGTCCCGAGACTTGCCTCAGTGGGTTAGGGCAAAAGTTTCCGCAAGCAGACAGGCGCAACGCTGAGCAAAGCTCACGACGCTGGCCTTCAGCTTCTTCATGGCGTCTCCTTTTTGAGACTGCGCACAGATAACATCTAGGCCGTCAGCCCTCAACATTTGCTTGGATCGCATAACGTGCGAAAGGTTACAGTCACCTTTAATCTCGATAGGGTAAATCAGCGAATCGTGCTATCGAAAGTGACACATTGTGAAAACAGAGGCTGGACAGCTCAAGCAGGCTGATCACAGCGACATTGAGGACCGCGCAACCAAGCTCCTGACAACCATTACTGATAAAATCCTGCGTCAATACAAGCTTTGATGACATTAGCGTGATCTTAGCGTTGCCCGCGCATCAAGCACGCAGCAAACACGATCGGTCGTTGTTGTTGGAGAGGTCAAACGGCAAAAGCTCTGCGTAAAACGCGATCGTCGGGAAGCGAAACGCCCTCACCTGTGGGCGTGAATGTCACAACATCAACAGCAGCATTGCTCTGACCTCTGAGATGGATGAGTTACAAGAGGCCGCTCTGCCTGTTCCACCTCAACGGTGAAAAATCTGCGCCTCAATGAGGTGGGTGAATGGATCAACGCTGGTGCTGCGCGTGCGCGCAGGAGACGCGATTCTGCCGCACCCGCGCCACCATTCCGATCCGCAGGATGCCGCTGGAGGGTGTCACCATTGTGATACCGGTGGGCGGGCTGGACCCGAAGCCGTCGGCGCTGGCGAAAAGTGTCAGTGGACCTGTGGCGTGTTGCGGTGATCGTGCGATGCGTCGACCACCACTCACGAAGCCCGAGATGGATTTTATCCGTGATACCGGTTCCGAAAATCGAAGCCATCATCGTGGCTCGTCACCAAGACCGACAAGCACCTGTGCGCTGGCAGGGAAAATCGTGAGCAGAATAAGAAACTCCTGCGTGAGCACATCGGCCGCGATATTCCCGTGGTGGGCGTATCCAGCCTGCTCGCAGTGATTGGTTCGGAAATGTCCATGGCGGCAGGTGGTGGCGAAGTGCTGGAACTATCCGGCATCAACGACCAAATGCGCCAATCGTCGAAAAATTCCGCATCGCCGAGCATCTTCCGCCAGCCAATGGACTGCGCATCGCGACTCAAAGGACTCAAGCGACCTGAACGATGACCTGCAACAACGCCTGGAGATTCTGAGGGAAGCGACGCCGCCGTCCCCTGACCCATCCAACCGGCTCTGAAGAACTCCAAACAGCTCAAAAAGAAGGCGAAAGCTGGGACTACTCACCTCGGCCGCGACCTCCACCCTCATCCGGCAGGAGTCCATGGACCAGCTGGAACAAAAACCGATGCCATCCGCGAATCCTGGACCGAGCGCATTAACAAAAACGGCATGGCTGCTGCAGCAAAAACCCGATACTTCACCGCAGAAATGGAACGTGATCCAGACGCCATCGGCGAAACACTCACCTACTTCCACCGAGCTGGAAAACAGGATCGTCAAACCCAGGTCTCGTTGACTCCGACGTCATCTGGGAACAAATCAGAAACGAAGTCAGCTCCGCTTCACCGGAAAAGAACCACAAACCCACACCGTGCAGGCAAAACGCCAAGGGCTTCTCGACCCCATGATGCTCATGATCGGGCATGATCCGGCGCTCCATGCCTCGGCGGGGTGATCGGCACCATGGCGAGCTTTTACCGGCCTTTGGCGCCATCGTTGGCGTCAGCTGAGTGGCCTCAACGTGGGCTTCCCGCCATGCGCTCCGGCAAACTAACTCTGCTTAACTGGATGCGCGAAACCACCGCCACTCCAAAATGTTTCACCTAAATTTTGAAGCAGCATTGCCAACGCCCGACAAGATCCAACTCTGCTACCGCGAATACCCTCAAAGACATGCTGGACACCACCCAAAAACAAACTCCAGGAAGTCGAGCGTGGCTAAAGCCGACCAGGCCAGCCGCGAAAAGCGCAAAAAGACGCTGAAAAAGAACATCACCATCATCAACAAAAACATCACCGCGGCGGAAAAATGATCACCGAACTCTACCTCGCAGGTAGCCCGCGCGACAGCAAGGATAAGCCGAGATGGACTCACATCAATCGCACTCAACCAAGCCCTCGACCACTCGGCACCCTCAGCCCCGCGCTGTACGACGAGGCACAACGCATCCGCTACACTCGGACGCCCCGCCACGCATTGTGGTGGTCGGGCGCCTCAAATCAGGCAAACCACGCTGGTCACGCCCTGATCGGCGCTCCTGTGGCCGAAACCGCTGCGCTCGAAGCCACCAACGTGGTCACTCGTCTTCCAGTACGGCGCACCCGACCGCGCCGAAGCCGTTCCTCTGAACGGCGAACGCCTGCCCATCACCATCCAGCGCGGCGAAGTGGCAGCGCTCCCCGCACCTGTCGAAGAAAATCAGCTTCATCCACCGCTGGATGCCGTCACCGCCTCTATCAAAGACTCTCGCTGATCGATACTCCCGGCCTGCCACATTGACCGTGGAAACGAACAACGCACCCCGGCGCATCTCATCGACGGCTACTGAACAAACCAAAAGCTATGTCCGTGGATGCCGACGCCGTCTTCCTGTTCGATGCCACCGCGCATGGACGAAGTGCGGAAGTTCATCGACGATTTAGGCTTCACCTCCTGAACACCCTCGGTGTGCTCTCCGTGCCGACTCTTCCGGTGAAGGCGCACCTGGCGAACGCGACCCCTCGACCACGCACGCCACACGCTGACACCCTGGCAGCGCAACTTTCAGGCTCCGTGCTCACCGTTATCCCGGTTGCTGGACTGCTCGCCGAAAACCTCCCCACACCGCGCGTAATCACGGAAAACGACGCCCTGCGTCACTGGCCAGCCTTGCTGAGGCCACCGAATTTGATCTGATTGACACTATTGCTTCTGGAGGTGACGCCGTTGAGGGTGGTGCCGGTGCGGGTGGTGCCGGTGGGACGCAGCAGCAGGAGATTTGCAGGCGCGTGGTAGGACTCATTGGCGAATATGGGCTCTTCCGCGCCTGCAAATGTCGCCCGCCGAGGGTGCCAGCGAACTCAACGAATGGGCCACCACCAAATCCGGTGTACCTGAGCTGCGGCAATTACTGGTCACACGCTTTGGCAAATTCGCCACCACACACTGCAGCGGGCGCATAGTCAAAGAAATAGAAAGCCTGGCTTTTAGTAGGCAACACCCTCAAAGACCAGATACTCAACCTGGTCTCCACCATGCGCACCGGACCCGCGCCTGATCACCGTGTTCCTGCTCCTGGACTTTGAAGGCAGTCCAAGACACCAACCCCAACACCCAACTCATCCAAGAACTAACCTCGACTGATCGCTGGAGACACTCTTCCAAGAAAAACTTGGCGCCCTGCACGGCATCAATGTGGGACGTGGTGAACACCGCCCAAGCAGAAACTTCAATGGCGCACATGGAATCCTCTCCGCCCTCACCCCGCTGAAGACGCGCGCACTCGTGACCATCCAACGCGCCTACAACGACCTCTATTCGCATGGCGCAGGGCAGTGAGGGTGTAATTATGCTTTTGGATAAGTACCCTCTGTGGAATTGTGAGAAAATAACGCTCAGCTTACGCAGCATGCGCCTTGTTCATATTCACGAGGATACATTGACTGATCACAGGTCTCGCCAAGAACCAAATTGACCGAGTATGGATACCTCTGTCAGGTGGTATCAACCCCATGGACGTGATTGAGCAGTTCACTCACCCTGTTGTTCGTCCGCCAACTGGATGAACAACAAAACCAGGTTGACTCGAAGAAAACGCTGGGAATCTTGGTCCACGACGAGGAAAAACATCTTTAGCATAGATGACCAGGATCTTCGCTGGAAGAACCTCATGCAGATCGGCGACCCCGAGCAACTGCACACCATCGTCGCCACACGGTATTCCCATTCTTCAAAACCATTGGAAACCGGCACCTGTCTGCAGTTTTTTCAGGACGCTACCTTTGGCATCAACAGCCCCTCCACGCTGCGTAAAGCGATGGAGCTGATCAACGATATTAATATTAAAAACCGCGACATCACTGGTGACTTGTACGAGTACATGTTGTCTAAACTGGCTGTTTCTGGCACCAACGGCCGTTCCGTACCCCACAGCACATCATTGACCTGCTGGTTGAGCTCATGGAGCCACAGCTCGGGGAGAAAAATCATTGACCCCGCATGCGGCACCGCTGGCTTTTTGATCAACGCCGCCGAATGGATGAAGCTCAAACACAAGCAAAGCTTTTGTATAATACGAACACACGCCAGAAGTTCTATGACGGTACCTTCACTGGTTACGATTTCGACCGTGCCATGAACCGCATTGCGACCATGAATAGCTACATGCACGGCTTCAACAAACCCAACATCGCCTACCGTGATTCCCTTAACGAACTACCAGCTCACGAGCATGAACACTACGATATTGTGCTGGCCAACCCGCCTTTTGCAGGTAGTCTTGATGCTGAGCGTGTGGACCCAGCTATCCGCAAGATTGCCAACACCAAGAAGACTGAACTGCTCTTTCCTTGCACGCTTTACCCTGCTGAAAGTCGGTGGACGTGCTGCCGTGATCGTTCCTGAAGGCGTGCTTTTCGGCTCCACGAAAGCACACAAAGCCCTGCGCAAAGAACTGGTAGAAAATCAAAAACTTGATGCCGTAATCAAGCTTCCTTCCGGAGTGTTCAAACCCTACCTGGTGTTTCCACTGCAGTGCTGTGCTTCACCAAAACCGACCCGGAGGCACTCGACGAAGTATGGTTCCACGACATGCTCGCCGACGGCCGCAGCCTGGACCGACAAGCGCACTGCGCTACTCCCCGATAACCTTCTTGGCCCTGCACCCCACGAAACGGTGACTGAAGAAAACCCGTACCAGGACCCCACTCCTGTCGAACTAACTACCGAACAGCTAGAGAAAAACAATCTTCTGATCTAGTTGCTCGATTCTCGCAAACGCAACTCCAGCGAGCGAGAGCGCAAGCGCACTGAACGAAAAGCTTCACCGTAAGAATTGAAGATATTCGTGAGCACCGGCTCACGAACTCAATAAACCGCTATCAAAGAAATAGTCTTTGAAGATGAGGGAAACCCGAGACCCGCAGGAAATTCTTGACGACATTGTAGCCCTTGACGGCAGAAATTGCGAAACGTTAGCTAAGGTCCGCGATCTTTCTGAGATGCACGATGAGTGAGTGGCTGATGGTGAAGTTGGGAGAAGTTTGCAGGATTTCAATAGGTAAACCCAGCTAGAAAAGAACTCGCTACTGGGGGATGGCCTGCTCTGGCTATCAATCAAAGATATGAATCAGGGCCGACTTACATGCAAACATCAGAGACCATTACCGACACCGTGCTTTCGAGCTTAATATCTCACCCCATCCAGCTGGAACGGTTCTTTTCTCTTTAAGCCTCCATTGGAAAAGTCGGCATTACCACTCAAACCCATGTTCACAAATGAGGTAACAGCTGCACTGAACCGCATAACATAAATTGTATTAGATATGCTCTATTTGCAGAAGCTTTGAGATTTATAGGCCAATCGCTTGAGGGCAACGCCGCAGTCATGGGAATCACACTAAACAAAAAGCTCTTGCCGAAATTAACATTCCCTCCTCCTCCTCGTGGAGCAAAAACGGATCGTAGAGATACTGGATAAGATCATGTGTTCAATCAAATCGACTACAAACGAACTCTTGTATACTTTAATAATCTGGCTAGATCTCAATTTGCAAAAATTGTGGGAAATCCAAACACCTTCACTAGCTGCTATAGGAGCCAAAGAAGATTGCAACATCACTCACAGGAAATACGCCTCGCGGAAAGAAAAAGGTTATTACGGAAATCATATCGAATGGATCAAATCCGATAACCTTTGGAGGCGTATTCTCACCGGCTAGCGAATCTCTATCGCAAGAAGGAATGAAAAGGGGACGAATAGCAGATCCTGGAAGCTTGCTCGCATGACTCCGTCAGGTGAAGCATTAAATCCATTGGAAAACTTTTCGATCACAAAATAGAAAAAGGCATTCCAATCAACAAATAACTAAACTCAAACCCATACGCTCAGATGATCTACTACTTCTCTACCTTCTATTTCAGATTGCACCCGAACTAGTGCAGCGACGATCAACAGGAGGTCTAAAAGGGATTGTTAAAAATCCTTTTGGAATCTTGCAAAATTCCGCATGGCCAGATAAGCGAACACGATGAGCACATTTTGTAAAGAATGGATAGATTTGCAAACGCTTCTTTATAAAAACTCACCCTTCCAAGAGCTTCAACGTTTCGCTTTCCGTACACGCATTCGCTGGTTTGCTGCGAGTGTCAAGGTCGATTGTTAGATAAACGATATAATCGCTCAAGAAAGGAATATTGATGTCGCCGCCGCAGCCAAACTAAATTTTGGTTTCATTGGTCGGATATGGCCTGAGTTGCTGATTCACTGCCGTGATGCTGAGCAGGCTGCAGTCAGTAATCCTCGTGTGGCAGGGGTATTGAGGCACGCTTTGTCCTTGAACGCCTGTGGGACCACATCAGTGAAGCTCGGTGGTTTGCGGGCTGCCACGGCTGGAATCTTAACGATAAGTTGAATCACTGCTCGTTCAAGGATCGCTGAGTCCGCAGATTCACCCAAGATGAATGTGTTGCGTCGCTTCGGCAACGATGCTGCTCACAGTGCCGATTACATTGATCCTGAGCGTGCGGTGCGCGCTATTGGCCAGTTGTTTGACGTTCTGAGCTGGGCTGCTGTCAATGTGGCTCGCACTCCGCTTAATCGCAGCCAACTGCCTGCCTTTGATCGCTCAATTGTGATCAACGCCCCTAAGCAGCGCAACCGACTCAACGAGAACTCACTAACCTCAACCATAAGCCTGGCGGGAAGCTATTGAAGAACAAAATGCCACCAAGCTTCTGCTCAGTGCGCAAGAGGAAGAATGGCGTAAAGAACGCGAGCGGCATCTGAAACAGATTGCGGCCTTCCAAGGTGAGAACGAAGAGCTGGAAAAGCGCCTCACTGAGGAACGTGCTGTCCTTGAGGCTGAGTTAGAGCAGATGAGGGCAGAAATTGCTGCTCTGCAGGCTGTGGATACCAGCGCTAACTTCGCGATAAGCGAGGCGGAGACACGTCGTGATCTTATTGACCCGGCACTAGGCGAAGCTGGTTTCTAGTGTGGAAGCGCGGCAACCTGCTGACAGAGTTCCCTATTGACAACGGTCGTGGACTACGTTCTGCTGGGCGATGGTGGCACACCATGTGCCCTTGTGGAAGCCAAAAAGACAAGCAAGTCCATTGATGCCGGACGTCAGCAGGCAGAGTTCTATGCTGATGCTCTGGAGAAACAGTACGGAACGCGTCCGATTATCTCATTACACCAATGGCTACGAAATTCGCTTGCTCGATGACGGCGCACAGTTGCCTCGTGTTGGTGGCTATCAACCACGCGCAGTGGAGGGATACGCAACAAAAGACGAGCTGTACGCCATGATTCGGAAACGGAGTCAGAGGCAGGCGTTGGATGTGGTGGGCGTCGATAAACATATTGCTGGCAGGGCGTACCAGACCATCATGCTGCAGGCAGTGGCCGAGCGGTTTGGAGCTGGGCATCGACGGTCCTTGCTGGTTATGGCGACCGGTACCGGCAAGACGCGTACGGCAATTGCACTGGTGAAAAAGTTAATGCAAGCAGGGTGGGCGAAGAATGTGCTGTTTTTGGCAGATCGAAAATCGCTGGTGAAGCAGGCTGCCGAATCATTCAACCAGCACCTAGAGAACGTTCCTGTGGTGAACCTGCTGGACAACCCGCGTGGTGAAGGGCAAATCTATCACCGTACCAAACCACGATCAACATGCGCTGGTAGGGGTGCGGGCGCGCAGTTTCAGCCCACGCCTTTGACCTGGTGATTGTGGATGAGGACGCACCGACGATCTACCGACGGTAGCCGCATTTTGATTGCCTGATCGCTGTTGCTGATTAACAGCAACTCGCATGTCGACAGTGGACCACAACTACTCTGCCATGTTCCACCTGGAAGATGGGAGCCCCAACTGCGATCACCCGCCGAACCAGGCAATAGATGACGGATACCTGGCCGTCTGTCCTTCCAATGCTCGCCAGTGATTCTGCGCGAGGGTGTGGCGATGACGCGAGCTGAGTGAACAGCTGGAAATGGGGAAACCAAAACTGGGGAACGACGAAAACGCGAACCCATTGAAGCACCTAGAAAGCGCGATGAGATCACCAAGCGACACGTATGCATCAGACAGGTTGTGGGCAAGTACTGAAGCACGGCATCAGTTGCTGGTGCAGACCCGGATTGGCAAGACATCTTTTTCACCTGCAATACACGCTGAACTGGTCTATAAGATTTTTGATTGAGACAAACCTGCAGGTGAGAGCAGCTGTGATCACTCACGACATGGCAACAGCCTTTTGGAGTTGATCGACCGCTTCAAATCTTCAGGAAAAGATGCCATTGACATTGCCATCAGTGTAGACATGCTGATACCGGTGTGATGCTGCATCGGTGGTGAACCTGGTTTTTCGCCGGTATACTCCAACACCCAAGTTCTGGCAAATGATTGGGCGCGTGCACCAGGCTCTGCTGAGAATCTGTTTGGCGAGGGCTGACAAGAAAGAATTCTTCATCTTCGACTACTGCGACAACCTGCGTCGATTCAACGGGACAGACGGTATACCACCCACTGAAGGCAGCCCACAACGCTCGCTTGAACGCACATTCCTTCACCGAGTTGAGTTGGTGTCTCTGCTTCCCGCTGGGGATGAGGTGCGTGAAAACTGTGGTGATCAAAACTGCGCAGCCAGTTAGAATCTGTTCCCCTGACGAAGCGTACTTGTGCGCCCAGAAGATCGTGCGGGTTAGAGCGGTTTACTGGGGCAGATGCATGGCAGGACGTTGATGTTAGTGCTTTGAATGAGCTTGCCTACCTTCCATTTGCCGATGGGCCGGAAGATGAAGAGCACGCCAAGCGCTTTTCGATTATCTGCTACTGAGCCTACAACTAGACATTGCCCATGTGATGCACCTCACCGAACGCAATCGCGATAAGTTCTACTGGCATCGCTGAGCATCTTTGACGAAAAACCAACGTTCCCCGTGTAGCCGAAGCTGCCGAAACGTTGGAACGCTACAGCGCCGACATGTGGTGGGAAGGCATCACCATCCTTGAGCTGGAAGCCGCCCGCCGTGAACTACGCACCCTAGTGCAATTCATGGATCGCGGTTCCCGCAATGCTGTAGTGATGGACGTCAAAGATGAGCTGGTAGAACCGGAAGAGTTTGCGTTGCTTACTGATAGTGCTGGTGGCTTTCGTAGCAGCGTGGAAGATCGCATCAGAGACGTGCTTGAAAAAACACCAGAACGAACTAGCTATCCAGCGCATTCGCAAACTCAAGCCGCTGACTGCTCAGGACGTGGAATCCCTTGAAGGGATCATTGCAACAGCTGGCGAGGAAACCGTTGAGGAATTTCGGGACAAGATTGACGGGCACTCTGTTGTGGGTCTGTGTGGCCCATTGACCTGATGAGTCTGCTGTTGAAGAAGCCTTTGCGGGACCTGTTGGAACGCCTCACAGTTGAGCTGCAGTGCAGATGGAGTTCCTACGGAGAATCATCCGGTGCTCTGAAAACTGGGCCATTGACCATGAACCAACTTTACGATGAGCCCTTCAACGAGCTTAGCAACGTTGTTGACGTCTTCGACGGGAACATGGCGATCGTGCTGGAACTGAAAACACGGCTTGAGCGGGTCAATGCGGTGGTGAGGGAAGCCTAGTGGTATGCTCCCAGACTGTTGCGGCAGGTATCGTCTAAAAGCTACTCGAATCACTTAAAACAGTCTTCCTACATGGAAATACTTGCCAGCAGCCCGCATTCTCACGCCCGTCTGGAGGCAAGTTGGCATCATCGACCCATATGGATGATCACACACACATGACATCATACCAAGATTTTATCCTCTTTTCGTATCTACCAGCAAATATGCAAAGACACTCACTGGAGACACTATGATAGGCACTCGCAAACTATCAATACCGGAAACACACCTTTGGCTAAGCTTTCACTTTTGAGTAAGAGAGCTCACGCGAAAAATTTTACTTAATCTAGGAAGATCCTTTCCGTGCGGCATGTTGATGGTGCACCTTGAAGCCTGAACAGGTGAGAGAGCTCCACACGGTCTTTTCTAACCAAAGGACTTCACGCAACAACTAGCATCGAAGGAATACCCTTAACGAAGATGAAGTGATCGCATTGATGGAGAACTGCAATTACCTGAATCTCTAGAATATCAGGGTGGGAAATTGACAACCTTTCTTTTCCTTGTTTAATGACATCAATTTCAGTGTGTCGGCGGAAAAATCAGCCTTTAACGACTGAAAGAATAAAAGAATTTAATTCTCCTACTACAGCCTAGTGCATGAAGATCACACCAGGGCATTTCCGACACATAGTGTCGTGAAATGCATACCAGGGAGCACTCGGCTTCAGACTGCGAATTCTTATGGATAAAAGTTCGTCGAATTTCGAAACGAACTTCGAAGCGATGCGAGATATACGGGCGCCCTTCTCAAAATTCTTCGCGCCATTCTGTAACATATTTATCTCGCTGATTCATCCATTTGAGATGGAAATGACGCACTGCTCGCTTTAGTTGAATTTCAACTTGATTGAATCCGTGTCCCAATTTTCGCAGCGCATCTCCTCCGATTACTACAACAAGACGCGCCTTTGTACTACAAGAAACTTGATGCAGCCAGTAAAAACACCAAGATAATAGGCTGATCGACTCACAGACTACGCTGTACAGGGCTTTTACCGACAGCCTACGCAAACAAGTAAACTACTGATCCAAAGTTACGCAAATTGAGATCGCGTGGACGAATTATATTCACGAGATATGCGCACGCAACCTAGGTCCAGCTCAACAAAGCAGCGTACGCTTGCTCTCCTCGATGCCGGGTTTCCTGCCACCAGAAGAAGCTTATCACCAAGAACATGATTCCAAAATTAAAACCCTCGAGGTTTCGCGCGTCTTTATGCGGATATTACTCGAACTATAGCTCGAGACACTATGACCTCTCAAGCTAGAACTGATTCGAAAAGTTTGGAAAAAGGTTCTGGATCAAACCAAATACTTATGGCAGCGTTCCTGCCCCTATCAATGAGACAATATAGCAGCCACATACAGCCGCAGCTTTGCAGCATAAGCACACGATGCCCTCAATAAAACTTTTCTCAACAGGAGGCACTAAAGATTGGATAGCCTTCAAAACAAATACGGCAGAAGCTACCAATACTAATAGTGATTTTCTTGAGACCAAGATCAGCACTCTTATAACACCATGATTGGTGTGTCATAGTCCTCCATGAACGGCTCAGCAACAGCCAGCAGGCCATGCCACCGATGGGCGTCACGTACCACGAACCGGTTTCAGCATCGGTAAAGTAGGTCAGAGCGTCGCGTGGCCACCATCGGCACCGGCCATCTGTCGAAGCATTTCTTCCAAACGCCACTGCTCGGAACGAGAATCCAACGAATGTGGTGCCGTGATTTTCCAGTTCTCGTCAGGAGGTGTTGCGGCGGAACACTCCTCGTTCTTCTCCGTCCCTTTCGACCACGGTGCGAGAAACATGCGACGAAGTCAGGTTTAACATCGTCAGGTAATCTCGACGCTGTCTCTGCTTTAGTGACGGCCGATCACGTCCTGTTGCCTCATCCACAGACAAGTTGGACCATTCACGAATGCGATGGCTCCACTTTTGGAACAACAACACAGACGAGCCGGCACCAGGTTGACCAGTAGGAACACCGACCAGTCCAGGTGTTAGCCCAGTGCACCTGGTTCTCGTGTGCCATCTTCAAAGCCAGTGAGGTCGCGGTTGAGCCTCATAGGCCCAACCGACTGTTTCATCAGCGAGCTGAAGTACCCCTTGAGCTGTTTCAGAATGTGGAGAGACACTCAAACGCCTGGGAGAGCGGAGAGAACGACGCTACCCACACCATGCATCATGCTGGGTGGCGGGCATCATACCCATCTGCAGCCTTTGAGCGGTCTCGTTGAACCGCATGGACGTCGTTAGCAGGCATTACTGAGCGTCAGAGACTTTTGGCTACAGTTCGGGACGCACGCCAACCACGGCGTTGGCCCCTGAGCAGTAGTGAGAAGGTTGATTGCCGCAGCTAGGGCTGCTGATTGCTTCTGGATCCTGCCTCAGCAAGGTGCAAGTCTCCAGGTACGACGTGATCAGTGGTACCAGGGCTGTGATTCCACTTTGATAAGTCATGGTTCCAGTGCGCTATGGTGGGGTGGAAGAGACGATGCTTAGAGGTTCAGGGTTGATGATTCATGCTCTGTTTCATCTACTAGCTGCATCCCATATTCATCAGGACTGCCAGTCGGTTGAAAGACCGTTTTTATTGTCATACTCAGCACGATTCTAGCAAATTTTTGTCTTGTAAAAGCAGTCTTGTAAAAATACATATGAGATCAGTTCCCTCTGAAGATGGGCAGTGACAGCCGGGCTCTCTCAAGATGCGCGCCCATAAATTAGCTCCTTCAAGATACGCACCTGATAAAATTAGCTCTTCAAGATGCGCACCGCAAATAAGTCCCTGAAGACCAGCATCTAATAAATTAGCTCTTCAGATGCGCACCCTGCAAAATAAGCCCCTGAAGACGTGCGATTGTGTAAGTCAGCTCCTTCAAGATGCGAGCCCAGTAAATTAGGCTCCTTCAAGATGCGAGCCCAGTAAGTCAGCTCCTTCAAGATGCGTATCTACCAAACACGAGCTCCCTCAAGAAGTGCACCTGCAAATGAACCCCTGAAGATGTGCGCCCTATCAGATTAGCTCTTCAAGACATGCTTTCAGCTAAGATCGACATAGCGCATCTCAGAGTTTGACATTATAAAAATATTTAGCATTAACTCTCTTTAGCCCTATTCGAAACTAGTTTTTCCTGCGGGGCATAGTCCAACTGATCACTATTCCAGAAAAGATCTAGCCCTGAGAAGCGAGTGCTCTCTATCTTTAACTAGCCTCTGATTCAATCCTCTAGCACGAGTTTTTAGCAACTCTACATTTTTTGTTTCAAATTTATAAGCAATATCAAAAAGTTCCTGTCGGTGACGTAAACTCTCTAGCCACAATGTAGAACTTTTCCTATTCTTGTCGTCTCCACCCCCTTCCACAATTCCGACAATCTCTGTTTCAATTAAGGCATACCAATCATCTATCTGAAATAATATCTCCTGCACTCCAGCAGCCTGCTGCAGTTCATTTTCACTGGATAAATGTTCAATCGCCGATGCCAGTTTTTCAGCAAGATCAATACGCTGAGTAATCGATCGCTGATCCCTATCCTTTTGAGCTTCCAACCCTAAGCCTCTCATGCCTCACGTTCCGACTCCACTTAAGCCGTTCGTTATGCATCTTCGCCTCAGATTCAAGACGTGCATCTTGTCGCTTATCCTCCCGTTCCTGCTGTTCAATGAAGCGCCCCTGCGCAACCCAGATAGTCAACATACCTCCAGCGGTAGGCATCAATACAAACGCAAGCCGCTCATAGTCACGATGCCCTGCCAGATATAGACACCACACTGCCCCACCAATCAAAATGACAGCAAGAACTGGAAGCAACCACTCTAAAATAAAAACACAGGACGCTGATGACCCCAGCCCAGGAAACGTTGCTTTTACCGTCTTTTTTCTATAATCTTCCCATAAAAATCAGCTCCCACTATTAATAGTATTGCGCTTTTACAACAAAAAATAGTCGAGAGCCGGGAAAAATATTCAATATTTTCTACAAGAATCTTCGCTTGAGGAAGATCCAACAAACTCCCACCTCACCTTCCTCTTAGTAACTCGGCACAGCAAACGACCTCGATCCCCTACCCACTCGCTTTTCTGGCACAGCCTTTTTCCAACGCAACAAGATCATCAGCACTGAGCTGACACCGCATTGCTTCCGCATTTTCACGCACTCGCTCTGCGTTTACGTGCCGGGAATGGGAAATCAACGTCATCCCTTGGGCAAGCAGCCAAGCCAAAGCAACCTGCGAAACAGTCATACCCGTGATTCTGCAAAAGTAGTCAATGCATCTACTTGTTGCATATTGGCGGAAAGATTGGCGTCAACAAATCGCGGATCATTCGCGCGAAACGGGCTTTCAGAAACAGCGCTAGCATCCAGTCGCCCACCGAGTAGCCCACGCCCAAGCGGGCTGTAGGAGAACAACCCCACTCCGAGCTCACGGGCGACCGGAATGATGCTGTGTTTGCGTCCGCGCCACATCAGTGACCATTCGAGTTGTACTGCTGCAGATGGGGTGAACACCCACGAGCGCGTCGTAGTTCATCGGGTGGACTTCGAAACCCTGAGATGGCGCACTTTTCCTTGCCTGACCAGGTCACTCATGGCACCAATGGAGTCTTCGATAGGCACCTGAGGGTCCACGCGGTGCAGGTAGTAGAGGTCGATGGTGTCGGTTCCTAGTTGGCGCAGGGAGTCGTCGCAGTAGGGGGCAATGCGGTCGTGGGCATCCAGCTCAACACCATCGTCGCGGGCGCATGATCCCGAACTTTTGTCGCGATCTGAATCTGTTCACGCGGCACGCCACTGCTGCCACAGCCCGCCCAACCAATTCTTCGTTGTGCCCTTGCCCGTAACTCATAGCGGTGTCGAGCATGGTGATTCCAGGTCGAGAGCTGCATGAATAGCAGCAACGGATTCGAGCGTCGTCAACGGGCCCGTACCCTGGGAAAGTCCCATGCATCCGAAGCCAAGGGCTGAGGGTCTTCAAACTCGCCGAGATGCGGACGGCCGTATCTGCAAAGTGTGTTCTGATGTCATGCCACCAGCCTGGCATCTCATGGAACTATGTCTAAGACAAAGTTTCATCGTTTCCATCACGATTTATTATGACACCATGGAGCTGCGTTACTTGGGAGTCTTTTGAGGCGGTTGTGCGTTGCGGTGGTTTCACTAAGGCCGCCGAAGACCTACACTTTGCTCAACCCTGCGATTTCGTCTCTACATCAAGAAGCTAGAACAGGAGCTTGGAGTAACCTGCTGCATCGCTCCAAGAACCGTCGCGCTCAGCGCCGCTGGTGAGCGGTTTCTCCCCTATGTTCGTCGAGGGCTCTCGCCGATCTGGACGAGGGAAAACGCCTGATGCGATCGTTCCGGTCGGTGTCGGCAGGCCGCGTTCGGGCTGCAGTGACCCCACCTAACAGGAAAGTTTGATCTGGTGAGCGCGTCGAGTCGCTTCCGAACGCGCTATCCGGGTGTCACGGTATCGCTGCGCACTGGCCTCATCGCAGAGCCTCCATACGCGCCTTGAGGAAGGCCAGGTTGATGTGGTCATCGGCCCCGGCCGACGCTGATACCGCCTACCCAAACACTCTACAGCATCAAGAAAGTGCACTGAACACCTGGTTCTTATCACTCCTGGCGGGTCCTCGCCGCGTCACCTCATTAAAGGATGTGGCAACCGAACCCTTCATATGCCCTGCAATCGGACAGCGGGCTGCTATCTACTTAATCAGGGCTTTTCGCAACCTTCAACGCACAACCACGCGTGGAGTTTGAAACACACGGCCCTCGCGAGTATCCGTGAGTTGGTTGCGGCTGGGATGGGGTGCGCACTGATCGCGCACTCCGTGGCAGAAGCACTAGGTCCGGCGATCCAGGTTCACACCCTGTCGGGCCTTCCCCCACACCCGCCAATCAGCGCCCTGTGGAAGCCGGACGCTGATCCTCCCTATTGTTCGGTGTGTGAAGAACTCGCCTGCTAAAAGCTTGCTTATGCTCAGGTCGGAAAAGGGCGCTCGAGTGCTTGAAGATAAGCACATTTCACGCGCCCCTAACCTTCCACCTCCTTCTCCATCCCCCGAATAATGAACTCGACTTTCCGGTCAAGCGTCCCACGGTCGGTCCAGCTGGGATCGGGGACGAAGATGCTGGTATGGGTGGTACGATCACGCACAACCTCAATACCGGTTCGGCCGTCATCACCAACCTGCCGGAGCGCCGCAACACCGATGTGGCAGGCAATGGTGGTGTCTCCAATGAAGTCGAAGGCGAAGGCGGCTTGTTCTTCGCTGAGCCCTGCCGCCACAAGTTGGCCCACAATATTTCGAAGGTAGTCCTCAATATGTGTGAATGCGCTGGGAAACTGGAAGATGGTGATGTCCAGGCCGAGGTATTTTTCGCAGCATGTCCATACTTCTTCGGCGGCATGGCGGAGGATGTCTTGCCAGTTCAGTCCGTCGGGCGGTGGCGTCATGGAATGCCCGGCATGGGCGAGGCAGGCGTGGACGAGGGCGTCCCGGCTGTCAAAAAGCCGGTAGACGGCCGAGGTGGCCACACCGAGTTGGGTGGCCACACCAGCGATGGTGAAGCGGTCAATGCCGAGGTGGAGTGCAGCCATAACAGCGTCTTCGCTGGTGAATTTGGGTTTGGGGCCGGTTTTGCGGCCTAGTCGTGGTGTGACCATGGTTTCTACGTTAGTTGCCAGCCCTGCGCAGCCGCGCGGGTGTCCCAGAATGCCCGGTAGGTTCCGCCTCGTTCGAAGAGTTCGGAGTGGGTTCCGGTGTCTTCGATGGTACCGTCGGCCCGGAATTGGACGATGGTGTCGGCTTTCCTGATGGTGTCCAGTTTGTGCGCTATCACCAGCACTGTTGCGTTTTCACGCAACTTATCGACGGCCGCGACAATATTTGTTTCATTTCTCCGGGTCCAGCGCCGATGTAGCCTCATCAAGCAGCACGATGGGTGCTTTTTTCAGCAATGCACGCGCGATGGAGACGCGTTGGCGTTCACCCCCGGATAGCGCCCGTCCGCCTTCACCCACGGAGGTCTCCCATCCACGTGGTAGACGCTGCACGATTTTCAGTCACGCCCGCCAAACGGGCTGCTTCGTGGACTTCTCCTCGGAAGCGTCTGGATTACCGATGCGGATGTTGGCTTCGAGGGTGTCGTCGAAACAGGTAAACGTCTTGGAACACCATGGAGAGGCTTTTCATCAACGTGACTGTTGTTTGTTCCCGCACATCAAGCTCCACCAACTTTCACCGCACCGCTATCAACGTCGTAGAAGCGGGCTGACCAGCCTGGCCACGGTGGTTTTACCGCAGCCGGACGGCTCGACCAGTGCCACCATGCTGCGGTTGGGCATCGGAAAGGTCACCCCACGCAGCACGGGTTTCTCCTCATCGTACCCAAAGTGCACGTCCTCAAAATCAATGGTCCCGGGCGTGGGTTGTGCCGTGGATTCCGTAGGTTCGGGCAGGGGCTGGGCGGTCAGGACGTCGTCAATGGAGTCAAGGGCGGAGCGTCGTTCTTCGAGGCTAGCAGCGGTTTCGGTGATGCCCACGAGCGTATGGGTAAAACGGAGGCACAGACCAATGAACGCGATGGTGGCGACTGGTTCGAGGACTCCTCCAACGGCGAGGGTTTGCGGCAAGGCTGATCAGTGTAACGATCACCACTTGCGTGAAGGCACCGCCGAGCAGGTTACCAGCAATTTCGTACCAGAGCTTCCTGCGTTTTGCTTTAAGCCATGCGGCGTTGGCGCTGTCGAGTTTGCTGTAGTGGGTGCTGCGTCCACAGGAGCGCAGCGCGGCTTGGCAATGTGTGAATTCGACAAGGCGGTTGCTGAGTTCCACTTCGGTGGGTTCACCAATGCTCTTCCCTTTATTGATCAGCCCAGTGGTACACAGCACAAGCAGCAGGAATACGGGTATAGAGATGGTGCATGCAAGACCAAGATGCCAGTCCCACGTCCAAGCGAATACTAGCAGCACAATACTGGCGGTGACGCGCTGAATAATGGGAGAGAGCATGTGGGCGATGATTTCGCCGGTCATGACGAGTTCGTTGGCCACCAGTCGGGACAGCAATCCAGCAAGGGGACGGTTAAACCAGCCAAGTGGGAGCGATGACACCTGGTCACCAACTTTTTTGTGCACATTAACCAGGAAGTCCAGGGCCGTTTGGTAGCCCCGCAGGCTTTGCACATATCCCACAATGGCACTGACTACGGCGAGGATGCTGAGTACAATCACCCAACCCCACACCCCAAGCCCCCATACCGGTTCGTTGTTGGCCAGAGCAGTGACGCAAGGCAGCAACAGGCATAGGGCAACACCTTCGATGAGTCCAGCAGCAATGCTGAACCAGATGGTGGTGTTGATCAGACGCTGTTCTTAAGCATCCTTTTGATGCGGGGAATGATGTCTACGAGTGTGAGTTTCATTGGTTATGCCTCCTGGGCGGGTGCGTGCTGCCAAAGCGCACGGTAAAGCGGCTGTTCGAGCAGTTCATCGTGAGTTCCGCTGGTCACCACACGCCCACGGTCGACCACGATGATGCGGTCCGCGCCGACAATGGACTCGGGGCGGTGTGCGATCACAAGCACGGTGCGGCCTTTGACCAACGTGCTGAGTGCTCGTTGGATTTCCGCTTCGGATTCGGGGTCGGTGAAAGCGGTGGCCTCATCAAGGATGAGTACCGGGGCGTCAATCAGTAGGGCACGGGCGATGGCGATGCGTTGCTCCTGACCACCGGAAAGTCCCTGATCGGAGCCGTAGATGGTGTCAAACCCCTCAGGGAGCGCTTCAATCACGTCCAGGATATGGGCGCTGCGCGCGGCCTCGCGGACTTCTTCATAGCTGGCACCGGGCTTGCCCAGAGCGATGTTGTCGCGCAGTGAAATGCGCAGTAGCTGCGGGTCCTGCAGCACAAACGCAACATGCTTATACAGTTCATTCGAAGGGATGTCTTTTAAGTCAACACCACCCAGAGTGATGCGACCCGAGTCGGGATCGTTGAACCGGGCCAGCAGGGTTGCCAGCGTAGATTTGCCCGAACCAGAAGGGCCAACCAGCGCGGTAACGGTGCCTTCCTTCAGCTCGAAACTGGCGTGGTCCACGGCCAGCACATCCCCGTAGGAGAAGGACACGTCCTCATAGGCCACATCCGAGCCTGCAATCACAGGCCCACTAGCACTCTCGTCAGCAGCACCATCGACCTGCGCATCTCCCCCAGCTCGCGTCTCCAGAATCGGAATGTCCAGCGCTTGCGTCACGCGGAGCGCGGCAGCACCTGCGGTTTGGTAGGTCCACGCAGTGTTACCCTAATACTTCAATGGAGTAGGGCAGCATCAGGCGATCAGTGAGGTGGTCAGCACGTCGGCAGGTTCCACCCATCCCGGCATGCGCCATGGCCGCTCCCCACCCAGGTTGATAGCCAGCAGCAGCGGAATGGTCACGGTAGCGTTAGCAAAAGCATTACTGCGCAGTAGCGGGATGGTCCAGTCGAGGTAGAAGGCGGAGAATTCATCAGCTGCGTCTTGGTAGCGTTTGAGTGCCCGCCCGACGGTACCGAAGGCTTTGACCACGGTAATGCCGGTGACAAATTCCACCATGGTGGCGGATACCTGGGCGAGTTTGTTGTCTACTTGCACGGTTTTATCGCCCATGCCGCGCATCATTATGGCCATGATGAGCCCGTAGATGGGCAATGTTGCTATAGTCAGCAACCCAAGCCGCCAGTCGATCACAAAAGCGTAGACGGCCAGGGCAACCGGAGTGACCATTGCCTGCGTCACATCCACCGGCTGGTGGGCCACCAAAGCATGCACCATGGAGATGTCGTCTTGCAGCGCTTTACGCACCTTTCCCGCATTGGTAGAGGTGAACCAGCCAAGCGGCGCACTGGCTACGCGTGCGATAGTGCGTTCACGCACGAGTGCCGCGAATTTCGCATCTGCAAAATGCGTCACCCCCAAGGCAATGCCGATGCACGCGAGCCGCGCACCAAATGTGCCGATCAGGATGTTCACAATGGTGGTGACGCGCTCCGTATCCACCTCTGTGCCGGTGGAATACGCCTGATAAAACACCGCACCGAGTTTGACCAGTGCAATGTAGGGGCGATGGCGAGCACACCGCCCAGAGCTGCGAGTGTTCGCCCCACGAGGAGACGCACTGAGATGGGTTTGAGTAGTTCTTTCAGCGCAACCCTTCCGGCTTCACGCTCAGTCATGGGTTTACTGGTGTTGCTCGTCATGGCTGTTACTCCTTTCCTGTAAGAGGGTTCAGATGGACGATGCGGTCCGCGCAGTGGTTAAGGAATTCATGGTCGTGGCTGATCACGATCACGACAACACCACGCGCAGCCAGCGTTTGTAGTTGTTCGGAAATGTCCACAAGGTGCCGGTAGTCCACACCGGAGGTGGGTTCGTCGAGAATGAGCACGTCGGGTGTTCATGCTGAGAGCCGTGGCTGATGACTAACCGCTGCTTCTGCCCGCCGGACAGCGACATCGGGTGCCTGTCCGCCAGTTTCCCCAGCCCCAGCTGTTCCAGATACTGGGCGTCGGCTTCCTGTGCCACGGTTTCCGCAAATAGTTGGCGGTGCACATCCTGCATCACCAGGAAGGCCGTGCCCTTCTTCATCGGCTCGCTTATCGACGCCCCCGTCTTCCGCAGCACGCACCAAACGTATGCCGTTTTTCGGTGTCCTCTATCCATTTTTGCAGGCCGCAGAGCACCCGAGCCAGCGTGGTTTTGCCCGCACCGTTGGGGAGCCAACGAGGCCGGTGACCTGGCCTGCGGGAAACACAACACCGGATATATCTAGGAACACGTTTGCCCTGGAATGACACCACCGCCGAATCAATGTGCAGCCCTGGAACATCGCCGGTTTCCTGTTCGGGGACGGTGAGTTCCGGCGCACTCAAGCAGCGAAGCCCCAGGTCGCGGCGGCGAGCGTCATTAAGTTGGAAAAATTCTTCACCAGTAAATTCCTGGGCTATCCTGCCGTCCTCCACGAGGATCACTCGGTCCACAATGCCGGCGAGGAAATACACGCGATGCTCGGCTATCACCAGGGTTTTTCCTTGTTCCTTGAGCCTGCGCAGCAGGGCGGCGAAGTCCTCAATGGACTCGGGGTCAAGGTTGGAGGTGGGTTCGTCAAACAGCAGGATAGGGGTGTCCTGTGCGTAGGCTTGCGCGCAGGCGACTTTCTGCAGCTGCCCACCAGACAGGCCCCACAGGTTCCGGCCCGCCAGATCGCTGATGCCCACGTATTCCAGCGCCTCTGCACTGCGAGCGCGGATCGTCTCTGGAGGTAGCTGGTAGTTTTCTCCGGCGAAGGCGAGCTCGCTATCCACATCGGTGGTAAAGAACTGTGTGCGGGGGTTTTGAAACACAGTGGCGGTGAGGGTCCCCATCTGGTGTACCTCAGTCTCCGCGACGTCGTGCCCATCCACGGTAACGGTACCGGTACCCTCCACCGTGTGGAAGTGCGGGATCAGGCCGTTGATCAGCCGCAACACGCTGGATTTTCCGCTTCCGCTGGCGCCGCAGATGAGGGTGACGGTACCGGGTTCAATGTCCAGGCTGATCCCATGCAGCACCGATTCCTCCAAACCGCTGTAGTGCACAGAAACATCACCAATGTGGATGCTCACACAATGCACCTCCCCAGAACGCGTACACGGTGATGGCCGCGACAACGGCGATAGTTAGGGCGTCGACAAGCGAGAACCGCAGGCGAACAACGGAGGTGGGGGTGCCCGGCGCGCCGAGTCCGCGGATGAGCGCGGCGGCGGCGAGGTCGTCGGCAATGCGGGCGGAGGCGGACAGCACGGGGACGATGAGTTTTTCGGCGGTGCGGACGGGATGCAGCCACAGCGCCGAGCCGCTGAATCCGCGCAGGGCCAGGGCCTCAAGGACACCACGGAATTCCTGGAAGGCGACGGGTATGAAGCGGAACACCACGGCGAGGGGAATGATGAAGGCGCGTGGCGCGTGGAGCTGCCGGAACGCGGTGATGAGTTCGCTGACGGTGGTGCTGGTGATCATCCAGTAGGCCAGTGCGATGCAGGTGCCGATGCGCGCCAGCCAATACCCCACCAACGCGCTGGTGGCGATGATCCAGCCGGTGACCGAATTATGCGGTAGCAGGGGCGCGGCGTACAGCGCGGCGGCGATGGCACTTCCGGTGGCGTAGGTGGCGACGGCTCGGAGGGAAGCGTCGATAAGCAGCAACAGGGCGGCTAAGGCCACGATGATCCACAGAACCTTGCTGGGAAAGGCACCCATCGCCAGCATGTTGCACACGGTAATGGTGAGCAGTTTGGTGCGGGGGTCTAGGCCGCTTCTGCCTGTGAGGCTGCGCGCGGGAACGCGAGATGGGACGTGGTTCATTAAACGACGCCTGCTCGCTGGAAGTGCTTTTTCAGCATGGTCATGCCGATATTGGCGGCAACAAAGGAGATGATGAAGGTAAGAACCATCCAACATATCAACACGGTGGGGGTGAGTAGTTGCTGCATGGCCTCGGCGTACTCGGCACTCATGGAGTCCTGGACGTGGGCGAAGTAGGCATCTGAGTTGTAGAAGATGGGTGCGATGGGCGCGATGCTCCACAGGTTTAGTACGGCGTAGGCGAGGCAGTTGGTGATGCGCCTTCGGTAGTGTCCACTGTTGGCGATGAGGTCTGCAAGGAAGCCCATTGCCAGGCCGAGGATGCTGACATACCAGGTGTGTCCGGTGGCCATCATGAGGAAACCGACAATGGTACCTGTGATGGTGAGTGCGCCAAAGTAGGGGGTTTTGGCGATGTACAGCATCACGACGACACCGTTGCAGACCACTCCGATCAAGGCGCCGACAATGATCATGAGGGGAGAGATAATTCCCAACATCCCACTGCCGAAGGTGATGACAAAGTACAGAGCGGTGAAAACACCCGCGTATACAAGGTACCGCGGATTAGTGATGCTCTGAGCTGAGGTTTTGCGCATTTTTGGTTGCATTGTGGATTGCATTGTTGGTTGTGTCATTGCGATTCCTTAGTGATGCTTGCAGTGATGCTTGCCCAACCCCCATCACATTAAATAAGGGTTGCCTTAGTTAATTATGAATTTCATTCATTATTTAACGCCGCCACCCCCTGCCAAGCAAGCACTTTTTCCAAATAGGCACCCCCAAACAGGTAGAATCACCGGCGTGAGCCCGACGCAGAAACCAACATTTAGCCACGCCAACCCCACCACACCGCCCAAGGCCGAACGCGAGGCGGGACGTGATACCGGGCGTGACGCTGGGCGTCGGGCGGAACGCGAGGAACAACGCCGCGCCGAACTCGCCGCCGCCCCCTATGTCGCCGCAACGGTACTGTCCACCGGCATTCACCCCGCCACGTCCCGCATGGTGGGGCCTGCACATGGCTACCTACTCCCCCGACGGCGAGGTTGTGGACACCTACTTCTGCGTGTTCAACCCCGGCGATAACCCCGGTCCCCGGCACCTGCACTCCCTCACGCCGGAGGACATTGAACAGGCGTGGGTTTTGAAACGCAACTGCGCCAGATCTGCGCGTTTATCGACGGCCGCACCCTCATCGTGCACAATTCCACCCGCGACTGGGGTTTCATCGTCGCGGAATCCAGGCGCGCCGTGCGCGTCCTCAACTCTAAAGGCCCACGCAGCCGGGGACAACGACGCGGCCAGCGGGGACGACGACGCCGGATAGGGCACATCCCCCGACCTGAGATGGTGGTGGACACCTTGAGAGCGCGCGGCGTCGTCACGCAAACCTGCCGGACACGCGCCTACGAGCGGTGGCATCGGGCACTCGGCATGCGCGTCCCCTCGCCCAAGGCATCCGTGGCGCGCGCAGCCATCCCGGCCGAGCAGCTGGCGCGGGAAAACACGCTGCTGCTCGGACGCATGTTTTTCAACCGCCTGAGAGACAGTGACGTGGTTCAGGCAAGCCCGAATGACCTGCGCGGGGATCGTTTTGGCCTGCAGCGCAGCCGCCTGCGTCTCGACGCCGCGACCGCCACCCGCCGCTACACCAATCCCGGCATGCACCAACCCGGAAAGGAACTGGTGCAGGGATGGAGGTGGTGATCACCCCCGACATCACCGTTGACCCCGACGAGATAATCGCGGCGGCGATGGATGCAGGACTCGCCTACTCTGAACAGCTCACCCGGGAAACCAGCCTGGTGGTGTGCAACCAGGAGGGGGAACTACGCGGAAAGGCCATGCACGCGCACCGCAAAGGCATTCCTTTGGTGTCCGATACTGAATTTATGCAGCTCACCCAAAATGTTCGTGCAGGTACCGCCGAATAAGCGCTGGATTCACTAGTATTTAGGGAATGAGCTTGAACCTTCCTGCGCCTCTGCAGCGGCTGCGCACTACCGTAGCCACCACAGCGGCGACACTGGCCACCAAGGCGTCGCAAATGACTGGTCGGGGGGCCGGTGGCATGATCGGCGGCCTCATCGCGGGGGCCATTGACCCGAACATCATGGCCAACCTCGGGGGCGGACGCCCCGTGGCCCTGATCACCGGCACCAACGGAAAATCCACCACCACACGCATGCTGGCCGCAGCGCTGCGCACACAGTACGCCGTGGCCACCAACGAAGGTGGCGACAACATGGACGCCGGCATCATTTCCGCACTCATGGCAGGTCGCGGGCGTCGCACGTGGTGCTGGAATGCGACGAACTGCACGTCCCCGCGGTTGCTGACCGCCTGAATCCTTCCTGCCTGGTGCTGCTGAACCTCACCCGCGACCAGCTTGACCGCGTGGGCGAAATCAACACCATCGAGCGGCGCCTGCGGGCCTGCGTAGAAGCACACCCCGAGATGACCGTGATCGCCAACTGCGACGACGTCCTGGTCACCTCCGTTGCCTACGACGCACCCAACGTCATCTGGGTCTCCCGCAGGTGCAGGCTGGGTTGGCGACTCCGTCAGCTGCCCCCGCACCGGCGGGCACATCGTCCGCGACGGCGACGACTGGCACGCCCTCACCCGCTTGCCGACGGCCGCACCTTCCGCCGCCCCACACCCACCTGGAGCATCAGCGAATCAGGCATTGCAGTACCTTCTGAGGTTTCGGCGGAGGTTGTATCTTTGTCGTTGACTCTGCCAGGCAATGCTAACCGCGGCAATGCCACAGAAGCCCTCGCCGCCGCCATTGAAGTGTTTAAGATCCCCCTTGATGGGGCAGTGCAGGCAGTCCAAGCCGTCTCCAACGTGGCCGGACGCTACTCCACCATTACTTTCGAACAATGGGAAGTGCACATGCTCCTGGCCAAGAACCCCGCAGGGTGGCAAGAAGCACTCTCCATGGTGGACCGCACCGCCGACGGCATCGTGATCAGCGTCAACGGGCAAGTCGCCGACGGTGAAGACCTCTCCTGGCTCTGGGACGTCTCCTTCGAAGCATTCGAAAACACCCACATCGTTGCAGCCGGAGAACGTGGTACCGACCTCGCCGTCCGACTCATCTACGCCGATGTGCCCCACACCCACGTGCCCAACACCGTGGCGGCCATCCGCAGTTGCCCACCCGGACGTGTTGAAGTACTCGCCAACTACACCGCATTCCGCGACCTGAAAAAAGCCCTGGAGAAAATAACAGAGGTGCGCAAATGAGCGAACTAACCATCGGACTCATCCTCCCTCGACGTCCTAGGCACCTACGGCGACAACGGCAACGCCCTGGTCCTGCGGGGACGCGCCCGCAAGCGCGGCATTGACACGGAGGTCGTGACCATCAAACTTGGCGAACCCGTGCCCACCAACCTGGACCTCTACTGCGTCGGCGGTGGCGAAGACACCGCACAAATCCTCGCAGCAAAACACCTCACCGAACACCGGGGACTCATCGAAGCCGCCAACCTCGGGCGACCCATCTTCGCCATATGCGCCGGACTGCAAGTCCTTGGCGAATCCTTCCGCGCCGACGGGCGCATCGTCGACGGCGTTGGACTCATCGACGCCACCACCAGCTCCCTTGGGAAACGCACCATCGGCGAACTCATCTCCACCCCAGCCGGAATCCCAGAACTCACCGACACACTCACCGGCTTTGAAAACCACATGGGTGCCACCATCCTTGGTCCCGACGCCGCCCCCCTCGGGCGCGTGATCCGGGGTGTAGGAAACTGCGATGCCCACGGCGCAACCGCTGACGGTTCCGCTGAAGCTGACGGGCAAGTAGGCGCCGAAGGCGTAGTACAAGGCAGCATCATAGCCACCTACATGCACGGACCAGCGCTCGCCCGCAACCCTCAGCTTGCCGACCTGCTGCTAGCTCGTGCGATGGGTGTTGAACTGTCCTCGCTGGAGCCGCTGGATATTCCCGAGGTTGAGCAGCTAAGGAAGGAGAGGTTGAGGTAGGTTTTGGGGAGGTTTTGGGGCTTATGCGGGCCTGGGTTGTGAGCTGGGATCTTGGTAGAGCATTGGCCGTGATGGGAGACGTGCATCGAGCGGCACGTTAGCATACCCACTAACGGTTTTTCCGCGGCCGATACTTTTTTGGTACGTAGTTCCACATAACCCGGCACATCACCAGAAATGTAGCGTTGCCATACCTGCTGATACAGCTGCGCGATTGGCATAAGCAAAGGACTTCCAGGAAGCACCGGCCGAACTTTGAGATCCTGCCACAACAAGTAGTGCTGGGCCTTTCCATCTCTGCTGGAGCGATCCTTCTTACACCTTCAAGCCAGGCACCAGGTAGGAACCAACTGCGGCCCGCACGCGCACGATGGCCTTCCACAATCAACCCACGATCTGCGAGCTCGGCAACTGCTGCCCGGAGAGTGGCCGCATTCCAGCTGTTCCACCTACGAACATCTGCGTCAGTTGGGTACATCAAACCCAACATCTGCAGGTAATAGCGCGCGGCATCATGGCTGATATTCAATTGGGTGGCAGCATGGTCTACTACCTCAGGGGCGGAAACCGCAGGGTCCCAGGGACATCCTTCCACATCATGCACAATGCTCAGATCCGCAATGTAGGTATCCAGATAGCCGTCCATCAAAAGTCTGATTGCCTGAACATCGGGGCGCTTATCTCCAGTAAAACCGGGATCAGTGAAACTACTGCCAAAAGGAACAGCGGCAAGATACTCAGAATTTTTCAAGTTTTTCTCTGCAGATTCACGCAGCCACGTGAGTTTATGGGCAACAAACGGCCTTCCCGGATCGTTGAGCTCTAGGTTCTGCGCCAAATGCAAGTAGATCGCAAGAGAGTCCTTGTAGAAAGGTGGCCAACTTGAAGGGTCTAGTTCGGGACGATTAAAAATTATTTCGTACACTGGTCTGTACCACGGCGAATGTAACGTCACATGAGAATCCACAAGAACCTTGTAGTGCATATCAGCGGTGATATGCATACCGGGTTCTCCTAATATTTCTTGCCAATAAGAAATAATGGCTGCAGTATCCGGCCCCTGCTGGATATAAGATACTGGATCGGTTTGCGGTACAGCGTGAGCCAGTAACTGAAGGAAACCAGTAAACTGCTGATCATCGTTGTTATTTTTAGAAAAATGATCAAGACATTCATCTGCCAAGAAATGTAGATAAAGTCTTGTAATTGCTCTCTCTACGGTTGTAAATCCATAGCTACTTGGAAAATCAAAATCATCATGATGTTTCATACCGCCAAATACATAGCGGACAGTGGCGGGAATCAGGCCGGTTCCCCGAGAGATTTCCTTTATTGCATCTTCATTAAGGGTTCTACCGCTCGTTTCACTGATCGCATCGAGACAGGCAAGGAAATCCTCGGCATTCATGCTGACATTATGACTATATTTAACTGTATATTCGCCAACTTTTTCCCGATTATCTGGGCAGAGAATAATACGAGATATACTACATTTATTTCCATTCCAGTCATATTCAGAGTCAAGCACAAGACACCCCTCAACGACAGAACCATGAGGAAGAATATCTGCCACATATTCAACTGACTCATAGGTGCCAATATCAATGGAGGCTCGGCGCCAACCACATCCAAAGATACCAAGTTTAGTTGCTGTACGGAAAGAAATTCACCAGGTCGGTAAAAGCATTATCTTTTTTATAGAGCTGAGGAAGCAAGGAGAGCCCAGCATGCCAATGATGAAACGTTCATTATGCATAAGTTTGACCCATTCAGAGTCAAACTCATCGGAAGAAAGAGCGGAAAAGTTATCGGGATCGACAATGAACGATGCGATGATTTGAGCATCACGCGATGCTAAATGTAGATAATCATAGGATCGTTTATCTAAGTAAAGATATAGTAAGTTTGCCGCCGGTTCACTGATGCAAATATCAGGGACGGCAGCGCTTTGAGTTAACTGCTTGACAAGTTCTTGAAATTTCGCAACTTGCACGCGATAGTGCGTTGCGTGGCTACAAGTTCGTTTAGCAATATCTCATCGCCACTTCCTAATTGATGAGAAAAAATGGAATATACTTCGTTATCAGTTACTGCGTCGAACACTTGCCGTGCTTGGTCATGGGTGTAGACTCGCATGAGCTTACTTGCATGTTCATCACGATAGTGAAACTGATGAAATGCAGCAAAAGGCAAATTTTGAAATGGGGAATCTTTATCTTGTAATGTGATTTTCACTTCCGTTTCAATATCTTTCCAAGGGGAACCACTATCACAAACAAGCCATATACCACCACCAGGTTTAGGAATGGCACCCTGGAAATTACTATCACACTTGTAGTTACCATGCGGCGAGACAATATAATAGTCATCATTATATTCATATTGAATATAAACATGGTTCCCCTGCACAGCGCCAAGCAGACTATGCTTAGTCGTTGGAAATGCTGGAATAATGGTTGATAATCCAGTCATGATCTTGGATTCTTCTGGGATTTCTAAAATGTCCACCCCATAAGAAAACGCACCTATTTTTTCTAGTGCTTCCCTGGCAGTTCCCTCCCATTTTTTATAATCAGTTCCATCCCATAGCATCAGTTCATCTTCGTTATAAGCTGATGCAAAAATGGGTGAATTTTCTTTATTTATAGCTATAACGTTCCCGAAATTATATAATCCTAACTTCAACTCCGTCGGCCGCAGTAGACCAAAAAGCTGTTAAACGTGTTCCATCGGAAAGAGGCAGGCTGGCCCCTCAGAACCCCACCTATGTTCGTCTACTGAATAAGTTTGCAAATCACCCAGCCACATAAGGCGACCATCTGACTGGTTATGCGGCGTAAGATAAACTTGAACTTTATCACCAACGGTTAAAACCGAATGAATGTTTTCATAGCGCGCAGGAAGTTCTCCACTGGCTGAGTAGCATCACCATCCACCACCTCTACATATGCTCCAGACACTACCGCCACAGCAGGGAAAGAATCGAAGACGTTAAAATCAGTTTTCTTAGATTTCGACCTAACTCGCGCAAACCGCCTGCTCATAAGCAGGCCAGGTTAATTCACTATCGTTCCTGCATGTAGCGCCGCCACCAAGAGCTCATCAGCATTACGAGTAAAGAGCTTTTTCACTCGCTCGCCATAGATATCGTACACTTTTGGCAACGCCAAAAAAGACCAATCGTCAATAATTTTATTATTATTGAAGATATCTTCCGTGCGACCTACTAGTTCATCTATTTTTACCTAGTATTATTCGCGCACCCTCATGGGAAAGGAAAACATCAAGATATTTCTTGACTCGAAATCGAAATATCTCTTCAACAAAAGCATGAAGAAATATCTTGATGGCGTGCCGCATGTAGTAGAGGTCGACGATTTTCAGCATGCTCATCCTCCAACCAATAAGCCCAATCTACTTCCCCCATGGCAATGCCAAGACCTTTTACATCCCAGGAGACGTCATATTCACATAATATATCGATAACATTAAGCGGCATCCACATAAAATTCCTGCGTACACGCAACCCACAAAGCGCATCACCACAATAGGCAAGCTCTTCCTCAAGCACCGCACTGTAGTCGCTTATTTCATCATCATCACTGTAGGTATTAATAAAATCCATCAACCACTGCGCGTAGCGCGCACGATCAGTGTGCATAAACTCCAACAACCCGCAGCATGCCACAAACTCAGAAAATGCAGCGGCGTTGTTTTCCGAGGCTTCACGTCCCACAGCACCTCAAGCGCCTCTGGATGCTGCTTCAACGCCTCAGCAAGCGTCACGAACAGCTTGGTTGACGCCTTTTTAAACACAGCAAGCCCCAGCAATCCAGTCCACCAGTGCTTGATCAACCTCAGCCGGAGTCATCCCCGCACGCTGGCCTAACTGTCGTAACACCACAACCACACCCGTTGACGGACACACCCCCGCCCGCCTGGGCGTGCATACTAGCCCCAATGCGTACGTAAATCCTTGCTCCGCATCGCCATCACGAGTTCCAACTGCACGGCATTCCGCAACCAGTTCTGCAGCACCAACAACACCAGCATGAGCAAACTCCACACACGCAGCCTGATGCCGTTCTAGATCAATCGCCACTTTATGAGCACGCTCCACCGCCCTCGCTTTGCCGAAGAATTGCCGTGCGGCTTGTCGGTTCCCCACGGTGACAAAAATCCGAGCAACCTCCTCCAAAAACGTCGGTGCAAAATGCGGTGCGGAGGCTGCCAACTGCGCGGTCACGGCGTTGATACGCGTTCTAGCCCGTCGAAGGCTGGGGCGACGGCGAATCTGTTCCAGCTCCGCCACCAGGTTCAAGGCGTGGTGGGCATTGTCAGGGTCGGTCATGATCGGCCAGGCAGGAAAACCAACAGCGTGTTGGGTGCTTGTCCCCACTGCCTGTTGTGTGTCGGCATGCAGGCCGAATAATCCCAGCATGGTTGTTTCGGCGGACATGATGGGTTCAGAAACCAAGCGGACCACAGGCTGCAGTGGGCTGGTCCGCTGAAGCTCATCGCTATAAGGGGGTGTGTGCTTTCCATAATGGTGTAGTAGGTGAGATACTGTTGATTCCTTGGTTGAGGAAACCACACATCCACCCAGATAGCAAACAAGCAGCACGACGTGACCAGCGAAAGTTCCCCACGCGAGATCTCTAGGACCAACTCGTCCGGCTGGGGTCCCAGGGGCTTTTTCCTTTCCTGCGGCAACGGGAGACGTTAAGTACCGTCATAAACAATGAAACCACTGATACACCAGGCTTTTGTGAACAGTGTCCTATAGTGTTTGCTCATCAAACTGTCGTTTTCAGACACCAAAAGCGACAGTTTGATGAGCAAACACTATGACGGCACTACTACACCCAGCGACAGAACCTCCTACCGCATACGCCCTAGAATCTCCCGCTTGCGCTCCGCATAGAATTCCGGCGTTAAGCGGGGCTTGTCCTTCATGCGATCATGGAAAATAACTGCCTTTATGTGGCGTCCTGTGGACGGCCCGCAGAGCAAAATCGTGATCAGATTCTGGGTGATATACCGGCACCCGTTGCCATTTTTCTGCCATGCTTCTGGGTAGGCATCGTCAATGGGCTTACCGTCCCAGCGGTCCGGTAGCACACGAATGTTCGACCGGTAGAAGCGCCGGAAGTACCAGCGAGTGAAAACCGTGTTGACCGGAAAATCGAGCGGAGCGTACCACTTGAACTGCGGCAATGTTGTTGGCCGCGAACGCCAGTCCTGCGCCAACGCTTCTATTTCTTCAACCATGGCACGTATTTTTCGGGGAGCATGCTTTTCATAGGAGAACATGAAGGAAAGCCAACTTGGGAATAGTAAAGAACCGTCAGATGCCGGACCGCGAACCCCACCATATCCAACCGGCCGAATTCCCCGGTTCAATAGACGCTGCCCAACAATGCGTTGGCAGTTGATCGGATACAAGCCGTATGTGGCAATAACATAGGCAGCTTTCTCATAGCGCGCTAACGGCAGCCCATCGATAAAGTCGAGCAGCAACTGCGACGGACGCGCGTTATAGGTCGGCGTTAGCACAACAAAGAAATCGTACGGTGCTACATCATCGGCCGACAGCTTTCTGCGTGACCTCCATCATCACTGGCTCAATCTCACTGCCCGATAGGGTCTCTGCAACCACTTCAGCCACCATCTTGGTGCTGCCAGAACCAGAAAAATATAGAATCGGTACTTTTTTGCCCATGCTGGCAATCATATGACGTTTCTCAATCGCCACCCCCCTACAACCTCAACCTCCCGCTCAGCGCCCGGGAGAGGGTGAGTTCGTCCACGAATTCGAGGTCGCCGCCGAGGGGCATGCCGCTGGCCAGCCGGGAGACTATGAGGTCGGGGAAATCGCGAAGCATGCGCGCTAGGTAGGAGGCGGTGGCTTCGCCTTCAGTGTTGGGGTCGGTGGCCAGGATGACTTCACGCACCTCGGGGATGTTCCGACCTTCCACGTCGTCGAGGACACCGCCGACGCGTTGAAGCAGGGCGGTGATGCTCAGGTCTTTGGGTCCAATGTTGGCCAGGGGATCGAGCGCCCCACCGAGCACGTGATACCGCCCGCTGTATTCACCGGTGCGTTCGATGACTTGGATGTCTTTGGGTTCTTCAACCACGCAAATAATGCCCGGGTCGCGCCCCGAATCGGCGCAGAAGCGGCAGATTTCTTCGCGGGAGATGTTGCTGCAGATGCGGCAGAAGGTGACGCCGTGCTGCACGGCCCCGAGGGCGTCGATAAGCCTGTTGATGTCGGTGGTTTCGGCGGTGAGGAGGTGGAAGGCGATCCGTTGGGCGCTTTTTGGACCTACGCCTGGTAGCCGGGAAAGTTCGTCGATGAGGTCCTGGAGTGGTCCTTCAAACACTGTGGTGAGCGAGCCTTTTCTGTGTGTGACGTGGAAAAGCGGCCAGGTGCGTATGCATCTGCCCTGGCCGCACGTTGGGTGGAAGGTTTAGAACATTCCTTGGAAGCCCTGGGAGAGGGGGCCGATTTTTTCTTCGGCGAGGGCGGCGACTTTCTGGTGGGCATCGGCAAGTGCGCCGAGGATGAGGTCTTGGAGGGTGTCTACGTCCTCGGGGTCAACGACTTTGGGGTCGATAACCAGGTCGGAGATTTGACCGTTGCCACCCATGGTGGCCTTGACCAGTCCATTTCGCTTCGCCGACCACGGAGGCTGCCATGATTTCTTGCTGGGCTTGGTCCAGCTGGGCTTTCATCTCCTGGGCTTGCGCCATGAGTGCGGCCATGTCGTTAGGCTCAGTCATTATGTACCTTTCGTGTTGTCAGTAGTAGTACGAGTCTAATATTTTTTGCCGTCGCCGTGGGACTGTTAGACGGGCTTGGCGCCGAGCTCTTGGCTCAGCAGGTCCATGGCTACGGTTTTTGCGTCTCGACGGTCGCGGTTTCCCGGCTCCTGCGCAGCTTCCCGCAGCATTTCCTCTTCCTCCGCATTCGTGTCCGCTGGCGGGGGCGGCGGTGCGGGAATACCCTCATCTGCGGGGTATCCGTAGGGGTCACCTGCTGGACGGGGCGGCACGTCATCGTCGGGTTCGGGCGGCAGCGGCACTGACTCGTCCATCGGCGGTGGCGGTGGAGGCTCCGGCATGCCACCGTTTGCCTCCAGAGCAGCTCCGACCCCGCGCCGCCGCTTCTTCCCAGCGTTTCAGCTTCCGTTCCTCTTTTCGGCTGCGTATCGACGTCCTTCGGGGTTACCGCAGGCTGCGGGGCTTGAGGCGCCTCACCTTGCGGCCCGCCAAGAGCAGCAGGCTTTCCCCATCCGGTCGAGGCGGGTTTTTCTTCTTCTCCCGGCTTCTCCTCGTTCTTCTCAACGACCGGTGGGGTCCACGGTTTTTTTGGCGTCAGCTCCCCCGTGTTCTCCGCAGTAGTTCCGGCTTCACTGGGGTTTGTCCCAATCACGCAGGTGATCGGCACTTCAACTCCCACAACGTCCTTCACCGCGTCCACAATGGCTTGGTTGTTGCGGGGATCGTTCAGTCGAGAGGCCAGGGCGCCAGTGTTGTGCCCGATGACTAGGGTGCCGTCGCGCATGCCCAGCACCCGGGCTTCGGTGAGCATAATCTGGCAACCTTATTCGCGCTCCCAACTCTTCGTGCGCACGGCTGTCCACTGCGAACGGACCTGCTCGGCAACAGACGCGGCGGGCTGCGCGGGTTCAGGTTGGGGTTCCGGTGCTGGTTCTGGTTCCGGCTCAGGCTGTTGCTCCACCACGGGTTCGAGTCGGCACAGGGTTCGGGCTCTGGGGCCTGGACCTGTGCCACTTCGGGTTCAGGTTCCGGAGCAGCAGATGCCTGCGCTGCAGCCTCGGCAGCTTCCCGCGCAAGACGCTGGGATTTCCGCTCGTAGACCCGACCACTTGGCGAGGGTGCGGGTGCAGGCGCAGGCGGCGTTGGCGCTGGTGCCGCAGCAGAACAACAGGCGAGCCTGAACCACTCCCCCACCGGACGCGGAAAGATGAGCTTCGCCGCCAGGATTTCCAGAAGCAGCCCTGGGCGCGGTGGCGTTGCGCATTTCGTCCACATTGCTGTTGATGGTGGAGGCGATGGCAGCCAGAGCAGCTGGTTGGAAGGACGCGGCCTGCCGCTGCAGCGTCTCAATGCGGTCTTGCGGAGCGTCCACTAGGCCGTTGTCCACCGCATCGGGCACGGCCTGCAACACCATGAGGTCACGGAAGTGGTCTAGTAAGTCGGCAGTAAAACGCCTGGGCTCCAAACCTGCGGCGATGGCGTGATCCACCGCGAGGAACATCCCTGCGCTGTCGCTGGTGGCCAGGGCATCCACGGCGGCGTCGATAAGCGTGGAACTGGTGATGCCTAACAGCCGGGAGGCAAGATCGTACGTCAGCCCCTCTGGACCAGTGCCCGCGAGCAGTTGATCCAGGACGGAGAGTGAATCACGGGGCGAGCCACCCCCAGCGCGAATGATCAGCGGGTAGACGGAGTCCTCTACCTGCACGCTTTCCGCCTGGCAGGTGCGTTCCAGCAGCATGCGCATGTCCGGCGGGGCGAGCAGCCGGAACGGGTAGTTGTGCGTGCGGGAGCGGATGGTGCCGATGACTTTTTCCGGCTCGGTGGTGGCGAAAATGAAGATCAGGTGCTCTGGGGGTTCCTCCACAATCTTCAGCAGGGCGTTGAAGCCCTGGGTGGTGATCATGTGGGCTTCGTCGATAATGAAGATGCGGTAGCGGGATTCCGCCGGGGCGTATGTGGCACGATCGCGCAGGTCACGCATATCGTCCACGCCGTTGTGGCTGGCGGCATCCAACTCCACCACGTCCAGGTTGCCCGGCCCTCCGGGTGCCAGCGACACGCACGAGTTACACACCCCACAGGGGGTGGAGGTTGGCCCTTGCACGCAGTTGAGGGACCGCGCCAAAATGCGAGCCGACGATGTTTTACCGCACCCCCGCGGGCCGGTAAATAAGTAAGCATGATTGATACGTCCGCTATCAAGAGCGACGGACAACGGCCTGGTCACATGATCCTGGCCGATCACCTCCGCGAAAGAGGCTGGACGATACTTACGATAAAGAGCCACGATGTAGAGCCTATCGCCCGGGCCAGACACGGGGACACCCGCGCCTGGTTACAGGGTTACAGGCGATTGCGGTACGCCACGGTAATCAGCAGTCCCACGGCGACGAACAGCAACAGCAGTGCCAAAACGATAACCACCCAGCCCACGCGCAGCGCATCGAGCACGGCGGAAGATGAGGTGGCACGCACCGCAGACACATCCATATGGGCGGAAGTGCCTGCATTGCCTGCGATCTTTCGCGCGGTTCCCCCGTCCCGGTTGAGGACTTCTGCCTGGGCGATGCTGGGCGACTCGTGACCGGAATCCCCTTGGGAAAGGTCGCCGGACTGGGATGAGCCGGAGAAGCCATTCGCACTGGGCATGACAGAGTTGTCGGGGACTGCTGATTGCGCTGCCCCAGACATACCAGCTCCAGACGGCATGGACGATCCAGTAGGTAGAATCCCCAGTCCTGACGCTACGAGCGGGGCGACGACGGATCCGAGGAATGGAATGCCGGTGAGCAATGTCCAGGCAGGTGTGACGTCGCTTCGCATGTGCACCTGGTTCACTACCTCAATGTGGGTTTTTTCTGCGCTGAGTGTCACGCCGGAAATGATGTCGTTTCCGATGCGGAAAAAGGGCGGCGCCCAGGCGTAATCCCACGAGTCTTGGGGTTGTTGTTCTTTGAAGTCAATGCGCGTGCCCAGCGGAAACTGGGTGATGTGCCCGGGTGGGCGGCGTCGTCAAGCGTGGCGAGCGTTGTCTTTGCCCACCATCATGGTGAAGGCGCCGCCGGTTTTGTCGGCGCGGATGGTCCCCGGGGCGGACCAGTCAGCGTAGTCGCTGGTGGTGGTGCCGTTGGGGAGGGTGTAGGTGCCGTTGATGATGAAGCGCGCGCCTGCGGGCATCTTGTCGGCTGCCCCGCCTTGGACCAGGTTGGTGATGGAGAACGTACCGAAGCCTGGCGTGGTTTCCCCGCTGGTGATGGTGCCGCTGATGTCGTGAGTTTCGTGCCGTGGAGTTAAGCCCCGCGATGGCGGTGGTGACATGGGAGGCCAGCGCCTCGATCGAAGTAGGGGTTTCGCGGGGCTGATGGGGATGGTGTGGAAGCGCACCTCGTAGGTGGCGTCGGGGGCGAAGGGGCCGTTGATAGTAACGTTCGCGCTGGTCCCGGCAGCATCGGTGAATTCGTAGCTGACGCTGTAGCCATCTGCCGCGACTGCCGCAGAGGCCAGGAGAGTGGCGGAGTCCGCTTCTCGGTGCCCTCGGCCTTTCCAGCCTCGACGCGGTGGAGTTCCCAATAGGGCTGTTCATCGACGAGTACCTGCCCGTCGTCGGCGGTCACCGTGAAGGTGAGCTGCGTGGGGTGCCGGTAAAAAGCAAGGTTGGGAACGTTTGCGGCGAGCGCGGTGGTGTGAAGCGGGCCGCCCAGGTGGCGTAAGTGCCGTCGAGCTTGCGGGTGTTGGTTCGGGTGGACCAGGCATCACCCGCACGAGGCTCACTCGCTTGGTTGTTGGCGGTTTGTGCGTGGGCGACGGCGGTTCCTGTGACGGTCGCGACAGCCCCAACGCTGATGGACAGCACGATGCACAGCGCCGTCAGCAGCGCGACCATCCTGGCGCGGGTGGTGTTGGTGTGTTCAGAGCTGAGGATCATTGGTTTTTCCTAAACAGTGAATCCACGTGACATCCGTTTTCTAAAAATTAGTTGAAATATAAACTAAAATTAATAAGCATTTTTCACAGGATACACTAATAATACCAATGCACAAATCGAGCTGTCCAGGCCACTCGCGGCCACGCAGCCCTTTTTCAATAAAGAATTCTCAGGTTAACCCCCATCCGGGGCCGATAACGCGATAAGTACCAGGCTATCGGCCCAAATCGAGAATATTGACCCCCTCGTTCACCATCGCTTCCTGAAGCTCGTCAACACCATAGGTGGTGGCGTACTCATATTCATCGTCAGTGAGCATCACAAGCTGCAGCATCGTGGTGATGCGGTCATCCTCACGCATCCGGGGCACCCCATCCGACCACACATACGGAGCAACCAGCAACCCATGCCGAACTTCAATCCCGGGCATCTCCGCCAGCCCACCAAATACCCCCACCGCAGGCAGCAATTGGCCCGGCTGAGCAGGCACAATACCAGTCTGAATGGTGTTGCTTTCCGCCAAAAACGACGCCGCAGCTACCACCGCGCGTTCCACAACCTCAGGCTCAGCAGATGCCACGCAGAAAATCTCGCTGCGCACCTCCACCTGCTTTTCGACGCCCCTGTCCTCGAACGCCTCTTCCGAACTCACCAAACCAGTGTCCACCTGGCCGAAATCCGCAGTGCAGGCCAACGCCTCAGTGGTGTCATCGGAACTCAGATCAATGCTGGCAATATGCAGGCCGTTAATCCGGGAGAACTTCAAGTCTCCCGGAAAAAGACCATCCAGCCAATATGCTGTTTCCTGCAAATTCACGGTTAATCCGCAAACTTTTCTGCCGCAGCCAACAACACGCACGTAGCCACACCATCCATGGCTACCTCCACCTCCTCCACCGGCGGAAGCGACGGCGCGAGGCGGATATTGCGGTCATTCGGATCTTTGCGCAGTGGGAAGGACGAGCCAGCGCCCGTCAGAGCAATGCCTGCTTCCTTGGCCAACTCCACCACCCGAGATGCGGTGCCATCCACTACATCCAGGGAAATGAAGTAGCCGCCTTCTGGTTTGGTCCAGCTGGCCACTCCGTACTCCCCCAAGCGGGTCTCAAGAATCTGCAGCACACGCTCAAACTTCGGGGCCAGCGAGCCAGCATGCTTGCGCATGAGAATACGCACGCCCTCGGCGTCCTTGAAGTACTGCGCATGGGCCAGCTGGTTCAGTTTATTCGGGCCGATACCACGCACATTCGCGTGAGAGGCATACCATGCCAGGTTCTCTGGTGACGAGGCAAAGAAACTCACGCCGGAACCCGCGAAGGTGATCTTAGAGGTGGAGGTCATGAACCAGAAACGGTTCGGGTGGCCTGCTTCCTTGGCAAACTCAATAACGTTATGCACTACCGGGAACTCATCCGTGAAGGTGTGCACCGCGTAAGCGTTATCCCACACGATGCGGAAATCAGGAGCTGCGGTCTCCATCTCTGCAAGCTCGCGGCACACCTTCTCGGAGAAGGTCACGCCTGTCGGGTTGCCGAAAATCGGCACCGTCCACATGCCCTTCACTGCAGGATCCTTCACCAGATCACGGACCACATCCATGTCGGGGCCGTCGTCAAGCATGGGAACCGGCAGCATCTCAAAACCGAAATGTTCGGTGATGGTGAAGTGCCTGTCGTAGCCCGGGACCGGGCACAGCCACTTCACTACCGGCTCATCCTTCCAAGGACGGGGGGAATCATTAGTCCCCCAAATGTAGGAAGCCATGATCAGGTCAAACATAATGTTCAAGCTCGACGCATCCCCCGCGTACACCTGATCAACAGGAATGCCCAGCAGCTCAGCATAAATCTCGCGGATATCCTTAACACCAGCCAAACCACCATAGTTACGGCAATCCGTGCCATCCGCAGACCGGAAATTACCGGATCCGGGCAGGCCAAGCAGCTCGTCGGAAAAATCCAGCTGCTCGGAAGACGGCTTCCCCCTAGTCAAATCCAAAGCAAGATTGCGGGCTTTCAAATCCTCATACGCCTGTGAAATATCCTCAGCAAACTGGGCCAACTCCTGGGCCTCAAAATCCTGCAACGCCATATCAGGCCACCCTCCACGGTGCGAAAAAACTGCAACTATGGTGGCTAAACAAAAAAGGCGGCCACCGGCCCCACTTTGAGACGCAAAACATCAAAAGATGTTGAGTTTTTAGAAAGAATTAAGGGACCCCGCGCACCTGCCAGAGCTCGCTGACCCTTGCTGCATTCCTGCCCTGGGGGAGTTCACAAGATAAACACCACACGGAGTCCTAGCAACAACCCTAGCCTCACACCGCACCACGCGCCAAAACACCACTCCCACCAGCAATTTGCCAACGGGACTGCGGAAAGTGTACAGTCTTTCAAGGAACAGCGCCCTTTGGTGACATGTTCCTGATGGAGGATTCGACTAGCGGCCTGTGTCGCACGCCTGGAACGCGTGTTGGGAGCAATCCTCAGGGGTTCAAATCTCTATCCTCCGCAGTAAGGGACCCCAGCCGAAATATGGCTGGGGTCCTTGTATGCGCGTCGGGATGTGGGGCCTGAGTGCAAACACTTGATCAAAAGTTTGCCTATGCTCAAGCTCAAAAATAGCCGATTTTTCGCGCTCGACCATAAGCACACTTCACAGCGCCCCCTACCCCACATAATCCTCCCGCTCAGCACGGCCGGATCGAACACCTCTAGCAATTCCGCCGCAGCGCTAACCGGCCCGAAACCCAAGGACACAGCAAGCCGGGAGACAACCTCCCCTGGCGTGGCGTCGTGAAGCATTTCGCGGAGCGTGACAGCACCGTCACGTTTGGCCAGCCTGCGTCCCGTGGGGCCGAGCACCAGCGGCACGTGCACGTAGTCGGGAGCCTCAATACCCAGAAGCCCCGCGAGATACGACTGCCGGGGCGCGGAGGAAAGCAGGTCCCTGCCACGAACCACCTGGTCAACGCCCTGGAATGCATCGTCGACCACCACGGCCAGGTTGTACGCCCAATCCGGAGCCTGCCCGCCGCGGCGAAGCACCATGTCATCCACGTCGCCGGTGTAGTCGCCCGCGAAAAAGTCGTGCACGGTCCACTGCGTCACGTCGGCACGAAGCCGCAGCGCGGGCACGCGCCCCACAGCTGCGAGGTCGGCGCGGCGCTGGGCACGGGTGGCGTCGTCAAGCAAGCGGCAGGTCCCTGGGTAGGAGCCGGGCACGGCGTGCGGCGCGCGGGAGGCTTCCTGAATTTCGCGCCGGGAGCAGTAGCATTCGTACACCAGTCCGCGTTGCTCAAGGCATCTCAGGGCGTTGGCATAGGCATCGAAGCGGTCGTGTTGGTACAGCACGTCGCCATCCCAATCAATGCCCAGCGCCGCAAGGTCCGCCAGCTGACGTTCGGCGCTTGTAGCCGAGGAGCGTTGCGTATCAATGTCATCCACGCGCATCCGAAAATCGCGGCCGGTGCTGCGCGCCCACAACCAGGCCAGCAGGGCGGTGCGAAGGTTTCCATAATGCAGGTCACCGCTTGGCGACGGCGCGTAACGTCCAGCTCCAGGCATGCCCACCATGGTACAACGCAGGGTCAAGAAAACCCCGCTCAACAGGAGTGTCGAGCGGGGCGAGCGAGCGTTGTTACCGTAAATCTGGTGTTAAGGAACTATCCCTTACGGGGTCCTTGCTTGACCGGTGCCTGTGCCGGAACCTGCGCGTTGTTGCTGGGCTGGAAGTGCTTCAGCACGTGCGGAGGAAGGAACATCAGCAGCGGGGCAATACCCAGGAGCAGCCACCACGGGGAGACGGAGCTACCCGAGATGCTGGATCCACGGGAGCTACCAGTGGCGGAACCAGCACCGGAGGAACCGTTACCAGAGGAACCATTGTTGTTGTCCGGCTTATTCGGGTCCGTCGGATCGGTCGGGTTGATCGGGTTGACCGGATCGGTGGGGTTGTCCGGATTGGTGGGATCATTCTGATCCGGGTTCGGCAGCGGGCTGACGTCGATGCGTGCGACTTCGTTGGTCAGCTCCACGGAAGTGTGCTTCAGCTCTTCCACCGTGAAGGTATCGGCGCTCTTGCCGTTAACGGTGAACTCTGGGTCACGCCACTGGATGCCGTTCGGGAGGGTTGACCTTTCTTCTGTCAGTTTGACGGTGGTTCCGGTGGGGAACTGGCCGGTGAAGCGCTTAGCTTCATTGGCCTTCACTGTCATGGAGGCGGTACCGCCGTTCTTCGCATCGTTCAGGGTACCCACTGGGGTCCAGGTCGGGTAGTTCGATGCAGTGGTGTTGTTCGGCAGGGTGTACTCGATGTTCACGATGTACTCGGACTCGGCCGGAACCTTGTTCTGCGGGTCATTGGCGACCTTCTTGGTCACTTCCAGGCCACCGAAACCGGGCAGCAGCCTAGCAGTCACGTCGAAGGACCGGCTGAACTGGCGGGAGAAGTGAGCCTTCTGGGTGCTTCCCTTGATGGTGGATTCGTTGTAGTAAGCGTGGTCGGCAACTGCGTGACCATCGGCGGAATCCGGCAGGGAGGTGTACACGATCTTGTAGTTCGTGTCTTCTGCCCACGGGCCAGTGAGGGTGAAGGTACCTTCCTGGTCATTCTTGCGGTCGAAAGCGATGGTGAAGTCGCCGTATTCGGTGACCACTTTGTCCTTGGCACCGCTCACAAAAGCCAGAGGCTTCAGGATGTTGGCGGGGTGGTTCTTGCTGTTGCGGATCATCAGCTGGAAGTTGCCAGTATTCGGGTTGAACTTCTGGCCGGGGCCCAGGATGTCTTCAAAAGTGATGGTCTGGGAGGTCTTGCCGTCCACAGTCAATGCTTGAGGGGTGTCCTTCAGCAGGTTCTTCACGTGAGTGGAGTTGAAGTTGATGTCCCAGGTGATGCTATCGGTGTTCGGGCCGAGGTATGCAGCCATCTTGCCAAAGCCCATGTTGAAGTAATCACCAGGAATGCCGGGGATTTTGCCACCGGGAAGGTCAACAGCGGTCTTCTCACCGTTGACTACAAAGTCAATGGCGGGGCCTTCGTGCTCACCGAGCACCTTGAACACGGCCCAGCCTGAGCCTTCAATGCCGCGGTAACCGTCTGCATTCAGCTCATCAACCTTGTCATTGAAAACGCAGTTGATGGTCTTCGTCTCGCTGTTGCAGTCACCCACCTGCACGCTTTGACCATTGTGGTCAACAACAAGGGGGTGCTTTTCGTAGTTACGCCAGCTCTGGAACTGCTCAGGAAGATCAATGGTGAAAGTATCCCCAGACTTCACACGCGTTCCAGAGGCATCCCAGTTGAAGTCCAGACGTGCTGCGGTGTCACGAGTAATCATCGCGTTGTTGTTGAGCGGGTTGCCGTTTTGATCCGAAGCCGTCAGCTTCAGATCGGTCACCTTAATTCCAGTGTTGACATCCGCTTGCGCACTGGGAGGAGCGACCAAGAAACCAGCTACGAGTGACAATGCAGTCACGATAGCCAGCAAGATGTGGTGCTTCCCCTCCCTAAGATTTAGGTGAAGAGTACTCATTTAATTCCCATCCTTAGTGAATCACTCTTGCTTCGCAGACATGCTCACATATAAAGGAGGCGTGAGCAGCCCAAAACAAAGAGACTGATGACGAGATAACCCCCGTCCCACTGCAACAAGAGCACAAGGTGTTATCTTCGCTCGTTACTATAACCCTTAAATAAATCCAAGAGTCAATATAATCGAGGCATTTATTTCTCAGCTGCGAATTCTTAGCAAAAATCACCCCCGTTTTCCTCCCCCACTAATGAAAATCTTTCGTACGGAGCAAGGAAGCATTCCAGGAATTGATCCCTCGTTTCTAGCCTTCAAACTTCTGTCGATGTTTGCTAGCATAACTGCAGCTAGAGCGGTTTTTGTTGGCGTATCACCATTACTTTCATTCTTGAATGAAACCACACCAACCCCACATCTCTCCCTGCCAATAAAAGTATCCGTAGCGTACACATGTCACCCCCGCTAACTAGATACATTTCCCGATCAAGATTCATCAAATCATTCTTATTTTATTTTAAGCTTAAAGTGCTTGAGAAATGTTGGTATATCAACCAAAGGCATTAATGCATTCCAGCCGCCATTTTCCAAACATCCCAGCACATCTACGCAGACACACATCGCGCCCACACTATGATCGTTTCCAAAAACAAACAACACACAGCTTCGCGTTGTTGGAACGTCCGAATTGGGGGAATATGTACGTAATGCTCTACATTGGCCACCGTATTGTCCCTAAACCCCCGCACGCCGACACGACGCCTCCTATGGCACGATAAAACCCATGCCTGAGATAGCCGGCTCGATACCCGGCACCCCGCCGCGCAACAGCACTTCAAACTCCACTGTGAGGTCAATTCCAGTACAGCGCAGCTACTATCCCATACTTCTTGCGCTGTTTGTTGTCGTTTCATCATCTCCAACGTCACGGCCACCAAAGGCGTGGCCTTGGGGCCACTGATTACCGACGGCGCGTTCTTCCTCTTCCCCATCGCCTACGTCATCGGCGACGTCCTCTCGGAATGCTACGGCTTTGCCGCAACCCGGCGCGCCATTTGGACGGGCTTTGCCGCCATGATGTTGGCGGTGGCATCGTTCTACATCGCCATCGCACTTCCGTCTGCACCTTTTTACGAGGGGCAAGACGCTTTTTCCGCAGCTCTGGGGCTGGTGCCGCGGATTGTCGTGGCGTCGTTAGCCGGGTATCTGGTGGGGCAATTGCTGAACTCCTACGTGCTGGTTCACATGAAGCAGCGTACCGGGGAGAAAAGCCTGTGGGCTCGGTTACTGGGGTCCACCGTGGTCGGGGAATGTGGTGACACCCTGGTGTTTTGCCTCATTGCGGCACCGGTTATTGGGATTGCCAGCGTGGGCGACACGGTAAATTACACGGTGGTGGGGTTCCTGTGGAAAACCGCTGTTGAGGTCGCTGTCATGCCGGTCACCTACGCGGTGATTCGGTTTGTGAAAAACCGCGAGGGCTACTGACATAGCAACTAAAAACCTACTGCGCACGAACCTACTGCGCCCGCCCGCCCGTGGCGTAGTACCGCCCGAGGAAGTCGTCACGGAAGGCTTCGTAGTCGCCGTTGTCGATGGACCAGCGGATTTTATCCACCAGCCCGATCATGAAGTGCAGGTTGTGCAGGGTGCATAGCGTTCCGGCAAGGAATTCCTTGGCTTTGAGCGAGGTGATGAATATAGGCGCGCTGTGGTTTTCGGACACGTAGCCGCAAGTTCCGCGTCAATGGGCGTGAAAGTCGGGTGAACCGCGCGTTGGTCAGGGTTGATGCGCCCGTCAAGGTGTACACGCCGCCGCGACGCCCCAACCGGGTTGGTGCCACGCAGTCGAACGTATCGGCACCTGCTTCGACGGCAACAAACAGGTCGTCGGGTTCGGAAATGCCCAGGAGGTGGCGGGGTTTCAGCTCGGGAAGTTCATCACACCCAGCTGACAATGGTGCCCAGGTTTTTCCTTTTTCCAGTGCTCCACCAATGCCGTACCCGCCGAACCCGCGACGCCCCTCGGCCTCCGCGGCGTCGCTCAGTTCACAAGCCCACGGGCTGCCTGACGCCTCAGGTCCTCGTACTGCGCCCCCTGCACCACGCCCCACAGGCTTTGCAGGGGCTTATCGACGCGCGCGCGGGTCAAGCGATCATGTTCGTCGAGGCATCGTTGGGCCCAGCGGTGAGTGCGTTCGACCGATTGTTCCTGGTAAAGGCGGGTATCCAGCAGGGTGGTGAGCTCGTCGAAGGCGAACATGATGTCCGCGCCGAGCTGGTGCTGAATCTGCATGGATATTTCTGGGGTGAAGCGGTGCTTGGAGCCGTCGATCACGCTGCGGAAGTTCACGCCTTCTTCGTCCACGTGGGCCCAGCGGTCTTTGCCACGGGCGCGGATATCGTGTTCTTTCAGGCCGTCGGTGCTCATGGCCAGGACTTTTTTAAAGCCCACTCCCAGGCTCATCACCTGGAAGCCACCCGAGTCGGTATAGGTCGGCCCGTGCCAGTTTTCAAACGCGGCGACACCGGCCTCATCCACAATGTCTGGTCCCGGCTGAAGGTACAGGTGGTAGGCGTTGGAAAGCACGGCCTGTGCGCCCGCATCTCGGACCTGTTCGGGAGTGAGGGTTTTCACGCTGGCTTTCGTACCCACCGGAATAAACGCTGGGGTGGCAATATCGCCGTGCGGGGTGTGGATCACCCCGGTACGACCGTGGCGTGCACCATGGCCCCCATCGCCGTTACGGGGTGTTGCCTCCAGGCGAGTGCCCAGTTCAAAAGTGGTGTCGTGAAAAGGTACGCTGGTCGTTCCATTACTGTAACGCCTGGCCTGTTGCAGGGGGACCGTCGAGGCGCGCTCAGGCACTAGGTCATAGTCAGGTTCCGCATCACGTTCTTCCTGTTCGCGGTACTGTTCCCACTGTTTTTCCAGCTTGGTGCCCTCAATGTCCAGGGTGGGCAGGATGCGGTCAAGCCAGCGGGGAATCCACCAGGTGGCGCGCTCAAGCAGGAACATGGAGGCGGGGATCAGGCCCATGCGGATGAAAGAACGCATCGAAAAGCACACCCATGCCGAGCGCGAAGCCGAAGACTTGGATGAACGGCAACGGCTGGTCGATAAAGGCGATGAACACAGCAATCATGATGAGCGCCGCTGAGAGTCTACGCGGCTCCCACCCAGTGTAGCCCTCAATGACCGATTCCTCGACTGCGTTGTATTTCGACCCAGGCGTTGGTATGCCGCGGTGGTGAGCGTAGTATTCCCGCATGCGGGAGACCAGGAAAACTTGGTAGTCCATGGCCAGGCCGAAAGTCACGCCGATCAGGAAGATGGGCATGAAGGAGATCAGCGGCCCGAGGGTGTTCACGAACCCGCCGAGTCCCTCCTGCCAGAACAGCACTGTAGTACCAAAGGCCGCGCCAACAGAGAGCAAGAAGCCCAAGCCCGCAATGAGCGGCACCATGATGGATCGGAAAATCAGGAGCAGCAGGAAGATGGCCAAGCCCACCACAACGGCCAGGTACAGCGGCATGGCGTCGGAGAGCGTTGCGTCACATCGCGCTGGATTGGCGTGAGGCCCGGTAATGCCGATGTTCACGCCGGTGGGTATTCGATTTCGGCTTCCTGAGCACGCAAAGGAACTCGCATGAGTTTAGAGGTAGCCTCATCCGCCGGACCCGAGTTCGGGGTGAGCATCAACTGCGCGGCTGTGACTTTCTCGTTGGCGGCAACCAGCTGGGCGTGTTTCACATCCACGTTGCCGTTGAAACGCTGCGCCACGTAAATAAACGACGCTGCTGCTGCGGCGGCTTTGCGGTCAAAGGGTTTGTTGTTACGCTGCGCTTCGGCTTCCTGGGCTTCGATCAGCGGTGCCAGTACCTGAGAATCAGGGTTGACATTGTTGCCGTCCACAACGATCAAGAAGGGCGCGTTGATGCCGGGACCGAAGGCATCTTTGAGCAGATCGGCGGATTTACGCTGGGTCGTATCTAGGTTGGACAGAGTGTCATTGGGCAACGACAGTTCCAGACGCATCACCGGGGCCGTCAACGCGCCCAATCCCAGCACCACAACGGTGAGGATCAGCGCCGGGACTTTCTGCACAAAGGTCACCCACATCCGGCCTTTGGAGCGGCGTTGTGAGGGTCGCGGGTGGATTTCTTGCTCCACGCATTACCGCCAACGCCTGGGATCTTGATGCCAAACGCGTACTTGCCCACCACGCCCAGCAGCGCCGGTACAAACGTCAACGCCACCAGCACTGCGATACTGACCGTGAGGGCGGCGGAAAGCCCCATGTAGGTGAGGAATGGAATGTTCACAATGGACAGCGCCACTAGCGCAATCACCACCGTCAGCCCAGCAAACACCACGGCGGAACCTGCGGTTCCCACCGCCATGGCTGCCGCTTGGTCACGCGGCATGCGTCTGTACTCGGCGCGATACCGGGAGAGGATAAATAGGGCGTAGTCGATGCCCACCGCTAGGCCCAACATCACCGCCAGGACGGGCGTGACGTTGTTGAGGTTCACCCAGTGGGTGGCCAGCAGAATAGACATGCTGCCAAGTCCCACGCCAAAGATGGCGGTGATCAGCGGAAGCCCCGCAGCCACCACCGACCCAAAAGTGAAGATCAGCACGATAAAGGCAATGCCCACGCCGATGGCTTCACTGGTGGTCTTAATATTCAGGGGGTCACCAAACGCCGCTCCGCCGGTTTCCACGGTCAGACCCTTCTCGCGGCCCACATCCATAGCGGAACGGATCGCGGCGCGCTGTTCGTCCGTCACGTCCGCAGGCGAGGGCACGTCCAGGCTGAACGTGGTGTAGCCGACGCGTTTATCGGTGCTGAGCAGGGCGAGGTTCGCGGCGTCGACATGCGCGATATTCTCTGGCAGCCCCATGGAGGTGGTCTGGTCGATCACCATTTTTTCCAACTGGGGGCTGAGCGTTACTGGATTGCCGTAACGAGTTCGATCAATAATGCCGTCCAGGTTCGCGTCCAGGGAGGCGATCACCTCATCAATCGCCTTGGTGTACTGCTCCTCCGTCAGGGTATGGCCTTCGGGCGGCAAACACCATGGTCACGCCCGTTGCTTCGACGGGGTTGCGTACGTCTGGGAAGTTCTCCTGTAGCAGCTCCACGGCCTTTTCCGAGGGGGTGCCGGGGATGGCGAACTGGTCGTTAAATCCACGCTGGAGGGACGTTTGCGCCGCCCAGACCGCCACGAGATCAGCAGCCAGGCGACGATCACAATCATTTCCACCGAAAAGACCAACGCCCCAGCTTAAACAGCAACTGGGCCACTACCCTACCCTCCACTCCACGTCGCAACTACCAACAAGTACTCCAGTGTACCTGGACTCGCGTCGCTTCTTCGGCGACAGGCACCGTCACATGTATCACTGTTGATGCGTACCTCATCGCTTATCGACGCCCCGGACGGATAAGGTTTCAGCCAGGGTAGCGTCTTGCTACGTCTGCGGTACTTTAATCTCGGGCACGTCCTTGTACTCGACCTCTGTGGTCATTTTCCGTTGGTTCGTTGGTGTACGGATTAGTTGCTGAAGCGGTGACACGTGACAGGCGGTGATCCTTGTCCAGGAAGTACTTCTGGCCTCCCATCTCCCACGTCTCACAGGTACCGGCAGAGCAGGATTCCTCACCCAGATACTTCGCAGCGTCGCCCTGGCCTGCTGTAGCTGGTCCTGGATGTTTGACCATATCTGTATCAGCCGCCGCTTCGTTCAGCGTCGCGTCTTCAGTACATGGACCATTGTCACGCGATAAATTTCTTGTCTACGTAATATATTTCCGTCTTACCTTGGTTGGGGACTTCCGTTGTGATTTTGAGGTTCCCCTTTTTATCCTGCTCCTGAACGCTGGGAGGGAGACCACTATCAGCGTATTTAGTAGTGGAAACAAAAGATTCCTTTGATACGTCAGCAACCTCCATTTTTCTTTTTCCCCATTGCCGCTCTGGGCTGTCGCCGATGTTCCCCCGCTGCTGGTATCACTGCTTCCGCCATTTCCGCAGGCAGCAATAGCAAAAGCCAACACCGTCGCTGCTGCCAGCGCTGCGACGGCAGTCATATTCTTGCGCATAGAATCCCTCACTCAACATACATGTGATCCTGGCCGCATTTGCCACATGTGACGGCGGCCAATTATGGACAACATAAGCGTATCATGAAGATTTTCTTTTCAGAATGAACGGAAATAGCAATTTCTCCCGTGAAGCAGGGACGGTGCACACTAACAGCAGGCGGGGTGGGCGTCGATACGCGTGCAGTTACACCTACGGCGCTTTAATCTCGGGCACGTCCTTGTACTCAACCTCGGTGGTCGACTCGGTTGGTTCGTTGGTGAATGGATTAGTCGTCTGGGCAACGATGCGCACTACGCGGTGATCTTTATCCATAAAGAACTTCTGATTTTTCTCACTTCCACGTATCACACGTGCCAGAGGAGCAGGATTCCTCGCCCAGATACTGCGCGGTGTCCTTGGCCTGATCCAACCGCTGCTGATATTCCTTGAGCACGTCAGTGTTGGCAGCAGCCTTACTCATTGTTGAATCTTCAGCGCATGTACCGTTGCTGCAGTTATAGAACTTCCCATCAACGTAATACGTTTCTGACTTGCCTTGACCCGGGGTCTCTGCCGTCACCTTGAAATTGCCCTTCGAATCTTGCTCGTAGGTGCTTGGCGGGACGGATGAATCAGCAAAAAGTGGTTGTCAAAACGCGAGATTCCTTTGATACGTCAGCAACCTTAAATTTCTTTTCCCCACCATCATCGCTTCCACGGCCGGCAACACCAAAAAGCCAGCACTGCTACTGCCGCCAGCGCTGCGACGGCAGTCATATTCTTGCGCATAGAGTTCCTCACTCACCATACCTGCACTCTTGGCCACTATCGCTGACTACAGCAGTGGCCCCTTATGGACCACATAAGGCTATCATGAAAATTTCCTTTTCAGAATGAACAAAAATCACAATTTTGTTCATAAAAACAGTGGAATTGCGCACTAACAGCAGGTAAGACGCGATGTCGATACATGGTCGACACGCGCGAGGGGTTAGGGTACATCAGGGGTACCCATAGGCGTCAATGACCTGCTGTAGGTAGTCCGCGAAGCTGGGTGCAATGACTAACCACTCGTCGCCGTCACCCGCGAAGCGAAATCACCTGACCCACCGTGCCGCCGGGCGCCGGATCAACATCCACATACAACTGATAAAACGTCGTATCGGCCGCAAAGAATAAGCGACGAAACATGGGAATTGTGACATCAATGCGAGGGTCAAAAATTTCGTCGCCTTCGGATTCAATATAGTCAATTCCGTAAAAATCAATAATAACTTTCTCGCGATTTATTCCCAATAATATCCCGACACGAATTGAGACTATAACCCTCCCAAAAATCCCCGTTATGCCACCCCAAAATTGGCAACTCAAAAGGCGTTCCATCGCGCAATCGCAGCAGCTCAATCACATCAACTGGCGCGTTCGGATATGCTTCCAGAACCTGCGTAATATCGTCTCTTCAGCCCCGGCGTCTCCAAAAAGCAGCTCGATCCTTGGTTGACAAGTGCCGCAGCAGCGTATCGTAGTATCTACTTGTGAGCGAGGACATATCTTGATTATAGACGCGTCATCATCGACTAGTTTTTCCCAATAAACCCACCAATTTTTGTTATGTATGTTACGTCAACGCGGACGCGACGTTAGCGCTCTCGCAGCCTTCTCTATTTTTCTTATATTCCGCGCGCCACGTCCTCCGCTGCGTGCCGTTTGCCGACGCCAGCTCGCGGGCAGCTCCTCAATCCTGGCAGCAAACTCATCCACGGTCCCCTGCCACAGTCCCACCCGGAGCAGGTGATCATCGGGTCCGTCACCTGTGTGTATCAGTGTTACGCTTTCATAAAACGGCTCAAGATAGTCGCCGATGGTGGTCACGTTTTTTGTGTCACTCAGCGTCACATCAGCACATATTTCCGCATTGCCGCCGACCCGTACCGCCCCAGCGAGTATGGTGGTGCCGAAAAATCTGGCACGATCCTGCACTTTCGCCCGCGCACGCACCCGTGCGTCGCTAAACACCCGAGCAGACGACGAAACAACCGCGCTCCCCGTCACCTCCGCATTGCCATAAACGCGAGCGCAATTGAGCACCCTGCGCCCTACGGCCACGCGCACGCGCAGTCTCAGACGCACGCCCTCTCATCATCGCTTCCAACCCTGCGCTTTTCCACATACGTACGCTTGACCACACACCACCGCATCGCCCCTCACCTGGGCGTCACCGCAAATGACGGCGCTTCCCCACACCTTCGCGCGACCGGTTACACGAGCACGGTCACACACCCTGGCCTGCTCAAACACGATTACTTCCCCCGCAAGAAGTGCATCACCGTAGACTTTTGCATCATCGGCGACCCACGCGCCGTCTGTAAGGTTGCTTTCTTTCTCAGCCCAGCCACCAACATCGCCTTTGACGACACCCGCGTGCGGCAGGTTCCGTATCGCCTTCACCCGCTTCATCAACACGCCCTCGATTTTTCGAGCATGACCCATAAGCCTGAAATACGGCTCCCCCGGAACGTAATCATCCTGCTCGTTCTGTGGTGTTATGTCTCGGCTCTAAACCCCTGCAGATCAGGGCCACCGTTGTAATCCATGTCGCCCGTGAGACTGCACAAATCTTCAATCCATGTGTCCCACGAATGCGCGCATGGTCACGCACCTACACACTCGCTCAGTTCCACTTTGCCCAGCACTTTTCGCCTGGTCCATAACGCGGGCGTCCCCACCACCACAGCATCTCCAGGCTTTCGCCTGGTCAGCAATCAACGCATCCTCCCCCGCCAGCGCCTGGCGCATGGACTTTGGCGTTGCGGAAGACGCGGGCGTCGTCATCCACCACGCATCACCCGCAAGGCACGTCGAATGCTCAACCCACCCACACCATGCCCTTATCGACGCCGTGGCGTGGCAAGTCCCGTCGCCCGAGTGCGGTGCAACGCCGGTCCCCACCCGCTGCGTGCGGTCCGTGAGCTCAAAGTGTTTCTCGCCATCGCACTAACTTTCGGCTAACGATGGTCATGAAGGTGCCTCTAACACCATTGCTGAACAACAGCGGACTACCCTGCATTGCACACCCCTCACAACGGAAATTTTGTTCGATGAGAGTGTACTAATGGTTGCTGGCTTTCGTCAACGATGGTAGCGGCGTGTCGCCCCTCCATGCGGCAGATCACCATATGCTCACCCCATGAGATCCGCTCGTCCCCACCATACGACGTGATCGCGAGGCCTGATATTCATCGCGTCCGCCATTCTCACTATAAGCGTGATCATCCTTATCCCCCGATCCGAGGCCTCCTCCACAGCAAAGGCAATGGCTGGACTGGCTGTAATCATCTTGCCCATTATTGGGCCGGTGGCGTACCCAATTGTATCGCCGCGCATCTTTGAAAGATCATTAAAACTACGGTGGTGGTGCACAATGTGCTTATGCCCGGGCACAGCTTGCCGCAGCGGGGATAAGCACATTTCGCATCCAGCAACACGAAACCCCAGCCATTCAGCTGGGGTTGTTAACGTGGCGGGGATTTGAACCCCCGGTTGGGGATTGCAACACTCGCTTTCGAGGCGAGCACCTTCCGGCCGCTCGGACACGCCACCGCCAACCAGCGTATCGGAGCGTAGCGGCTCAGCCAAATCACCGCTGCTAAGCACTCAAAAACGACACCTAGCAGCATAAACCGCTATCTAGTCGTCCTTTTTGAAGTGCCCAAGAACCTTGTCGGCGGCGGCTGTGACGGCGTCCCCAGCTTCGCTGAGCTTTTCCTTGACCTCTGCTTTTCACCTGGTCGGCGCGGCCCTCGTTGGCTAGTCGTCGTTCTACGGCTACGCTGATTCCTTCTTTGGCTTTTTCGCCAAATTCTTGTGCCTTGTCTCCGAGATCACCCGTGGTGCACTCCTCACATGTAGTGAGGACAAATCCGCTGTGCGAACCTGCAGCGAGGCTAGCACATTTTACTGATCAGCGTCCGAGCGCACTACCCCGCGGTTGAACTTGTCGCCAGGTTTACCTGCGGCTTCTTCGGCTTTGTCTCTAGCTTTGTCCATGCCTTCGCTGACCTGTTCACCCAAGTTTTCGAGTCTTTGAACTTGTCGGCTGCGTCGTCGAATTTTTCTTTCAGTTCGTCGCCTTGCTTGCGGATCTTGTCTGCAAAAGTTACTCATGCCCTGTAGCGTAATGAGCTGAGAAAACTTTCAAGAGATCAGCACATTCTCGTTCGAGACCCCGCCCCGCACTTCAGTTTATGCAGTACAGAGGGTCGCGAACAATGTCAAAAGCCGATCACACGCACCTGTTTTCGGTTCGTACGCCCCAAAGACGAGTCTTCGATCGCGCTGTCAACGAGCGCACCGGCGCACATCTGCACAGGTTCGAGGGTGACAGCAGAGGTGCGAGTCGGTGAGCCACCACCGTCCCCATAGAACGGACGGCCGCGTGGATGGCTAGGAGTTCGGCGTGGGCGGTGGGGTCTTGGTCGGCTTCGCGGCGATTGGTGCCGTAACCGAGTTCCCGCCCGTCGGGTCCGAATATGACGGCCCCACCGGGACGTCGTCACGCGGTGCTGCGGGCAACCTCAAGTGCGCGGCGCATGTAGTCGTTCGTCGCGCACGAGTCCGGCTTCGCGCGGCAGGGTCTGTAATCCAGGGTCCAGGTCTGCGGCAGCGGAGTTCAGATTCAAACCCGAGTTCAGCGGCGATGCGGAGCAGTTGTTCGAGGCCCAAAGTTCGAGTCATCGCGGATGACGGACATCACTGTTCGCTGAGCCCCAGGTCGGCAAGGATGCTCAGGTCGCCTTCGGCCCAGGGATCAGGCGGTCGAGTTCTCCTCCGTCATTTCGGGGTTTGAGCACCCATGGCGTCAGGACGCTGGAGGCGAGGTTATCGTCCACGGCCATCGTGGCGTCGAAAGGCAGGAGGTGGACGCGGGAGGGTGGGGCGGACGATGATGAAGTACTCGTCGTCAACGCACAGCATGGCAAAGGTGGGGTTTTCGAGCCAAGCCTCTGAACAGCTTCGATGGTGTCGTCGATGCGGCTGAAGCAGCTTTTCAGGGAGTTGACTGTCGGTCCGGTGCCGTTTCGGGTGACGGTGACGGCAAAGCAGAGGTCAGGTTCGTGTCCGTCTAAGGTCGCGCCTGCATCCGTGACACCGGGGCAGCCGATGCGAGGTCACCCATTGGTGTGCTGTTCGTTTCATACGGGTAACCGTAGTCCGGAATGTGCCGCACTTGTCAGGTGACCACCACAGCATTTCCCGCCCGGTTTGTATTCTTGGCCTTGGCTTGATTGAGGTTCGCTGCTGCGCGACCTCACCACCAGCGGACATGCCGCTTTTGGCTGCAACCGCTCCCCTCCGCCGCCCGCGCTGCAAGGGCTGAGGATTCGACGTCACAGATTCCCTAGAGGATGCGCTCACGCCGCGCCGAGGAGGTTGCGCTGATCGTGCTGGCAACCCTATGCTCGCCATTGATGCGCTGCTTCCCGACTTATCAAAGAGTACGCCCTTCTGCGGTTTCACCGACGTGGTCAGTGTCAGAGGGAAAGTGTATGAGCTGGTGAAACAGCACGGCCTGGAGGATCGCTACGTCGGCGGGCACCCCATGGCCGGTACCGCTGACGGCGGTGGCGGGCGTCGAAAAATGGGCTTTTCGACGGCGCGGCCTGGGTAGTCACCTTCGATCACGCACTGGCACGCAGCCTTCGCAAAGCTGGATGACCTATGGATTGATGTGGTGCACATGGCCACCCGAGTGAGCGAGGTCATTCCCGCTCGGGTGGACCCGCGATGCCGCCGTCGCCCGCATCTCCCACCTCCCACATCCTCGCGGGCCCCTAGCCATCGTCGGAGACAACGGCGGCACTCTGGCGTTGTCCCTGGCTGCGGGCAGTTTCGCGACGGCACCCGCGTGGCGGGTTCGGCACCGTCCTGGTGCGCGCCATGTGCGAAACCAACCGCGCCGCCCTGTGACGCCCTAGACGAAACACTGACGTTGCTTCAGGATGCCGCGCCAACCTTGACGCCGACAAACCCAGCGTTGGCGAGCTTGTCGACGCCGGGTACCGCTCCCGCATCCGCTACGAAGCGCGCTCCAACTCCCGGGTGGTTCTACCAGCGGCGGTCTCTGTGCATCAGTGGTCCCTGGGTCGGACATGTCCGCCCGCCCGTTATTGCTTCCACCCTGGCGCAGACAACTGGGTGAGCCAGCTGATCAGGCAGAAAAACGTGGGCGCGCGGATTGAGGTGTTTGAACAGACAGACGCAAAGAGGGGCGCACCGCGAGCGCGCCGGAATGGGTGACACATCAACAATGTTGTAGGAAAACATGAAGGCATTCGGATTTTAAGTTTCGGACACTACAGCATGGCGCGCGCCAGCACCCCGGACCGCGTGATGTTCTCCACGAGGCGATAGACCTGACAGTCGGCGCCGACGAGATCGGCGTCAACGGCGCGTGCTCCGTGTCCACCACTTTGCCACAGCGGCATCCCCATGCCGCTGCTCTCCGCCATCGCCGCCCGCACTGCGCATCGAAGTGGGTACAGGCGTGATCGACCTGCGCTACGAAAAGCCCCTCTCTACCTCGCTGAAGAAGCTGCAGCACTCGACTACATTGCCGACGGCGCGTCGCCCTCGGCGTCTCCCGGGATCCCCGAAGAAGCCGAACGCGGCCGGAAGCATTCAACACAGATCCACCGATCCGCGCGGTGCCGACATTGCTCGCGCAAAAATTCGACCGTTCCTTGATGCTAGTGGAAGGCAAAGGCATGGTATCAGCCGACCCCCCTACTACGGGGACGACATAAAACTACCGGTTCTGCCCCATTCCCCCGGCCTTCGCGATCACATCTGGTGGGGTGCAGGCACCCGCGACACTGCCGAATGGGCAGCGGAAAAGAGGCGTGAACCCAGTGAGTTCCACTCTGCTCCACTGAAACTATGGCGAGCGTTGCCGACCTCCAAGCCGAGCAAGTCGAACGCTACCGCGCAGCATGGAAAAATGCTGGGCACGCCAACAACGCACCGCGCGTCTCCGTCAGCCGCAGCATCTTCCCACTAGTCAGCGACCACGATCACCAGATTTTTGGCTCGCAGACACAGCCAGGACCAAGTAGGGCGTATCGATGGCCTCGTCTCCACCTTCGGCCGCACTCTACGCCGCCGAACCCGACAAGCTGGTGGAACAGCTGCGTAACGACGCCGCGGTCATGTCCGCCGACGCCCTCATGCTCACCATCCCCAACCAGTTGGGGTAGAGCTTAACCTGAGTATCCTTCGCAATTTCGCCGAACACGTGGCACCAGAACGGTTGGAAACCCAACACCGAGGGGCCAGTGACGGGGTACACGATTAAGTGAGGTGATCGGGGGGTGGACGGTGGTGGTCATTAAGTTCTGACGCCCCTGAAAAGTACTCAAAATACCTTCCAGAGATCTAGGATGCTTGTTAAAAATGGCATAGATTCCCAGAGAGATATACCGTCACAAAAACAAAGGGCTATATGACCACAGGGCGAGCTGTATTTATTGGTGGCAAAGTAGCCACCTCCGCAATGACGCTACACAGTTGCACCATCCCGTCGCAGGGAAGACACCGCAAAAACACCTGGTAGCTGGGCATGGGAACGCGGAAATGCGCTAGCCACAGAAGCGTACAGGGCTGCCTGCCCTGTACGCTCAATGATCCACAGCACTGCTCAGACACCATCAGCTTCCCTGTGATCTTTCTTTTCGTGATTCTCCATCGGGGTTTCAAGAAAATATCACGGATGTCGCCGCCAACCACAGCGACTGTCTCAGGCCCTTATCACTGAAACAGGTGGAGATAACATGCAACGAAGAACCTTTCTGCAGATGCTGCCGCTCGCAGCTACCGGAATTTTGACTTGGTACCAGTGCGTGCTCGTCATCAGATGAAAGGTTCACATGCCACCGCCTCGCCGGGCGGACTATCAACCAGCACGCATCGTCGAAGAAACGTACACAGTGAAAACCGAAGAGCTCAGTTTTCGAGGCGACGGAAACCGTATTTACGGTAAAATAAGGATCCCTGAGGCTACAGGACAACGGCCAGTAGCAATCGCATGAGCCATGGTTTTGGAGGAAACCATGATCAGGAAATCACACATGCAAGACATTCTGGCTCAACATGGAATAGTCGTATTCAGCTACGACTTCTCCGGAGGTTCAGGTATGTACCTGGGCAAAGTGAAGGCGACATGACCGACATGTCCGTGTTTACAGAGTGCAAAAATCTACGAGATGCACTCAAAAAGAGGTGGAGAAACTTACCTCACGAGACTCAGACGCATCTACCTCATTGGTGCTAGCCAGGGGTGGCGTTGTCACCACGCTGGTCGCCAACCAACACCCTGCAGGAGTGCAGGGCATTGTCCTTCTGTGCGGCTTTTTCTCTGTTTGACGATGCCCGCAAACGCTTCCCCACGGAAGCCGACATTCCCAACACCACGACTCGGTGGGATTAACTGTTGGCCGACGGTAGCTTTCCCGGACGTCTACAACGTGGACATCTACAAACATATGTCAAAGTTCAGGGCAACGTTCTCATTTTTCACGGGCAGCGGACGAGCTCGTGCCCATTTCTTATTCAGAGCGAGCAGCAAAGACATTTACCACCGCAACGTTAAAAACCCATTGATGGTGAAGGTCATGGTTTTAGCTACCAAACTCAAGAAATCGTTGCTGATGCCACCCTCAAGATGATTAATTCTAGCTGGTGCCCTCACATATTCACCCGACATCAGTAGGATCGAACCGCGAGCAGAGAAGACATGATGCGGATCCTGCGACTACATCCTCGGGTGGTGGATGTACGCCCTGTCGGAGGACAACAACCTTGGGCTGATCACCGTGCTCTTTGACGACGGGACGTCCTCGAGAATCAACCCCGAAATGGCTAACCCGCTCACGGCTGATGAGTCAGAGGAGGATCGCATCGCCCGGATCCACCGGACCCTGGATGTCATGAAAGCAAACGGCAAGACCTCGACCAGCTGTCTCTCCAAGATGTTGTCCACTAGTCCGCAGCGCGGATTATTTTCGCACCAAGACCAGACAACGCTGCTCCCAGCGTCGTGGCGTAACACTGACTTTATTGGGCTGGTCTGGCCATTGATGAACCTGACCTATTGCGCATTATCAACGATTCACAGATGCCAGAGCAGCATGATCACTTTGATGACCTGCAGTTTCAAAGCCAAGCAATTGAAAATCTGCGCACCATGGCGGGAACATGACGTTCTCTGAGATCGGCCTGAGGCCCAGACGTCTTGGTACTGGACAACCAGACGGCAACGAGGGCAGCCTGGTTCGCGGACGTCAAAACCATGGAGTCCTTTGCTCTTCCACCTGTGGACGCAAACGAACACCTATTGGGTGGTTATCCCTGCGCGCCGCTCTCAACTGTTTCTGGTGAATTCCGAAACGGACCAGTGGGATGCCTTGTTAGATCTACTCACCCGGCTATTGATGCCCACGATGGAATTCACGCAGTACCACACCTGATTGTGGACGATCACTGGGTGTCAAGCTGCCTCCCCGCGACACTGAGCTGGGTATGAAACTGCGCATGTTGGAGCTAAAGCTCAGCATCGGCTGCATTCGGCCATCAAAGTGTAATGCAGGAGCACAGCGAGGTTTTCCTGGCGACATTTGAAGTTCGGGGGTTAACGATGATGTAATCTCCACGGCCATCGTCGCAGAAACGATGGACGAAACAAGTGTGCCATCCACCGACATGCTTGTTTTGCCCGTGAGGACACTACGATATACCTCGTCCCCAGTGACAGGTTCTGAACGAATTCCCTCATCTTGTTTCGGGAACAGCGGAATTTTCATCCCCCACGATGGATTATTGCGCGCCCCTCCGATGAGATTACACAACGCTGAGCGCGTTGAGCATTATGTAAGTGGTGCGCCCGGAGGATTCGAACCCCCAACCTCTCTGATCCGTAGTCAGATGCTCTATCCGTTGAGCTACGGGCGCAGTTTTGCTGGTGTGCAACGAGAAAATAACACTACACTGCACCCCTTCCCCTGGCAAATGGGCTGTACGCAGCACATATTTGGGGCAACTAGCGTACCCGCAAAGCCATCAAAACCCGCCCGCGATAAGCAAAAATCCGGCTGTGCAACCAAGCACGAAACCGGGATTGTGGTGCGCCCGGAGGATTCGAACTAACCTTCTGATCCGTGAGTCAGATGCTCTATCCGTTGAGCTACGGGCGCATATTCAGTTAACCCTGTGAGGGTGGCGGAGGCGAGAGGATTTGAACCTCGGTCCTCCGTTAAGAGGACAACTCATTAGCAGTGAGCCCCATTCGGCCGCTCTGGCACGCCTCCAGCGGCTTCAAAAGAAACCATTCGCAATACTACCTTCCCACACCTGCAGCCACCCAAAGCACTGTTCACGCGGTATTATGGCGCCTATGATTCGACCTGACCTTAACTCCATTCCGCTTATGTTCCCGGCGCGCGCATGCTCTGATGCGCTGAAGCTGTCCAGTAATGAATCCACGCATCGCCGCTGCCTCAGGCAGTGCAGGCAATGACCGATGCGGCGGCGACTGTAATCGCTACCGGATATACCGGTGTCCACGGAGCTCAGGCAGCAGGCATTGGCCAGCGCTCTTCGCTCCCGGCCTTGATAATGTTGCGGTGGGGTGCGGGTCGTCGGCGTTGTGCCAGCAACTTGTCCAGATCAGCTGTACCGATGGGGATGAGGTGGTGTTTGCGTGGCGGAGTTTTGAGGCATACCCGATTTTCGCCCAGGTCGTCGGGGCCACCCCGTGCCGGTTCCACTCACCAGAGGGATCATCGCCATGACCTCCCGCAATGCTGGACGCCATCACCGACCCACGCGACTGATGTTTGTGTGCAATCCGAATAATCCCTGATAACTGACCATCACCCGCGCCGGTTTGAGGACTTCATGCGCAGGTTCCGCCGCAGGTGTTGGTGGCGCTTGACGAGGGCGTGCATGGAGTACATTCGGGACGATCGATACGCCGCTGTCCACCGAGTACCTGCAGGCGTTTCCGAACCTGGTGGGCCTGCGCACGTTCTCTAAGGCGTATGGGCTGGCAGGGGCGCGTGTGGGCTACGCGTTTAGCGCGAATACGGAGGTTATCGACGCCTTGAACAAGGTTGCGCTGCCGTTTCGGGGTGAATGCTGTGGCGCAGGCAGGCGCGCTGGCGTCGCTCGCGGCCGCAGACGCCCTGCTGGAGCGCACCGACGAGGTTGTTGCGGGCGAGGCACGCATCGCTGCGGCGGTGGGTGGCGTGGCAGTCGCAAGCCAATTTCGTGTGGATGCCGCGTGACGACGCGCCCGGAACTCCCGCCCGCCTCGCCGCTGCGGGTGTGCTGGTGCGAGGCCTTCCCGGAAGAGCTGCGCATCACGGCGACAACAGCGGAGGAGACGGAAGATTGCTGGCGGCGTGGGAGGCTTAAACGCGTGGTTCTTATGCAAATTTCAGGACGACAAGCCCCAGCAGCGACGGTTTGATCAAAAATACCAGCTGAGAGTCTGCACAGTAAATCCTGGCAAGTCTAAGCCATTCCGATAGCATGCGCATGCAAAAGACTATAGAATGGCACCAACAGCCCTGCAGCCGCCTCTATTTTATATGCGTCCCGCTGTAAGGCCCTGACCCTAAGCGACATTGATCGTTTGAGGGTCTCTCTCTCATAAGAAAGGGCCCAATATGGCCAGCACACCTCCATTTCTGAGCTTGGACGATCGGTGAGTACCTTTACAAGAAACATTATTTCCCAAAAGATAGCATTACTGAGCCAGATAGACACAGACTGGGGGAAATAAATTTTCATTATTTCATTGGGTACGCACGAAATTTTCGAATGCTGCATGACCAGCAATTGATCGATACCCCAAAGACTCCGTCACAAGTTTTTGACATTATTGATACAGAAACCGAAATATCAATCCTGCTCTACAAGGGACTCAGAAGAGCAGAACTTTTGACTTCGGCACCGCATTATAAAACGTGTTGCGACAAATATCCTGCAACTGGCCATCTTTTGGAATCCTCAAATTTCATCGATCTAGGAAGCGAATATAGCAATGAAGATTTTGCAACAGGGATAGCAAACGACATACTTAGATATAGTGAGAAGTGCGTAGTTGACATAATCAAAGGAAACTGCACTGACCTGCACATAAGCGTACCAAAAACATGCAACGCAATGGATCCGAACAAAACGCAGGAGATCCTGAGGGGCCTTCCCCTATGGTCGGTGGTTGACAGCTTTTCCCTTGGACATTTGTCTGAGTTCATCATCCGCTGCGACACTGATCAAGACTCTAAGGAACACATCTGGAGGCGGGTCGCGGAAGAAATAGACTTCAAGGCCGATCGCTTCCATCGTGGACTTGACTCTTTGCGCTCGCTGCGGAATTTGGTCTCCCACCACGCGCGACTATGGATGAGGCCCACTACATACTCAATGCCCAAGAAAGGGCTTTTCCGCAAGGAAATAGCACATGCAGACCCTCGGTCCATGGTCATTGCCTTCTATAATCTAGCCAGTTTTCAAGGACGTGATACCCGTCGTGCTTTCGCAGGCGAACTAAAGGCGATCCTTGATCAGAATCCGGCTTACATATGGCATATCACGTGGGATCAAGAGATAGCCATTAAAAACAACAGCTATCTTTTTAGCTCTTACCCACGTTCCTGATCCCCCGGAGGGAAGTGCGGCAGCACATATTCGGCCATTTCGGCCATTACGTCTGCGACGGGACGGCGGCTTTGCTTGAAGTTGAACATGAGCTGGTCGATGCCTATCCCCTGCCAGTGTTGAAGCAGTTCAAGCAATGGTTCCCTGCCAATGCTGATGCCCTGGTGGATGGATCGTGGGCGCTGTTGGGGGTTTTCGACAAGATCGAGGTAGGTTGCCTGGGCGAAGGGCTTAAACACGCCGTCGTCTCGTTTGGTTAGCCGCCGCCAGCGCTGCACGTTGAATGCCTGCTTTTCGAACGGCAGCGTGTAGAACAGCCAACCGTCGGCGTTGTCGGCGATCCATTCGATCTGTTGTTGGCTGCGACCCGTGACAAAGATCGGCAGCCTGCCATGGAGGGGTTTGGGCAGCAGGTCCGTACCCTCCATCGTTCCGAGGGACGAGGAGATCAATGGGAAGCGTCGCTCCGTGGCGGTTCGCAGGTAGGCGAGCGTGTCTCGGAATCGTGCGCCGCGAGTCTGGTAGTCAATGTTGTAGGCGGGGAATTCCACAGCCCGGTCCCCGGTGGCAACGCCGAGAAGGAACCGACCGTCGGAAAGCTGGTCCACACTGGTGGCCGCCTTGGCGGTGTCGAGGGGGTGGCGCAGCGGCAGCACCACACTCGCGGTGCCCAATGCGATATTTTCGGTGCGCGCGGCGAGGTATCCGAGGTAGGTCCAGGTATCAAACACTTGACCGGTGTCGCCGAACGATGGATCGAGGAGGGGTACGTCGCGCACCCACAGCGTGGAGAAACCAGCGCGCTCTGCCTGCTGGATCAGCTCGATGTGATTGCTCATTGTGGGGACGGGGCCGTCGAAACCTTCCAGCGGGGCGATCAAACCAATGGTCATCGCGCCAGCGCGGAATGCCCTGTTCAAGCCACGATGGTCGGCCCACGGGCGGGGGTTTTCCACTGTGACGTCTATGTCGGTGTGATTACTCATGCGCCAAGGCTATACTTTGACGTTGACGTGAAGGTCAAGTCGAAGCGCATAAGAAGCGTATAACAGCACGTAGCGGCACATGCCGTAAGGAGTAGCAGTATGAAAATTGGGGATCTTGCCCGGCGCACTGGAAGCACCACCCGGCAGCTGCGTTACTACGAGGAGCAGGGTTTAGTGGAGCCGGACCGCTCGGGCAACAACTACCGCGACTACGGCGATGAGGCCATTGAGCAGGTCCGCCAGATCAAGATCCTGGTGGGAGCAGGCATTCCCACCAGGATTGTGCGTGAACTGCTCCCCTGCCTGCATGGCCCCCACCGCGGAACTCCCCGCCAGGCCAATCCTGAGATGGCGGCGTTGCTGAAGTCCGAACGCGACCGACTCCAGGGCGCATTGACCATCTCACCACGGCGTGCGAACGCATCAACTGCTACCTTGGCCGGGTACAGTAACGGCACCTTGTTTTATTCGTTTTCCCAGTAGCACTAGCGCCCGACTCACCACTTCGCACAACGCCATCGATATGAGTGCTGTTCCCCAGGTTTCTAAGCGTAAGCCGTGGTTCATGGAAAAGGTATAGATCCGCTCCCCACCTCCGTGTTCAGCGAAAATCCCGAATACCAATCGCCCACCGACACCGAGCAGCCAGAAAAAGCAGTGCTAACCCCGTCGCCTGAACTTTATAGGTTCCGTTTTCCCAGTAGACGCGGGTAAACATCGCTAGCCAATGCCAAACAACACCCCCACCACTACGCACCCAACGAACATGACGCCGTTGTTGCCTGAAAGCTCAGGAACTGTGACATAGTCCACTGCTGCCCAGGCGATAAGCAGCAGTGGCCACATCAACCCCACGATTGTGAGTCGGCGCGGCCACATTTGCCGAATGACCAGCAGAATCAACGCGATCGAAATGAGGTAGTCCACAATACTCATAAATCATCTCCATAGATACATCTCTAGAGATATATTATGGCGCACTTTCCCAGTTTCAGCCACCCACCTAGGCTAAGCACTGTGACTTTAGGTGAACTTCACAAACTTTCTCGTATGCTCCACGCCGTTGCCGTCGCGGCCGGCTCTTTGCCAGACAACCCTGCCAACCCCACTGAGGTAATGGTCTTTGAGGACATCGCCGAGACACTAACCCGACCATCATGGACATCTCGCGCCGGACGCATTTAGCACAAAGCCGCGTGTCACACTTGGTCTACGCCATGATTGACCATGGGTCTGTTACCTGCACACCTGACCCTCACGACAAACGGCGAAAATTACTCACTGTCCCCCAACAACTACTCAGCACTTTTAATAGCACGGACACTGACGATGCCATTAGCACCGCCCTGCATACCATCTACCCCGCGCTATCTAACACCGCCATCAATGATGTGCTCAAGCATCTACACGCGCTTTCCAGATATCTCAGCAACGAAGCTCTAAACAACAAAACCCCCGGCAGCTAGAGCTACCAGGGGTGTTTGTGCGGAAGTAGAGGGATTTGAACCCCCGGTCCGTTTCACGGGACGCTCGCTTTCAAGGCGAGTGCATTCGGCCGCTCTGCCATACTTCCCAGGCTCAGTTCATGGATCAACAACATCCATGCCAAGCACCCTCAGCATTGTAGCGGATAACCCCCACTCCGCACCATTTTGGCCTACTCTCGATGTCATGACGGACACGATGAAAGCAATCACGCTAAGCAACCCAGAGGACAAGACCTCCCTCATGCTTACCGAGGTACCCATGCCCCAACTGGCCCCCGGCGAGGCCCTAGTGAAGGTTCATGCGACGGGCGTGAACCGTGGCGACCTCCTGCAGGCTGCCGGTCACTATCCCCCGCCTCCTGGTGCGAGCGAGATCATAGGCGCGAGTGTGCGGGCACCGTGGTAGATCCTGGCACCACCGGCCACAAGCGTGGCGATCAGGTGGCATGTCTATTGGCGGGCGGGGGCTACGCGGAGTACGTGGCGGTGCCGGAGGGCCAGCTCATGCCGCTGCCGGAGGGCTATTCCTTCGTGGAGGCTGCGAGCATTGTGGAGGTGGCCTGCACGGTCTGGTCAAATCTGGTGATGCTGGCGGGCCTGCACGATGGCCAGACGCTGCTGATTCACGGCGGCGCGGGCGGTATCGGCACGTTTGCGATTCAGTTGGGCGAGGGCTCTGGGCTGCACAGTGGCGGTCACGGCAGGTTCGCCGGAAAAACTGCAGACCTGCAAGGAGCTGGGCGCGGACATCCTGATTAATTACCGGGATGAGGATTTCGCTGAGGTCATGAAGAACAAGGCCGATGTGATTTTGGACATTATGGGCGCCAAGTATCTGGACAAGAATGTGCGCGCATTAGCCATGGACGGCCACATGGTGATCATCGGCATGCAGGGCGGGGTGAAGGGCGAACTCAACATCGCCCGCTTGCTCACCAAACGCGGCACAATCTCGGCCACTGCGCTGCGGGCACGCAAACTCGACGATAAGGCCCGCATCGTGTCCGAAACAGTGGAGAACGTGTGGCCCGTAGCGCCGACGACCGCATCACTCACCGTATCCACGCCACCATCCCGCTTGCCGACGCCGCCCGCGCACATGAGCTGCTCGGCTCCGGCGCGGTCTGCAGGCAAGGTGATCTTAGAAGTGGATTAGGCCAGGGATGCCCAGTGCGCGGGTGAGCTGGTCGATGTCGTGGTGGTGTTGAAGGGGCGAGTCCCACGGTGACTGATCCGCCAGCCTCACCGGCTCCCATGGCTTCGAGGAGGGATCGCGGAGGACTCACGCTGGTGACGAGTTCCATTGGCCGCGAGCCGTTGCTGAACCGTTTCTGCAGAGCCCCAGGAACCAGAGAAAGTGACCGGGGACACGGTCGATGCGGTGACACCTAGTCCGGCAACCTCGCCACTAGTGCCCAGCAGGTGCACATTGCCCAACCCGTGTAGGGATTCCACAGGTGGTGCGTGAGGAAGTAATGGTGGTGCGCCAGGTCGCGAAGCTACTGGTCAGTCAGGTGCGCCGGGTTCCGCGTGCGTATTCATCAGGCCGGCAAGGTGTTCAATAGCGGGGGCACTCCCCCGAGCAAACCAATCGGCAGGGCACCGGTTCTAGCTTTTTGGGCGGAGATCATGGGGTGCGAGGGGATTATGACGGCTGCGAGACGCGGGAACATGGTGGTGTCGCGGAACGCCAGGCGGCGTTGGGAGCCCGCCAAGAGGGCGCATTCCACAGCGATGATGTCCGCCCGCAGTCTCCATGTCGATGCTGCGATACGGTGCGATAGCCGAGGCGTCGACAAGCACCCAGGCGCGGGAAGCTGGTGAACGGTATCGGAAATCTCAGAGACGGGTGTGATTGTGCCCACGAGACGGTGAGCGGCAGGGAAGCACCTGACAAACCGCGTCGAGACCGGACACCAGTCTGCTGAATTGCCATGCCGGCAGTTCGCCAGATGCCCAGGTCTGGTTCAGCCCACATCACGGAGGCATCAAAGTTTTGGAAGTGTTGCGTGGTGGTGGGTTCGTCGCTGCGGCAGAGCAGCAGCGGAGGTGTTGGGGCGGAGGATGGGGCGCAGTCGGCAAGCGAACGCATAAGCATCTGCTTATTTGGCCCGAGCACCACCCGCTCGGGGGTGGCCCCAACAAGGTCGGCAATGTAGCTCGACGCGCCGCCTCACTGCGCGAAATTCCCGGCTGCTGGCCAACCAGCTGGGATTTTGAATGCGAACCGGTGGCCGGTTCCAGCATCGCTATTGATGCCGCAGTAGCAGCCATGGCCACGCCCGTCGATACCTTCTCTGGAACTTGGGCGTTCTCTTGCGCGTTGAGGTAGGTCCAGCCGATCACTCAACGAGACGTGAAACCCACGCACTCAGGCCACGTCAAAAACCATGGCGTCACTCCTCATCAAAAAGTTTCCCTGTTGTTAGTATGCCCGCTTATCCCGCTTCACGCACCCGGGCAGCTAGGGTTGTGGTTGTGTCAGATAAAAGCCAGTTCCCAAAGAGTCTCAGGAAACCTTCGCACGTATCACGCAGGTTGATGCCTCTGAGAACTCACACTTCCCAGTCTCGAACTTTTCGTGCCGCATGGTCCGACCTTGTACGCGGTTTCCTGCAGCATGAGCTGTGGCTACAACTGGGTTGGCAAGACATTAAACAGCGTTACCGCAGGTCAATGTTAGGACCATTGTGGATCACCATCGCAACGGGTGTTATGGCGGCCACTGGGCTTGCTACTCGGTCCTTTTAAGGTACCAGTAGAAGTTTCTACCGCACGTTACGGTGGGGTTAATTATGTGGAACTTTATCTCAGGCTCCAGTAAGGAAGGGTCCGAATTTTTATTGATAATGAAGGTTTAATTAAGCAGCTGCCCTCGGCACTGTCGGTCCACGTCTACCGCCTCGTGTGGAAACGCACGCTCTTCCCCTCACACAACATGGTGATCTGGGTCGTCCTCATGTTCGTATTCCCTCGCCCCCGCCAGCACCTTCTCCTCGCCATCCCCGGACTCGCACTCCTGGTCATCAACGGCGTGGGTGTCCATGTTCTTCAGTATCATCGCTACTGCTATCGCGATGTCGCTCTCCTCGACTCCCCTCATCCAGCTGTTGTTCTACGTCACCCCCATCGTCTGGATGACCGACATCCTCACCGCTCAAGGCGGCGACGTCGCATCGCGAGCACGTATCGCCCAACTCAACCCCCTCTACCACTACATGGAAGTCTTCCGATCCCCCCTCATCGGCGCGCCACCGCCGACCTACCACTGGTGGGTTGTTATCAGGTTCACCATTGCCGGGCTACTCCTCGCCCTCTTCGCCATGAAACAATGGCGATTCCGCGTCAGCTACTGGGTTTAGGCTCATGGGAGAACACAACACCATGGTTTCCATCTGATACCTACAACGCCCGCGTCGACTTCCCCATCTTCGACGCAAAAATCGCGCTCCATGAAAAAGCCTTCCTCGGCGCAGCAGGCGGGGCCATCGGCCGCAACTCCGACAACGTCGTGGTGGTCGAAGCCCTCAAAGACATCAACCTCCACCTTCGCGAAGGCGACCGCGTTGGCCTCGTCGGCCACAATGGAGCAGGCAAAATCCACCCTGTTGCGCCTGCTTTCCGGCATCTACGAACCCACCTGCGGGTCCGCCGACTATTCGCGGGCGTGTCGCCCCCGTCTTCGACCTCTGGCGTGGGCATGGACCCGGAAATCTCCGGCTGACGGCTATCATCATCCGCGGGCTTTTCCTGGACAAAGCCGTAAACAGATGAAAGCCAAACGACGAAAATCGCCGTCCTCCGGGCTCGGCGAATACCTCTCCATGCCGCTGCGCACCTACTCAACCGGCAGCGCATCACGGCTCTCGCCCTCGGTGTGGTCACCTCCATCGAACCCGAAATCCCTCCTCCTTGATGAAGGACTCGGTGCCGTTGATGCCGCCTTCATCGCCAAACTAAGCCCGAAAGCCGACTCGCTACCGGTGAAACGCTCCGCATCCTCGTCTGCCCGCCTCACACCCAATGACTTCCCTGGCCCAGCTCTGCGACACCGCAATCTGGGCTGACCACGGCTTTCCCTCCGCAAGTGGGCTGCGTTGATGATTTCATCGTGAGAAGCTTATTACGAAGGCAAAAGGTGCCGCCGACCACGTTCGTCGCCCGATGACGCATGGAAAAACGCGACAAAGGCGAAGAAGAGTAGCTAGAAAATTTGCTTATCTCCAAGCACGAAATTCGGCGTTTTTCGAGCTTGGCGATAAGCAAACGGCGCAGCTTACTCCCAGCGACCGGACGCCGCCGAAATTTTTCGCCCGCGGTCTGCGACGTGACACCCACTGCCGGTCGCCCATAGCGCCATAATTGTTCCCAGCGGCCCTTGGCGCGCGCCGCCTGCTGGCTCTGCCGACACGATGGACTGAGCAGTCGCATAACCGCCACCACTCAGCATCAATGTTGCCCGGTCGCGCAGAGTGCCACCCGCCAAGCCAAGCGCGCCCTTCCCCACCACTTCACCATGTAAAACACCAGGGTGGCGGACACATAGTTCGTCAGAGGGCCATGCGTCCCAGCAGAGCAAACACGGCCGTCAATACACTCGCGCTGGGGTGTGCATGAGCAGCATGATCACCCCAATGTAGAAGGCGGCCAATACAGTACCTGCTACCGATTCGCCTGCATAAGTGCCATCTCGGGGCTACTCGGATGGAGCTGCCATCTGAACAGGCAATCTCCAACGAGCTAGAAGCACCGCGCAAGCAGCAAACGCACTGCATCTTCACCAGTGCTCAACCTCGCCGGACACGGCGTGAGGCAAAGCGCGAGCAGCAGCGATGGAACGATCGCGATGCTTCCTCCACCAACAGCCAAAAGACCAACCAGTGAAAGAGCACCGACCGGCGGTCACAGGCACGAGCCACCGCTGTGGGATCCAGGTTGCGGGCAGGAGGATCTCCAATGCCACAGTGGCGTGCAGCAACGCCTCGCCTGGGTGCACGATCTCGTAATGGAATCCCCAGCGCAGTAGAGCAAGATCTGCGAAAGCAACACTGCGAGGCGAGACGCTGAGAGCGTTCGCGGGCACGGAGACCACATCATGCTGCCGAAACCGATGCCCGAAAGAGCGTCCGAAAATATCGGGAAGAAACGCTGCTGCACAAAAAGGTTAAAGTGAAGCTGACGGCATTTTCTGCCCAACTGTCCGTGCGCATCAGATGCTGATGTTCATAGACGCAATGCGGGCAGACGCGATCCCTCGCGCAACATCAAGGGAATCGACCGATGTGCGTCGCTGTATCGGTAGTACCATACGGCCCATTGGCATAGCCCTGCCCATAGCGTACCACACCGCCGCATCAGCAGTACCCTCGCCAGACTCGCGACGTCGCTCCTGGGGTGTGCACGCGGCGGTACCCTCCTGCTTCCGTTCTCGCGAGTATGGCTCCCGGCGCGCGGACACAGGCTTCCGACCGCTGAAAGTGACTGAGAGGATTTAGCTATGCGAAACTAGCTTTAGCGATGAGTCCTGGAGGCAGGATGCTGAACCGTCGTCAGTTCATGATTGCTGCAACCACTGCGGCCGCGGCAACAGTCTTGGGAGGTTGCGCGGCAAAGAAGTTGCTCCCGGAAGAACGTTCGGTGAACTTCGGTTTGCGAGAGGATCTGGTCACTGCCACATTACGCGCTGGTGCCGACTATGGCTTCTAACCTGCAGCCCATGTGAAATACCATCAGCGGCGGCCTGGCCGTGGGCCGCACCGACTGGCTAGCGTTCGGAATGGTCCCGCTGTTCCGGAAAATCGGCGGGCGCAACATGGTGCAGGAAAGCAGGTACCGACTGCTATCGTTGCGGGAGGCATTGGATGAAAGCTGGGGAAGTTCACTTCCCAAAGGACTACGGCTCGCGTGACGATCGGACGCTTTGCTGCAAACTGTCGATCAGCCAGCAGGCCAACCCTCGCGGGCACCACGCCGTCTGGGCGAAAAATCCAGCGAGTTCGCAAGCGTGACGGCGCTCACTGAGGGCGCGGTGGCAGAGCGCCTGGTCAGTCTCGTGGGAGAGCTGTGTGCGCTACACACCACACATTGCCCCCACTCGAGCTCATGTTCGACAACGCGCCACGTTTGGCGACGATTTAATCGTACTGCACCACCACGCGCACCGGGCGGCCACGACGCAGCGACGGCAGCGTCAACGAATCCACGCCTCCGTCGAGCAGTGGCGATCAAAGCCCTGGCATCGCTGTTGTCCTGAGGTGCGGCCGACGCGCCGCCATGACGATACCCAGCTTGGATGTCGACGTTCGTGCTTTGGGACGAGACGCTGAAGGCGACCGCACTCGAATCTGGGCACAACTTCTGAGATGCTTCTCGAATCCGTTGATCGTATTGTGGTGTGGAAACTACTTCGCCTTGCGAATAAAACTGACATACGGCGGCGAAGTGACGAGAAAGAGCTGAAAAAGTCATTCTCCGGACAACTTCACTCATGTCTCAGCGGACTCCCGCACAACCAGACCGTCAGCGCGGTGACCGAGACGAGCCTGCAGGCCGTGGCCAAAGGCAGGCGCAAACTCGTCTCCGTGACCCCGCCAGCATGATGACCCCGACCACTGGCACGTGCTGGGAAAAATCTGGGCAGAGGACTGACCCGCTATGCCCGCGCCCGCAACCAGCAACCAACCGCACGGCGAGGAAAAATAACACCGTCTAGCAGCGCCATCATGGGCGAGGTCGCGGCGTCGTCTAAAAGGTAGGCCAGCCAAGAAACCCAGCGCGACCACCAGCGCCACCACCACGGCCACCAGCACCGTTGAACCCAGCGAACGGGTAAACAGCAGCGCCGTCGCGGCAGGAACCACCATCAGCGCCACCACCAGCACCGCACCGGCGGCGTGAAATGCCACCACGACCGTGAGCGAGACCAGCGTCATAATCATCACGTAGTGCAGCAGCTCGTGCAGCCCGATCGACCGCCCAAACACGGGATCAAATGCGGAAATCGACGGCAGACGGCGGGCGATAAACAACGCAATCCCCGTCACCAGGCCCACCGGTCCACGCACAATCCACGCGCGTCCACCGCCCCAGGTCGATATTGCCTTACAATCCAGTGCGACAGGGCTGCGATGTTCCAGGTCGCCCATCAGCACCGAACAAGCTCAGAAATCGGCGAATGCCGCACGCGCGTGGAAATGATGATCACACCCACAGCACGCGGGAAACACCAGGCCAGCGGCGCCTATCCTCAGTAAAGCGCTCCTAGACCACGCAGCCATTTCAAACGTGCCCGCCACCAGCACCACGCCGCAACGTCGCACCGACAATCGCCACGGCGAGGGTTGGCGAATCCGGACCACAACGCCGCCACCGCACTGCTCAGGCACCGCGTGCCATCGCGTCACTCGTCGTCGCTTGTCGACGCAGCACGTACACCGTTCCCGGCAGCGCACGGGTCACTGCAACAACAGCCGCCAACAAGGCGGCGAAATATGGCGAAACTCATGCGCGTGCCCCTCCCTCACGCCACTACGCCGAGGAGCCGCTACCAGGGACACACCCACACGAAAGCGGTGAGGACCAGGACAATCACTGGCCCGGTGGGCACCTTGCCCACGGCGACAGAAATGTGAGGTGCCCAGCCACCGACGCGACGCGCAATACCCGCCGAGAAACAGCACCATCTGATCGTACCGTCTTGGACCATTGCCTGGCGCTGCGGCGGGTGGGGAACTACAAACGCAATGATCGCGAGGATCAAGCCCACCGCTTTCGCCGATCACCACGGCCGCACAATCAGCGACAACAGCGGTGGTGACATGCCAGCGTGCAGCCTGCAGACACCTGGCTGGAGTGTCTGATCAAAGGTCATCATGGTGAAAGGCCGCCACAGCAGGATCATCACAACAGCCACGGCGATGCTCACCACCGCGATAGTGCCCACATCCAGGTTGGCGAGGAGGGTAGCAGAGTTACCAAAACATCAACTCCTCCATGCCACCTTTACTCCCGGAATGCGGCTACGCTGAATGTGACCTGCAGCAACACCAGGCCGCCACCCAGAAAACAGCGACATCGCCACGGCCATAGTCGTGTCACCGCCAATACGCGTGGTGGCTGCGAGTGCGGTTCGCCAGGACCGCCGCCAGCAACGTGACCAGCGCACGCAATAGTGATTGACCGGCATGGGCGGGCGTCGGCTTTGAGTGGCGGACAGCGACAGCTCTGCCAGGAAAGATGCCCATGACGCCGGGAGTGGCGGCGGACCTGATGACGATCCGTGACGCAGGACCGCCTGCAGCAAATACAGGAACACCCTCATCATCGCCCTCGGCGCAAGCACCGATGAGAGTGGTGCCGATGATGATGCGCTGGCAGGAAAACCTCGGAAAAGAAAGTCAATGAACGACATCACACCAACCCCAGCCCGAATGCCTCGCTGACTCTTTTTCTTTGTAACGCCTTATCAATCGGGCCGGAAGCAACTAGGCGCCTAGCAATGGTGACGTGCTGGCACAACGACGCAACGGTGGATATTGTGGTGCACAATCAGGATTGTCGCGCTTCCCGATCCCGGATTCAACCAGGACATCGCGGACCACTCGTTCACTCGCGGCGTCGACACCCGCGAAGGGCTCATCCAGCAAAATACAAATCCGCTGTGTGTCCAAAATACGGGCGCATAAACACCGACGGCGCTGGCCTACCCGACAATTCGGAAATCTGGCGCTTAGCCAGATCGAAATGCCAACATACTCCAAATTGGCGGCCTGCAGCGTTTCTCCTCGGCCGACATGCGGCGAAACCAGCCCAGCTTAGGGGTACAAGCTATGCACACCACCTGCTCAACCGTGATGGGGTAATCCCAACCACATCGGCGGCCTGCGGCATATAAGCCACCCGGTGACCTGCCGCGACAGCGGCTCGCCAAAACGGATATCACCACGCTCAAGGGAATGAGGTCAATCACCGATTTAATGATCGTTGACTTCCGGCACCATTCGGGCCGATAAGCTTCCCATCACGCTCCCGGGACTCGAAATGAGACATCATCAACCACCCGATTTGAGCTATAGCCAACCGTCAAATCCCGAACAGCAAGCGCGACTTTTACTCTTTTCTCTGCGGCATACTACTACGCAAGAGGCGCTTTAGGGGGCAGGAGCCGGGGCTTGCTGGAGCTGCGTGCTCGCTCAGGAGCGTGTAGGTGGCTGTTCAGGGTGCAGAGTGCGCTGCGTGCTGGGGTCGCCAGCATCAAAGCGCAGCTCCAGAATCGTGTCGGCGTTGTAGCGCATCACACCTACATAGGTATCCGTTGGGTTCAGCGCCGAGTGAATCGGCATACAGCTCATCCGTTGACACATTCACGTCCCAGCCCTTTGACCTCACGGCCTCTTTCAGCGAATTAATGGCCTGCGGGTTGGCAGGAATTATCCCTGAAAATCGTGGGCACTTTCCGCCGGGCAATACTCAGCAAGTTCATTGAGCTCAGTCGCGCTGAGTTCAGACTCAGAAGTGATCAAATCAGTGGCTTCACGTCAAGACCGAACTCGTGTACATAATTAAAAAGTATCATGCCCATGACCAAAATGCGGCGATCGCGTGGATCTCCGTCATCTTCGTTTGCACATAATCAGCCCAGCCTCGTCAATTTGCTGTTTATAGGATTCGGCATTTTTCTTGTAGGTATCGGCGTTGCCGCCATCCACTTCGCCGAGTTTCTGGCAATGCCATCCACCACATACTTCCAGTTCGTGGTGCTGTTCCAAATATGCGGATCGATTTGCCGTGGTCAGCTGATCGCGACCGTACCGTCATGATCCTGCCAGAGGCAACAAATCCTGCTCGGAATCGCCGACGATACCGCAGAGTGTCGGTCGCGCCGCTCTAGCTCATCCGCCAGCGGAGTCTTTCCATGTCCGGGCCCAGTGCCAACACCACGCTCGAATCTTGTAATCTTGGCCAATCCTGGGTCGTGGGCTGCAGGTGTGTGGATCTCCCCGGTCCAACCATCACAGACACATCGGCATACGCAATAGTATGCCACCGCATCGCCAATGTAACCTGATGGTGGCAAACACGGTCAGAGCTTTATCGCCACTACTGTTTTTGGAGGAAGAATTAGTGGAATCAGAATTATCAACAACGCAAGCGCTCAACCCTCCTGCCAGCGCTGTTGCAGCAATAACAGCACTGGCGGTGCGGAGAAGAATCCACGACGGCTCAGTGACCGACGCGCGAGAGCGCGGCCGCAGGGGCGGATACGCGGAAAGAAGTAAAATCTCATGCCCAAAAGCGTCGTCTGAACGCCAGGAAACTCATCTAGTTGCCCTTTGGTTTCTTTTGTGGGTGTCTCTCGTGGCCCAACTCACCATCCCTCACATTCTCACCTGAACCGATACCCGCTGGGCACAATTTCAGCACCTATCCTATGTTCAATATCGTGCACGCATTATCCATTTACCGTGAATAAAACTAAACACACCGGCCACGCCACACTGCCTTGTCACCTGTGCGACAATAGCAGTCATGCCGCTTGACCACGACTCGACCATCGCCGCCGTCATCGTCACCACAACCGCGCCGATCTTTCTCCGCACCTCCTCGCTGTTGTCGCATCCCAGCCACTCCTGTGGACTGGATCGTGTTGTGGACTAACGGCGCTGAGGGAGACTGTCCGGAATCTGCTCGTCGAGGTCGCCGGAGATAAAAGGTGTTCACTTGCCCTCAGGAAACACAAATCCTGCAGGTGCCGTTTCGCCTTCACGGATTCCTGCATGCCCTCGCCCTCGGTGCCGACGCCGTGTGGTGCGCCGACGATGACGGCAGCGAAGGCCCTGAAGTGCTGGCTACATCTCGCTGCGTTGCGCGGAACGCAACCAGCTGAGGAAGTATCTCCTGTCGTGCGCAACGCCGACACCCCGGACCGTGCCTTCCCCTTTGCGGCGCGGTGTGGGTATGGCTGACGCTACTGCCATATGAACTCATCGACCCCGCCCACCCGAGACGAGTGATTTCCTTGAAGGCATCGCCTCTCTGCTTCAATGCGCCCTCATTTCGGCCCACGCCATGGAACGCATTGGGGTGCCTGATCTGCGGCTTTTCACTCGCGGCGACGATGGAATACCATCGCCGACCTCGTCCGCTCTGGGCCGAGCTGGCACCCGCCTCTCCACCGCCTACCTGCATCGCGATGGGACTGACGAGTTCCGACTCATTCTTGGCGGGCGGATGCGCACCCAATGCCGACAGCTCAACAAACGCTGCTTCACCTACCGCAATCGCGGTTTCCCGATGAGCCAGCCCGGTATGCGCCGACTCATTTCGTGAATACGCCCGTTTCAGCTGGTTCTTCCTGGTTCAGCGTCAAAAGATCCCAAAGGTTTTGTGGGTGCGCTGCCGCGGCTTGCCACGGCTGGCTGGCGGGAACGCTTCTCTCACGCCGTGAGTGGCGCGCGGTAAATATCCAGACGATCCACGGGAGCGAGGGCACTGCGTCCCATAAGCGCCCGGGTCGGCCAATTTGTGCAGGGACTGCGCGCACATGCTGCGGATAAGGGGTGGCGCTGGGGATCGCCGTATCGTTGAGATCCAGCCTATGGCGGCCATCGTTTCCTCACTGATCTTGCGCGCCCACGGCGGCGTCGGCAAGCGTAGACAGGGCGAGACGCGGGACCAGAAGGGCGTCGCGGGCCGCAGCCTCATGTTCAAGGGAAGGGTGCGTCGCGGGCGTCGACAAGCGAGGTCCAGCACCGCAGACGGGTCCAGTTCCATGACGCGTGCAGAGCGACAAAAGCGTGAGCTGGGAACGCTCGATGAGGTCACCGGTCTCCCCGAACAAGGAGTCAAGCACCGCCTCAATCGTGGCTTCGCCGGTGAGCTGCGCGTTTCATCTCCCGCAACATTGAAGGTGTCGTGGCCGGCGCCGGAACCTGCCACCGGCGGCCAACGCATCAGGTGTGCCGTGCATCCGCACGTAGGAATCGATGGTCTCAAAGTGTGATGGTCCGCTAAAACCCCAGCGGTGCAGCAGCGCTGGTCCTCAGGCCCGGACGGGTACTGATGAACGCATCCTGCGCATCCGCGGCCGCATCATCACCGTGGAACGACCACGGGGTTTGCTCTCTCGCTCAGCGCGAAGCTGATGGACGGGACGCGGTGAAGCTCCGTCAGCGGAAGCGACTCATTGATGCCGAGGTGACGATGGCGTCTGCCTCGATCGACTGCCATGCGCGGAAGGTGGGGTGCGGCTGAAGCCTTGCGCGTCGTGGAAAGTGATCGCTTCCGCCAACGCGTCGCCTTGTGCCAATGAGGTGGACATGGTTCCCAGCGTAGCGAGTTATCGCGCTTCCGCCACAGGCAGGCGTACGGAACATCCGCGAACTCTTCCTGCAGGTACTTTGCGGTGTTTGCGTTGCGATTCTGTGCGTCCACTGCTCCGCTCAGTTCAGCCACCGCCGTGCGCCATAGGCCCACGCGTCACGCGCCTCCGGTTCGCCATGTGAAACCTGCGGTAATGTCATCTAGGTCCGCGTACGGATCGCTTCAAAACGCGAGCGTCAACTCGTGGATTGTTGTTAATAACTTCGCCTCTGTAGCCACAGCTTTATAGCGCTTGAGCTCCTGCTCCATGGCTTTTGATCACCGCATCCACGCTGATGTGCTTATCGACGCCCAGCTGCTCCAGCACCGCGCGATCACCGGCGCTCCGGCGTGAGCAGCATCACGGCACCGACGACCACATCAGCCGCCTGTGCGATGCTGTGGCCCGTACCGTCGCAAAATCCGGGCACCGCTGAGCGCATCCGCCGCAGCATCAGCGGTCTGCGCGCCAAACGACGAGTCGCTCTGCCGGGAGCACCATTGGCCTCAGCGGAGATGACATCAACCACGGGCACCGTGAGGGTACATTTAACGCTCCTGACCGCTCAAGGCAAACACTGCTGCAGACCAGTGAGCACGCCGGAGTGCGGTGTGGGGGCGACCAACACCAACCTTGCGCGAGTCCTCCAGCGACCTTGTTAACTGCCCCGTTAACTTTCAGCACAGTGGCCACGCCAATGGCATATGCGCCGAGAATCCCCCAGGTTTTCGGTGGGGGAACTTCCGAAATCACCGATCACATCATCAGACCCAGGGCCATCAAAACCAA